>JGI24711J26586_10000471_pt1 | contig 31401 bp, 26 predicted proteins | sample BioPla3DNA1_FD_26586 | JGI IMG/M metagenome (IMG submission 26586)
AAATCCGAAATCCGAAATCTTTTTAGTTTTTCTTTTCTCTTTCGGCGTAAATTTCGTCGGTCATCATTTGTTTGAGGACTGAGGGGGAGATGTTTCTGGTGAGTTTTCCGCCTTTACACCAGGAGATGTGACCGGTTTGTTCTGAAACAATGACGGAGATGGCATCGGTATGGGTGGTTGCTCCGATGGCGGAACGGTGTCGTAAACCTAAGTCGGAAGGGATTGATTCATCCTCCGATACCGGCAAAATACATCGTGCAGCGGCGATACGGTGGTTAGCAATAATGACAGCCCCATCGTGAAGCGGTGAGTTTTTATAGAAGAGATTTTCTAACAATTCCTGGGATACCACAGCGTCAATTTCTTGTCCGGTAGCTAAAAACTCATCCAGTGGATTTTTTCTTGCAAACACCATTAAAGCACCGGTTCTGCTTGCTGACATTCTTTCACAAGCACGTGTAATAGCTTCCACATCTTCTGCATAGTCTGCGGGAATATTTTTCCCTTTGATGTAGAAACGTGCCCATTTCAAGACTTCAGTATTGCCCAGATAGAGTAAAAACTTCCTCAATTCCGGCTGGAACACCACAATCAACAGAATCACCCCGACACTCAGAAACTGTTCGAGGATCACGTTCAGCATATTCAACTGGAAGAGAGAGACTGCTTTCCAAATCACAAAAAGGATCATCAATCCGATAAAAATTCTCACGGCAGCGGTTCCTTTCAGCCATTTGTAAAACTGAAAAAGAATAAACGCAACCAGAAGAATATCAATCAGGTCGGTGATTTTGAATTGAATAAAACTTAAAACGTTCAAATAGAGAGTCATTGCAGTTTCCTAAAACGGCTGCAAAGGTACAAAAAAAGATTTAATTTTTAGTTGCAGCGTGGTAACATTTCCGACAAAGTGGTTCGTACGCTTCGGTTTCTCCCAGTAGAATCTGTTTATCGTTTTCAATAGTTCTGAAAGAGAAAGAAGCCAGGTTGCCGCATCGAACGCAGATGGCATGCACTTTGGTAACATATTCGGCAATCGCCATCAGTCCGGGCATGGGTCCGAAGGGTCTGCCGAGAAAGTCCATATCAAGACCGGAGAGAATGACACGAACTCCCTGATTCGCCAGGGTGCGACACACTTCAATGAGTCCATCATCAAAAAATTGAGCCTCATCAATACCTACGACATCCACATCTTCGCTGTTGACATAGAGCAGAATTTCAGCGGAATTGACTACAGGTGTTGCCTCTTCTGCTTTTTTGTCGTGGGAAACCATCTCCGAATCCGCATAACGCGTATCGATACTGGGTTTAAAAAGTTCTACTTTTTGTTTTGCAAAACGAGCTCTTTTAATGCGTCGAATCAGCTCTTCCGTTTTTCCGGAAAACATGGAACCGGTGATTACTTCAATCCACCCTTGCTTTAGTTTTTTATCGGCTTTATTTTCAAGAAACATCTGTAATATAAATGATATTTTTTTTGTATTTTTGACGTTTGATTATGAAAGAACAAAATTACATTTTTTTTTGATATCTTTTTTCAATAATTGATAAAAATTCAAACCATTAAAAATTGTCGGTTCATTATGGAAAAACCTACCCGTTTAATTGCAAAAGTTATTGAAACACTGAGTGTTATTAATGAAGCTGATGTTCCCTACACTCCTATTGAGAAGGAGATCATCCTACATTATATTCGTGCAGCCTACATTCAATTGATTAATGTTCCGGTCTCAGATGAGCTTCCCAATGAGGTCAGATTTTCGTTGGATGCGGAACCGAATGTGGCGTCTCAGCAGTTGGAGCAAGAGTTCAAAGCACAGATTGAGTCGTTAACCAAACAGTTGGAAGAATTGCAGCAAGCAGGTACTGCTTCTCAGAATGAGGTTGTAGATTTGCGTAATCAGTTAGAAATAAAAAATGAGGGGGAGAAAAGCCTCACCACTCAACTTCAGCAATTGCAATCGGAAGTGAATCGCTCCAAGGAAGAGCATCAGCAGATGATGGATGCACTACAGCAGAAGAATGACACTATTTCGCAACTGCAAACCGAAATAGAGAGTTTGAAAAAAGAAGCGGCTGCTACTTCAGAACCGGTGAGCGAGCAGGTGTCCCCAGAGCGGGAGGAAATGCGGGAGGATCCCCCCCAAATTATTGAAATCCAAAAAGAAACAGAAAAACCTACTGCTACTGAAACTCCTAAAGAGGAAACAATAGAGGTAGCACCACAACCACAACCCGGCTTACAGACAGACCTTTTCATGGAAGACGATATTGTGGAGTTTATTCGTCAGGATGAGCCAAAAGAAACACAACCTGTGTCGCCGAAACCTCAAACTATTCCCTATTTTGAACAGAAAGAGGAACCCAAGAAAGAGAAAAGATCATTGCATGATCTGCTTTCCGATAAGAAAGAGGACAACTCAGTGGTGACTCATTTTCAACAGTCCAAAATTCATGACTTGACCAAAGCGATTACGATTAATGATAAATTCCTATTTATCAAGGAGTTATTTAAAGGAAAAGGGGAGGAGTTCAGCAGTGCGGTTCAGAAAATCAACAATAGTAGCAATATGGAAGAAGCGTTTGGACATATCGATGAGATGAAAAATTATTATTTCTGGGATACGACAGCGCCTGCTTATTTAACATTTTGTGACTTGGTAAGAAGAAAATTTATATAAATATTTATTAAAAATTATAAAAAGATTATTTAATTATGAATAAAAAATTATTATTACTCCTTTTATCAGGGATTATTTTGTTTTCATTTCAACCTCTGTTTGCTCAAGAAAAAGAGGAGGGTTATATTTTTACAACACAGAAATCGATTCCGGTTACTTCGGTTAAGGATCAAAACCGATCCGGTACCTGCTGGAGTTTTTCCGGTTTGGGCTTTTTGGAAGCTGAATTGATACGAATGGGTAAGGGTGAGTATGACTTGTCGGAGATGTTTATTGTCAACAGAACTTATCTGCACAAAGCAGATATTTACGTTAGAATGCACGGTAATTTTAACTTTGGTGGCGGTGGTGCCTTTTTTGATGTATTCAATATGATAAAAATGTATGGTATTGTTCCGGAATCTGCTTATACCGGTTTGTTTGATGAGGAAGCCGGACACGTACACGGTGAGTTGGATGCATTAACCAAAGCGTATGTGGATGTGATTGTAAAAAATCCTCAAAAGAAACTTTCTCCACAATGGAGAAAAGGATTTGAAGCAGTTGTAAACACCTATTTGGGTGAAATTCCATCCGAATTTGAATATGAAGGCAAAAAATATACACCGGAATCTTTTAGAAAAGAGTTGGGTTTGAACATGGATGATTATATCAGCATTACCTCCTTCACACACCATCCTTTTTACACCAAATTTGCGATTGAAATTCCCGATAATTGGGCATTGGAACAATCCTACAATGTACCTTTGGAGGAGATGATGGTTATCATGGAAAATGCAATCAACAATGGATATACTATTGCCTGGGGTGCCGATGTGAGTCACAAAGGATTTAACTGGAGAAAAGGGGTTGCCATTATTCCGGAAAAAGATTTTACTTCTACATCAGGATCAGATCGTGCAAGATGGGAAAATTTATCTCAAAATGAGAGAGATAAAGAACTTTACACATTTGATAAACCCGGCAAAGAGCAAGAGATTACTCAAGAGATGAGACAGATCGCTTTTGATAATTATACCACTACTGATGATCATGGTATGGTTTTAACCGGTATCGCGACAGATCAAGTCGGGAATAAATATTTTATTGTAAAAAATTCATGGGGATTGAAATCGAGCAATCCTTACGAAGGTTATTTTTATGCTTCTTTCCCATTTGTTGAAATGCAAACCATTAACATTATAGTTCATAAAGATGCGATACCCAAAGATATTCGTAAAAAATTAAATATTAAATAACACTAAAAATTAAGACAAGAAAGATGAAAAAACAACTCATAGATCGTTTTACAAAATATATCTCCTTTGACACGAAGGCAGATCCGACTTCAGAAACATATCCTTCTACTCATGGACAGTTGGTTTTCGGAGATTTTCTCGTAGAAGAGTTAAAACAAATCGGTTTGCAAGAGGTTTGCAAAGATGAACATGGTTATGTAACCGCCTTGCTTCCAGCGAATTGTGATGAGAAAGCACCAACAATCGGCTTTTTGGCTCACATGGATACAGCTCCAGATATGCCGGGGATTGAGAAACCGGTAATCATTGAAAATTATGATGGGAAAGATATTGTACTTGATAAGGAGAGTAATACTGTCTTATCGGTAGAAGATTTTCCGGAACTGCTTGATTATGTGGGACAAACCCTGCTGACTACCGATGGCAAAACATTGTTGGGAGCAGATGACAAAGCGGGTATTGCGGAAATCGTAACTGCGATGGAGTATCTGGTGAAGCATCCGGAGATTAAGCATGGACCAATTAAGGTAGGTTTCACTTTAGATGAAGAGATTGGAAAGGGAGTGATCCATTTTGATGTCGCTTCTTTTGGGGCTGACTTTGCTTATACCATGGATGGAGGTGGAATTGGAGAGTTGGAGTTTGAAAACTTCAATGCTGCGGGAGCTAAGGTGTTTTTCCAAGGCAGAAATGTTCACCCCGGTTATGCTAAGAATAAAATGGTGAATGCACAGCTTTTGGCGATGGAGTTCAACGCATTACTTCCGGAATTTGAGAGACCTCAATATACTCAGGATTATGAAGGGTTTTACTTGTTGATTAGCATGAAGGGAGAAGTGGAAGAGGCTGAATTACAATATATTATCAGAGATCATGATCAAACGCTTTTTGAAAACAAGAAGCAGTACTTACTTGATGTGATGAAGTTTATGAATAAAAAATATGGCGAGGGAAGAGTGAGAGTGGAGATCAAAGATCAATACTTTAACATGAGAAAAATGGTTGAGCCGGTGTATCACATTGTGGAAAGAGCGGAAAAAGCGATGGTTGATGCAGGTGTGAAACCGATTGTAAAACCGATCAGAGGGGGTACAGACGGAGCCAACCTTTCTTTCAAAGGATTACCTTGTCCCAACATCTTTGCCGGAGGACACAATTTCCACGGGAAATATGAGTTTATTCCTGTAGAATCAATGGTGAAGGCGGTAGAAGTGATTGTCAATATTGTTAAAATCTAAGAGATTATTGCACTAATGCGGCAAATAAAAGTTCTGTTATTGGGGGTTTGTATGGCTCTCCTTGCTGTTTCTTGTGTTAAGAAAGGGGATCCCAATTCTGCTAAACCTAAGGGTTACTTCAGGATTGAGATTCCTGAACCTCAATATAAAATTTTTGACTCTGTAATCCCGTTTCAATTTGAGAAAAATGAGCTGGCGAAGCTGAAAATTAGTAAAAAAGAACAGGATAATATGTGGATAGACATAGATTATCCTTTGTTGAATGCCACTTTTAAGATGACCTCAATCAAGTTTCATAACAATCTGCGCGATTTGATGTACAATGAGGATAAGATGTTGATGTTTCATGTGGAAAATCGTAAAGCGGATGATATTCAATATTCAGTCATTGAGGATTCAGAAGCCGGATTATATGGTTATATCTACGATATTGAGGGAATAGGAGCAGCTACGCCACTCCGATTTTGGGTTACTGACAGTACTTCTCATTTTGTCAGAGGATCACTCTATTTCAACTTTGTTCCAAACAATGACTCTTTACAGCCCGTAATCCAATATTTAAGAAATGATCTTTTACAAATGATTGAAACCTGGAAATGGAACAAAAAATAAAAAACAGAAAAAGGTGGTATTGGATAGGGGTTGCTCTATTACTTGTTGGAATTGTAATAGGAGTAGTGTATCTCTTTTCTCCCCAATCAACGGCACCCAATATGGTGACGGAAAGGGAGGCAAAAAAGGTTGAAAAGCAGATTTCTGTGACGATTTTACGCTATGAACAGGACCTTTTCGGGATCGATTTCAATCATTTTGATGAGGAGATCACGAAGTTAACAGAAAAATATCCTCCCTATCTGATAGATAAAAAATATGCTCAGGATCCGGAAGTAAAAAAAATGTTACAAGGTTATCTTGATGACCGTTTTATCAAAGATTTGTATGCTAAAACCCAATCTTTATTTGCTGATATTGAGCCTTTGAAAGAGGAATTAAAACAAGCATTTTCGTACTACTTAAACTATTTCCCGGAAGATTCTGTTCCAACCATGATCACTATTGTTCCGGGTTTGGATCTTCAGATGCCTTCAGTTTATATTTTTGATCAAATTTTGTACATTAATCTGGATCAATATTTGGGAGCCGGGTACACTTATTACACAAAAATGGGAATTCCCAAATTTATTACTGAACGGATGGAGGCGAAATATATCCCGGTTGATATTTTTAAAAAAGGAGTTGTTTATCGCCATCTTCCAGGTAAAGAGCCGGTTACATTATTAGACTGGATGGTTCAAGAGGGAAAAAAACTCTATTTTACAGAGATGATGTTACCCAAACACTCTAAAAACTTGATAATTGGTTATACGGAAGAAAAATTCAAGTGGGCGGAAACTTACTATCCTAATGTGTGGGGGCATTTAATAGAACAAAATCAGGTTTTTTCTAAAAGCGACGATGTGGTGCGCAACATGATAGAGGAATCTCCTTTTACTAAGCCATTTGGAAATGTTTCACCAGGAAGGATGGGACAGTTTATGGGATGGAAAATTGTGAAAGAGTTCATGAAAAATAATCCCGAAGTGACACTTGAACAATTAATGAAAATGGAAAATGCTCAAAATATACTAGACAGATCCACATTTAAGCCCATTATAAAAAAATAAAAATTTATTTGGCTATTTGAAAATTTTATTCTATCTTTGCTGTGTACTAAAAACTAACTACTATGTCTGGAATTAACAAAGTGATTTTGATTGGCCGACTCGGAAGAGATCCTGAAGTCAGAGCCTTCGAAGGAGGATTAAAGAGAGCTTCCTTCTCATTAGCAACCTCTGAAGTGTACAAGAACAAAGAGGGGAACAAAGTGGAACACACAGAGTGGCACAACATTGTGTGTTGGCGTTTTTTGGCAGAGATTGCTGAAAAATATCTAACCAAGGGGAAACAGATCTATCTTGAAGGTAGATTAAGAACACGCTCTTGGGAGGATAATGGAATTAAGAAGTATACAACTGAAATTGAGGCAACTACTTTCACCATGTTGGGAACTAAAGATGATGGAGTTAAACCCACAGCGGAAAAAGTAATTCAAGCACCTCAAGCGGAAGTGGGACCCGCCACGACAGATGAGGATTTTGTAACGGATGATTTACCCTTTTAATAGGACCAAAAAGAGGAGGTCAAACTCCTCTTTTTTTTTTGTAATTTTTTAAAGTATATGGTGTTTAGACGAATCTCTTTTTTTGTTTTCTTTTTTATTTTTGTTGTATCGAAACATGCTGTATTGATGGCAGATACGATAAAAGTAATGCATTATAACTTACTCTACTATACCACATCGGTACCTTCAGGATGTCAAGTTTCAGCTCAATACCTGGATGAGAAAGATCTTTATCTCCGAAAAATCATCCAATATGAAAAACCGGATGTTTTTACAGTCAATGAGATTGGAAGTCAGTCGGTTTACGTGGACCGGATTTTGAATCAGGTTTTGAATAGCAACGGAGGAGATTATTACCGAAGTTGTCCCTTAACCAACTTTTCAGGGGGTACTATCGCGAATATGCTTTACTATGACTCTAGAAAGTTGGTTTATCATTCCCATTTTTATATTTCAACATCGGTTCGGGATATTAACGGCTATAAAATGTACTACAAGACGCCACAATTAAGTCAAGGAGACACCATTTTTACAACTTTTATTGTAGCGCATCTCAAGGCAGGATACTATGATTCCGATAAGCAGCTTAGATTAACACAAGTACAAGCTCTTATGAATAAGCTGGAGCAGATCTCTTTGGTTGACAATTTTGTTTTTTCGGGTGATTTTAACCTCTACTCCTCTTCAGAACCGGCCTATCAGCATTTGATTAACTATTCCAACACANTATTCAGATTGTATGATCCGATCAATAAGCCGGGGGAATGGAATAATAACAGTCAGTTTGCTCCATATCATACTCAATCCACTCATACTTATTCTTCTAATGGATGTTATGCATCAGGGGGGATGGACGATCGTTTCGACTTTATTTTGGTTTCCCCTTATGTTTATTATGGTAGCAAAAAGGTAAAATCAATTAATGAGAGTTATCGTGCTGTCGGACAAGATGGACAGCGCTTCAATGGAACCATTATTTCACCCACCAATAGTGTTGTACCCGATTCAATTGCACAAGCATTGTACCAGGTTTCTGATCACTTGCCTGTAGTATTGAAACTGGATGTGAATGCAACAATTAATTCGATTGAAGAATTTCCTGCTTTGAATTGCTGGATCATGAACCCGATTGAAGATCGAATAATTATGGAGATTGGTCCGGAGCAAGCAGAAGAGGCAGAACTTCAGATTTGGGGAATCGACGGTAAGTTGCTTAGCTCAAAACGGATCTCACTAGAGGCAGGGAGTAATCGGATAAAATTTCCTTTTGAATATAGTTCAGGGTTTTATCTGGTGAGAATTAAAACCCAAAAGGGTCAATATGTTACTAAAAAAATGATAAAAAAATAGTTTATATTTAATATCGTTTTTTTTACTATATTTGCCACCTCAATTTTAGAATCAAAATTCAAATAAAAATTTAGAATAATTTTAATACTGCAATGAAAGTTTATCAAACCAAAGAAATTAGAAACGTGGCCCTCATAGGGGGGAATAGAGTAGGTAAAACAACACTAGCCGAGACCATGGCTTTTCATGGAAAAGTGATTGGCAGAAGAGGTTCAGTTGAAGATAAAAATACACTATCGGATTATCGAGATATTGAATTAGAAAGACAACAATCGATCCAGGCAACAGTAATGTATACTGAGTATGCAGGGATTAAAATCAATATGATCGATTGTCCGGGTTTTGATGACTTTATCGGAGAGGTAATCGGATCGTTGAGAGTAGCTGATACTGCTTTGATGGTAATCAACGCTCAAAACGGAGTTGATGTGGGTGCAGAAATTCAATGGAGATGGACTGCAAAAATGGATACTCCTGTTATGTTTGCAGTAAATCAATTGGATCATGAAAAAGCAAACTTTGAAGAAACGCTTCGTCAGTTAAAACAATACTTTGGGAATAATGTAGTTCCTTTCCAATATCCTGTTAATGCCGGAATCGGTTTTGACAGTGTGATTGACCTGTTGAAAATGAAATTGATGAAATTTCCTGTGGGTGGCGGAGCTCCTGTTATCGAAGAGATTCCTGCAAGTGAAAAAGACAAAGCAGAAGAGTTGCACAATGCGTTAATTGAAGCTGCAGCTGAAAATGACGAAGCATTGATGGATAAATTCTTTGAAGAAGGATCATTGACTGAAGAGGAGATGGCTCATGGATTGAAATTGGGAATCATCAGTAGAGGAACTTTCCCTGTTGTTTGTATTGCTACTAAAACAGATCAGGGAGTAACCAGATTGATGGAGATTATCAAAGATAGCTGTCCTTCACCTGATGAAATGCCCGGCGTTGAAACTGAATCCGGAAATAAGCTAACATGTAAAGCTTCTGATCCAACAGCAGCTTACGTATTCAAAACTTCAATAGAGCAACATATTGGTGAGCTTGCGATTATGAAGATCTATGGCGGGGAAATTACTGAAGCTATGGATTTAGTAAATACTACAACCGGAGCTAAAGAAAGAATATCACAAGTTTTGTGTGTTGCCGGAAAAAATAAAGAAAAAGTAGAAAAAGCAGTTGCCGGAGATATTATTGCAACAATCAAATTAAAAGGAACTCAATCTTCACACACTCTAGTTAGATCAGGTTCAGAAAAAATCGTTCCAACAGAATATCCGGAACCCAAATTTAGAACAGCAATTAGAGCAAAAAATAGCTCAGATGATGAAAAATTGGGAGCTGTATTGAATGAGATTCGTAAATCAGACTTAACATTCTTATATGAACAATCCAAAGAGTTAAAACAGTTGATTATTTCCGGTCAGGGAGAACAACACTTGAATATCATCAAGTTTATGATCGAGAAATATAACAAGATTGAGGTTGAATATTATGCTCCAAAAATTCCTTATCGTGAGACAATTACCAAGTCGTCAGAGGCGATGTACAGACATAAAAAACAATCTGGTGGAGCAGGGCAATTTGGTGAGGTTCACATGTTAATAGAACCTTACTATGATGGAATGCCAAACCAAACTAAATATCCAATCAGAGGAACAGAAACTTATGACTTGCCTTGGGGTGGAAAATTGATCTTTAATAACTGTATTGTAGGAGGTGCTATCGATGCTCGTTTTATGCCTGCTATTCTAAAAGGGATCAATGAGAGAATTGAAGAGGGACCACTAACAGGTTCTTATGCACGTGATATCGTTGTAAATATTTATGACGGTAAAATGCACCCCGTTGACTCTAATGAAATGGCGTTTAAATTGGCAGGAAGAAATGCGTTTAGAGAAGCATTTAAAAATGCAGGTCCTAAGATTCTTGAACCGATTTATGATGTTGAAATTTTTGTTCCTTCAGAAAGAATGGGTGATGTGATGACTGACCTTCAAGGAAGAAGAGGTGTTGTAATGGGTATGGATAGTGAAGGAGAATTCCAAAAGATTAGAGCGAAAGTTCCATTGGCAGAAATGAATAAATATTCAACTACATTGAGTTCAATCACTTCAGGTCGTGCTTCTTACGGAATGAAATTTGCTGAATATCAACAAGTTCCTGCTGATGTTCAAAACGAAATTATTAAAAAATACGAAGAAGAAATGGAAGAAGAAGACTAATCTTCAGTTTTCGTATTGTAAACTGTATAAAGATCAAGGCAGAGTCAAACGATTCTGCCTTTTTTCATGTTTACCCCAGCATATTGATTCCAGAGTAGCGCAATTCTTCCTTTTCTTTGCTAATAATGGTTCTGCAGATTTCGATTTGTTGAGTGCAGGAGAAATTCATCATTTCGAGCAGCTCCACCAGGTATGTTTCCTCGGCAACAGCTCCTTCCAGTAGTGTGTTCTGGACCTGATAAGAAAATTTATTTTCCTTTTTTTTGTCAATTTGATCTTTCGTTTTTTCCTCTTTCACTTTTCTGAGAAAGCGTCTGGCATTGGCTAACAGATAACCGGTGCGATAATGAATGGCTCCCAATTGGGAGATTTTTTCAACACAAAGGTTCATTTCAGTTGGGATGGGTTGTGCAAGTTGTTTTTGATATTTGGCAATTTCTGCCTTAAATTGATCAATATTCATAGTAAAAATGGAAGAAAAGTGAGTAAAAATAGATAGAGCATCACCTGGTTTTGAACTCAAAACCAGGAACGACAAATATATAAAAAACTAATGACTAAAATAGAGGTCGCTCATGACCAAACGAATCATGATACCATAGTTAAAGGTAAATCCTTGATCATATCCGATTAAGTTGTCGGAATGTCCCATAGAACTGATGGAGAAATAGGCTACCGGATCCAATGAAAAGATCTGGTTGAAAATAATTTTGACTCCTCCGGAAAAAGAGAGTCCATATCCCGGAGCAGCCCAATTGCGGTAGTTGGGTGTAGTTTGTTGTCCGGGTACATAAGGAGTTGATACAGAGTAAAGTAAGTTAAAGGGTCGATCTTCAATAATGGCTTCAAAACTTCTCACTTTAATGTAGTTAAATTGCAATCCCATTTCAAGAAATGGTCTTAATGTTGGGTGTACGTGAAAAGTGTGGGTTATTCCGATATCAAAAAAAGAACGTTCCTCTACTGCTTTAAGGTATTCCATGGCGTAATCATTTCTGATATTTCCGGAAGGCTGAGGAAAACGGATCAGGAAAACATCTGAGGCGGTCAACCTGATATGGGAATAATTGATCATAAATCCCCAATTTTTATGAAACTGATATTTCATTCCCAATCCCAAACTCATTCCCAGGCTGTATTTCATTTTTTGTGGCAGGTCAACCGGATCAAACCAGATAGAGTCTACATAGGGATAGTTATTTATGATCAATTGTGTGATCTCATCATAACGATATTTGTTGTCAAAGAGTAATCCTAGGTTTACTTCACGGCTGGGGTCACCATTATAATATTGTGCTGTTTTGGAATCTGCGAAGTAGATTCCGCCCCCTATATGAAAATCAAACCCCAACCCACTCCATCTGTCAACTGTAACAGGTTCTTTTTTTTGAGCAAACCCGACAGTTAGAAGGAGCAGGATGAGGTTGAGTAGGATTGTTCTTTTCATTTAATTTTCTATAGGTGGATCACTTTATCGTATGCGGCAGCGGTAGCTTCCATGATCGCTTCAGAGAGTGTTGGGTGGGGGTGAACTGCTTCCAGAATATCTTGTCCGGTTACTTTTTTACTCATTGCCAATACAGCACCGGAGATCATTTCAGTAACATTGTCCCCAATTAAGTGACAGCCGATCCATTCGTTGCTATTTTTGTCAAAAATCACTTTCACCATACCATCACGACTACCGGCGGCTGTTGCCTTACCGGATGCAGTAAATGGGAATTTACCGACTAAAATTTCTCTACCTTCTTGAACACAAGCTTGTTCTGTTAATCCAACAGATGCGATTTCGGGGGTAGTATAGGTGCAACCGGGAATGAGACCATAGTTGATAAGTTCAGGATTAAGTCCGGCAATTTTTTCAACACAAACATGGGCTTCAGCGGAAGCAACGTGAGCCAAAGCAGGTCCGTGTACTACGTCGCCAATAGCATAAATTCCTTCACAGTTGGTGCGGTAATAGGGGTCAACGATAATTTTGGTTCTTTCAACTTCCACTCCATATTCTTCCAGACCAATTCCTTCAATATTGGTAGTTACTCCCACAGCAGAAAGCACGATATCACAGCTGATTTCGGTAATTTTATCTTTAGAATCTTTGATTTTCACCAGACATTGATCTTGGGAAAGATCCACCTCTTCAACAGCTGCTCCGGTCATCACTTTAATACCCATTTTACGGAAAGCTCTACCCAATTGTGCCGAAATTTCGTCATCTTCAATGGGTACCAGTTTAGGCAAGAATTCCACAATGGTTACTTTTGTTCCCATGGAAGCGTAGAAGAAAGCAAATTCACTGCCAATTGCTCCTGATCCCATGACAACCATAGATTCAGGACGAGTTGGGAGGGTTAATGCTTCACGATATCCGATCACCCTTTTCCCATCTTGAGGAATATGAGGTAGTTCTCTGGATCTGGCACCGGTTGCAATAATGATGTGGTTTGCCTGATAATCGGTTACAGTTCCATCAGCAGCAGTAACTTCGACGGTTTTCTCTTTTTTTAATTTTCCGAATCCTTCGATAACTGTAATGTTGTTCTTTTTCAACAAGAACTGTATTCCTTTACTCATCATATCTGAAACTCCTCTGCTTCTGGAAATTACCTGATCCCACTGAGGAGTAGCCTCTCCAACTTGAATACCGTACTGTGTAGCAGTTTTAATATAATTATATACTTGTGCAGATTTTAATAAAGCTTTGGTTGGAATACATCCCCAATTGAGGCAGATTCCACCTAATTCAGCTCTTTCAACAATGGCTACTTTCATTTGTAGCTGACTGGCTCTAATGGCTGCAACATAACCACCAGGACCACTTCCGATCACGATTAAATCAAAATTCATACTTTATTCTGTATAATTAAGTTAGTACAACCTGCAAAGGTAATAAAAAATATTGTGATATGATAATATATTTTTCTCTATCTTTGCAGGTTAATTTCTAATAATATGAGGAAGGTAGCACTATTAATTACAACTGTTTTTTTATGGATTACTGCTCTTCAGGCTGCATATTTGGAGAAAGTTCCGGTTGTTTTACTTCAACCTAACGGGGATACACTTCACTGTTTTGCTACGGGAGATGATTATTACCAATGGTTGCATGATAAGGATAATTACACTATCATATTGGATGAAACTACCGGTTTTTATGTTTATGCCAATGTGCAAAGAGGTTGGTTGGTTCCTACTGACTTGATTCCGGGGGTTGATTCTCCGAAAGAAGTATTGAGTCCCGGGTTGAATATTTCTACCCAAAAAATGAGATTATTGCGAGAAAAAATGGAGGAANGCACGCGGGTGGCTCCCCCCAAAAATAATTTTCGCAATATAGGGAGTATGAATAATATTGTGATTTTTATTCAGCTGGCAGACGCAGAAAGCTTTACTAAACCTGTTTCATATTTTAATTCAATTTTCAATAATTCTACATCAGAAACTGCTAATTCAGTCCATAATTACATAAAAAAAACCTCCTATCAGCAGATGTTTGTAACCTCTCACTTTTATCCTGCACCCAGAACAGATACTGTTATTGCTTATAGAGACATTTATCCCATTCAATACTATATGCCATATAGTGAAGAGAATAGTGTAGGGTATCTGCAAAATGACACTATCTCGCAAAGAACAGAAAGGGAGCATGCACTCTTGAAAAGAGCGGTTGAGTTTGCCGCAAGCTCAATACCGGCATCGATGGATTTGGATTTCAATGAGGATGGGTATGTGGATAATATCAGTTTTATTATTCAGGGAGAACTAGGGGCTTGGGCATCTCTATTGTGGCCTCACCGTTGGTCACTCTTTTCAGAAGAGGTTTATATTCATGGGTTAAGAGTATGGGATTATAATTTTCTGATGACACATCCCACTTATTTGAATACTTCTGTATTATCCCATGAGTTGATGCACACCTTTGGGTTTCCGGATTTGTACCGTTATTCTTATGAAGGAACACCAGTTGGATCCTGGGATATTATGGCAGGTAATGGGAATCCTCCTCAACAAACCGGCGCCTATCTCAAATGGAAATATGGAGGATGGATTGATGAGATTCCGGAAATAACAGAAGCCGGTTTTTATACCCTGTATTCCAATCAAAATCATAAAGAGGGTTCTGTGTATAAGATTGCTTCTCCGGATCCGAATCAATTTTTTGTACTTGAATATCGTAAAAAAGAACCACCATTTGATTCAACTATCCCTTCTTCAGGTGTTATTATATCAAGAATCAATCAGCTTTATGATGGCAATGCTGGAACAGATTTTATAAACTATTTTGATGAGGTTTATATCTACCGATATGGAGGAACTATGGAGGTTGATGGTTATCCTGATGTGGCAGCATTTCATCATTATTCTACTCTGTTAAATCAGTTTAACCCCTGGACTAATCCTAACACTTTTTTAACTGATGGTACTGTTTGTTTTTTCGAACTCAATCAGTTTGGAGCTTTATTACAAGATAGTATTACCTTTTACTATTCTCCGGAACCAGTGGGTGTTCGGGAAAATATTATTGAAGCAGGTTCGGTTAAATTATTTCCCAATCCGGCACAAGATCAGATTACGATCTGGGTTGATGCTGAAGATGGAGAGACAATTGATTATCAGTTGATTGATATTCAAGGGAGAATGGTTCATGCCGGAGGATTACAAGTTCAGAATAATTATATAGATATTTCGCAATTATCACCGGGAATCTATTTTGCAAAAATCAGACAAGGTGAAACCGAAAATAGAATTAAATTTATTAAACAGTAAGGGTATGACGATAGAAGAACGTGAAAAAGAGTTACTGGCAGAGTTTGAACTCTTTGAAGATTGGATGGATAAATATAGTTATATCATTGAGTTAGGGAAAGAGTTACCCCTCATTGATGAAAAATATAAAACAGAGCAATATTTGATCTCCGGATGTCAATCTCGAGTGTGGCTTCATGCCGAGTTTAAAGATGGGAAGGTGATCTATACAGCAGATAGTGATGCAATTATCACTAAAGGAATTGTAAGTTTATTGATCAGAGTATTATCTGATGCCCCACCTAAAGCTATTATAGATGCTTCATTGGGGTTTGTTGATCAAATTGGATTGACTCGACATCTTTCTCCAACACGTTCCAATGGACTTACATCGATGATTAAACAGATGAAGATGTACGCTGTTGCTTTTGAAATGAAAAAAGAAATATAATATGGCGATTCCTTTCTCCAGACATATTTTATCAAACGGACTTACTTTATTGATTCATGAGGATCATTCTACACCTTTAGTCGCATATCATATGATATACAAGGTGGGTTCTAAAAATGAGGATCCTTCTTTAACCGGTTTAGCTCACTTATTGGAACATTCTATGTTTGATGGATCAGTGAATGTTCCTAATATTGATGTCCATATTCAAAACATCGGAGCAACTTGCAATGCCTACACAACGAAAGATATAACAGGATATCATGCACTATTACCTGCTCAAAACCTGGAAACCATACTTTGGCTAGAGTCGGATCGTATGTCGGGATTAGCTTTTGATGAGGAGAAATTTGCTGTGCAGAAAAAAGTAGTTTTGGAAGAGTTCAATGAGCGTTATTTGAATAAACAGTACGGAGATCTATCACATCAAATATCCCAGTTGGTATACCAAAACCATCCTTATCAGTGGCCACCTATTGGGAAAGAACGATCTCATATTGAAAAGATTACGATGAATGATCTAAAGCAGTTTTACGATCGTTTTTATACTCCTTCCAATGCAGTCATTGCCATTGCAGGTCATGTTAAAGTAGACGAAGTTATTTGCTTGGTAGAGAAATGGTTTGGATCCATCCCTTCAGAGAAACAACCTTTAATCCAATTACCTCAGGAACCTGAACAAACAGAACCCAGGTTTTCAAGGTTACATCGAGATGTTCCAACATCTATAGTTTATAAAATATGGAGAATACCGCATAGTCTTGAAAAAGACTATTATTCATTAGTTTTTTTATCTACATTTTGGGGTAGTGGCGAATCTGCCTATCTTTATGAGGAGTTAGTTCACAAACGGAAGCTGTGTGTTGATGCATTTACTTCTATAACCAATCATGTTGAATCAACGATTTTATTTGTAGCCGGAGTGCCCAATGATAATGTCAGTTTAGAACAGGTAAACCAGGCATTGAATGATTTGGTGTACTCTTATCAAGGGGGAGAGCAATTATCGTATAATTTGCAAAGAGCAAAAAATAAGACTGAGTCAAATATATTGCAAGATCAGATCCTGATTCAAGACAAAAGTTATTGGTTGGCCGTATGGGAAACAGCAGCGAGTGTGGAGCAGTACGAAAATGAAATAGAACGCTATCTTGCTGTTTCTGAAGAAGATATATTGAGAGTCCGTCAGGAATGGATCGTACCTCACCGGGAGAATACCCTTTTTTATGGCAATTTTAATAAATAAAGTTAATTTTATAAATATGAAATATATCCATATCGTTTTACTTCTTGTTACTTTGTCTTTGACACCTGTTTTGAGTAACGCACAATCCGGAACAATTAAAGGATTTGTATATGATGATGAGAATGGAGAGCCTATTTCTTACTGTATGATGCAGTTAAAAGGGACTCAGTTGGGAGCTATGACAGAGCGTAGCGGGGCTTTTATTATCACCAGAATTCCGGAAGGAACTTATGTGTTATCAGTTAAATATTTTGGATATACTACAATAGAGGATACCATTGTGGTCGGTCGGTCAACAATTACAAAGCGCTACTTATTGAAAAAATCAAATACCATGCTGGATGAGTTTGAGGTTACTGCCGATGCACAACGCAGAGTACAAGAAACTCGTACGTCAGTAATTAGCATAACTCCCAAAGAGATTGCCAAAATGCCCTCTATTGGAGGACAACCCGACTTTGCGCAATATTTGCAGGTATTACCGGGTGTAATTTCAACCGGAGACCAAGGGGGACAACTCTATGTGAGAGGGGGAACACCAATTCAGAATATGCTGCTCATCGACGGAATGTTGCTTTATAATCCATTTCACTCCATTGGCTTGTTTTCCGTTTTTGATACAGAAATTATCAATACCGCTGATGTTTATACCGGAGGATATGGAGCAGAATTTGGGGGTAGAATATCATCAGTAATGGATATAAAAACACGGGATGGAAATAAAAAGAGAACTTCCGGTAAAATAGATCTAAATAGTTTTGGTGCTAAATTATTGTTGGAGGGACCGTTAGTGAAACTAAAAGAGGAGAAGGGGACATCCCTTTCTTATATCGCATCGATTAAAGGATCCTATCTGGAGAAATCATCGAAACTATTGTATCCCTATTTGGGTGAAGTGGGCTTGCCTTATAACTATGTTGACTTGTACGGTAAACTCTCTTTAACCACTACAGAAGGATCTAAAGTGAGCATTTTTGGATTTAGATTTGATGATCAGGTTAATTTTCCTGATATCGCACAGTATGGTTGGAATAATTGGGGGGCAGGAACCCAGTTTCTCGTTGTTCCCGGAAATGAACCCACAACTATATCAGGAACTATCTCGTACAGTAATTATAGTTCTCAACTGATTGATCCTGCATTTTATCCCAAGGAGAGCTCAATTGGCGGATTTTTAGCTAATATGGCTTTTAATTTCTATATGGGTAAAAATTATTTTACTGCCGGATTTGATTTAACAGGATATAAGGCGTATTATAAATATTTTACCAGATCCGGAATGATGGAAGAGGAGGTAGATTATACCACTGATGTGGCGTTATTTGCTAAATATAAGTACAATTACCAGGATCGCTTAATTATCGAACCCGGAATTAGACTGCAATATTATGCTTCGATGAGTGCGGCTGTGCCCGAACCCAGACTAGCAATGAAATATAATCTATCTAGAAAAGTTCGACTAAAACTTTCAGCAGGACTCTTTTCGCAAAATTTCACTACAATCACCTCCGATAGAGATGTGGTATCCCTGTTTTCCGGTTTTTTGTCGAGTCCGGATCGTCTTCCCTACGAATTTGATGGAAAAGAAATGAAAGATAACCTGCAAAAAGCAGCACACTTGATTTTGGGAGTGGAGTTGGATATTGTTAAGAATGTGGTAATCAATGTGGAAGGATATTATAAGAGATTTACACAATTGACTACTATTAATCGATATAAAATGTTCGAAATTAATCCCGATTTTATTTGGGAAAAAGGATCTGCTTACGGAGGAGATATATCGTTAAAGTATGATTATAAAAACCTGTACATATGGGCGGTTTATTCGCTGGGATTTGTAGATCGTTACGATGGGAAAATCAATTATCATCCCCATTTTGACAGAAGACATAATGTTAACTTGCTTGTTTCTTACGCATTTGGAAAACAAACTCGTAAAGTTTGGCAAACCGATTTACGCTGGAATTATGGTTCCGGCTTCCCCTTCTCTCAAACTCAAGCAATCTATCCTCATGTCACTATGGGAGGAACCTTTTCAGGTGATTACGTGCGAGAAAATGAAGAAATCTATTATCTGTTGGCTGAACTCAATACGGGCAGATTACCGGCATACCATCGTTTAGATTTTAGTATAAAGAGAAAATTTTATTTTGGTGAGCGAAATTTAGTTGAGATAACAGGTTCAGTTACAAATCTATACAATTACAAAAACATCTTTTACGTTGATCGTGTAACCGCTGAAATTATCTATCAAATGCCACTTCTATATTCATTTGGAGTAACCTGGAGTTTTTAGGGGGCAAATGACTTATTGAGTATGAATACAGCAAAAACAGTGCATGGGTCTGCTCATGAAAACATAAAATTGAAAGTCCAAAGAGTGATTGCTATAGGATCAGTTTTGATCTTTGTAGGAAAACTCCTGGCTTATTTCCTGACCCATTCGGTGAGTATTATGACCGATGCTCTGGAAAGTATCGTCAATGTGATTACCGGATTTATCACGCTTTATGCTGTTTACTTATCCTGTCAACCCAAAGATGAAAATCACCCGTTTGGACATGGAAAGGCGGAGTTCCTTTCCGCTTCTATTGAAGGTTTTCTGATTATTATTGCCGGACTCGTAATCATTTTTGAGGCGGTAAAACGTTTCTTTATTCCGGTTCCGATTCTGAAAATGGATATCGGGATTATCATTGTTGCCATTGCAGGCGCTTTAAACTATTTATTGGGGTGGTACAGTATCAGAATGGGAAAAAAACATAACTCTATCGCACTCATTTCAGGAGGAAAACACTTGCATTCAGATACTTACTCATCCATTGGGTTATTGATAGGATTGCTATTGATCTATTTCACTAAACTCGCATGGTTGGATAGTCTTGTTGCGTTGCTATTTGGTGCTATAATCATCGTTACCGGCGTGAAAATCCTAAGAGAAACTGTTTCACATTTAATGGATCAAGCCGATTTTGTACTAATAGAGAAAATCGGTAAAATGATAGATCAAAACAAGTCGGATCTGTGGATTGACATTCACAATTTCAAATTAGTTAAGTATGGCAACGGATATCATATCGATTGTGATCTGGTGCTGCCCCGGAATCTCTATTTATCAGAAGCTCACGAAGAGGGAGAGAAGTTGCGGGAACTGTTGGTTTCCAATTTTTCAGAGGATATTACTTTCAACCTGCACACCGATGAGTGTTTTAGAAACTATTGCAAGCATTGTAAAAGAGAAAATTGCACTGAACGGACCCACGAGTTTGAATCCCAAATCAGTTTTGATATCGACCGATTTACCAAGGAAATTTCAGATTGATCTATTTTTATAGGATGACGAGGTAGGTACCTCTTTACGATCTCGTAATTCGTAATTCATAATTCATAATTGATTATTCCGCCTTCCGCCTTCCGATTTCCGCCTTGAATCCCTTCTACCTTCATCCTTCTTATTTGGAATTTAAAATAAATGGGGGGCAGGACGTGTATCCCTTTTTTGATATTTTATTTCCCCACTCTCCAATATGAAAGCTTATCATTTATTTCGTGAACCTGACAGTACAATTTATCTCAAAAATCGTTTATTATTCCACTACAAAACTCCTCAAAAGCGCAATCTCTTCTGCCCAAAGTGTAGGATCAGGAGTTTCTAAAATGATAGGAATATGGTTAAAACGAGAGTCATTCATAAAGCGTTTAAAGAAATCGATCCCTAAGAAACCTTTGCCAATACTGTCATGTCTGTCCACTCTGCTGCCAAACTCTTTTTTGGTGTCATTTAAGTGGATTGCTTTCAGATAGTTAGCCCCTATAATTTCATCAAACTGACGGAAAGTGTCCGCATAGCCTGCTTCCGTTTTTAAGTCATAGCCGGCAGAGTAGGAGTGACAAGAGTCTAAGCAAACCCCAACACGCGTTTTATCCTCTACCTGGTCAATAATTTGGGCAATCTGTTCAAAAGTGTGTCCGAGATTGGTTCCTTGTCCTGCAGTATTTTCAATAATGGCAGAAACCCCTTTGGTCTTGTCCAAAGCGATGTTGATTGACTCGGCAATAGTTGCCAGACACTCATCAATAGAGTGTTGATTCAGGTGACTTCCCGGGTGGAAATTGAGCAACTGTAATCCCAATTGCTCACAGCGTTGCATCTCATCTAAAAAGGCATTACGTGATTTTTCCAACCCTTCCTTTTCGGGGTGTCCCAAATTGATTAAATAACTATCATGGGGGAGGATATGCTCCGCTCTGATTCCATATTTTTCACAATTTTCTTTGAATAGCTCTATGCTTTTTGTTGTCAAAGGGGGTGATACCCATCTTCTTTGATTTTTTGTAAAAAAAGCAAAGGCATTGGCTCCAATTTCATGGGCTCTGATGGGTGCATTTTCAACGCCACCTTCGGCGCTGACATGGGCTCCAATATATTTCATATTTCAATACTTATTTTTTAATTATTCTTCCGTATCTTCTTCTTCGGATCAATATGAGAACCACTCCCATTACCAAAATCATAACGAGAGGAATAACGATATTGATTACCGCATAAAAGGTACCGTTTTCTCTTATTTTTTGTGGATCCAATGTTCCAATTTTAAAACTTTTTGAACGCACTTGAAGGAGATCATCATCAGCACAGAGGTAGTTAACACAGTTTAAAATAAAGTCAGTATTGTCGTACAGGGTTCGCGTATAAATATCATACCCGGCAGGGTAAGGTTGGTTGGACTTGGAGTCGAAATAGTTGCGAATCACATCTCCATCCGCAACGAAGATTTGTCTGGTATGAGGACTCTGATCTTTGAATCCCAATTCTTTAATCGTATCAAACTCAACAGGAAGAATACCACTATAAGCAGAGTTAAACTCCCCTTCTACCAATACTGCCAAGGGTAGATATTTAAAGGCATACTCTTCCATAATCGGTTTGGATTTGACTACTCCCAATGAAACGATAGCCGGTGTGGGCACCATTTTTGTGCGTTCGGATGTAGTTACTAAAACAGTCTTTCTGAGATCTCCTGAAGAACCGATAAAGTCAACAGTACCGGTGAAATCCATCTTTAAATTCTTGAGTTTTCTGGTAATCGGATGCGAGGAAAAGTTCACAGCATTAACGATATAGGGGAAAGCCCAAAATTTGAATTGTGGTTGATCGCCGATATATCCTGAGGGGATGGGTACGGAGAGACAGGTTAAATCTTGTATCAGATTAGGATTGATACGGACTCCATATTTAAAAAAGAGCGTATTCAGTCCCAAAGGGCGTTCCACTGCGAAGAACTCGGGAGCAGTCTGTAAGCTGTCTATGGAAGCGTTGGAAGCATCGATGAGCCACAAAACTTTCCCCCCCCTCATGATATGTTGGTCAATCAAATACTTATTGATATCATCAAAGGGTTCTGTGGGTTGTGCAACAATCAAAACATCATATTTATTACCCAAGTCTTTAATGGTTTGTTTTACAGAATCCTCAATAGCAATACTCCTCAAAGTGTTGATTCTACCATCTAAGGTAACCCGTTCTACACTATAAAAGCGTTTCAGTTGGTGCATCATCCAGGAGGTACTCATAAAGTCTAGCTCACCATGTCCATCCGTAAAGGCAATTTTGGCAGTTCTGGGTGCTACCAATTGACGGATTGTAGCCACTAAATTATACTCCAGCTCCTGAACTGAATAGTCGAGCCAACTGCTGCTGTTGTTGGGATCGGAAACCACCAAAGTAGCGGGTGCTTCCTTAACTTTGTACGAAATCATGGCTCCCGGTACTACGTAGTGCGTAGAGAAGCCTGTAGCATCCTGTTTACTGATGGGAATCGGATGCAATCCTTTTTTATAAAATTCACCGAAGATCGCTTTGCTCTCATCAGCAGATTTATCGGCAATAGGATCTACAAATTCAAAATAGATATTTTTGGAATAGCGACGAAACTCTTGCAGAATGTCCTCTGTTTTTCTGGCAAATAGTTCATAATCAGCAGGTTGATTCTTTCCTTTCAGATACACCTTGATATATACCTTCTCATCCAGTGATTTGAGTAGTTCAATCGTGGTTTTGGAAAGTGAATTACGCTTGTCTTGAGTAAGGTCAATTCTAAAAAATAGGTACGAGAAAACGATATTCAAGGTAACCAAAATGACTATCGCTACGAGCAAACTCGTTAAGGCCGTTTTTTTATATTTTTTGCTATTATTCATCATTACTAAAGTTAACAGATTACCATTTTCTACTGATCAAAACAATACGTGTAGCAATTAAAAAGAGGAAAATCATACTAAAAAAGTAGAGTAGATCCCGTGAATCAATCACCCCTTTACTAATCGAAGCGTAATGGTGGTCGATTCCGATGGTTTTAATCAAATATCCAACTGAGCCCAAAGCTTCAAAAGAGTAAATAAACTCGAATCCAAAATAGAAAATAAAACAGAGTGGTGCAGCCACAATAAAGGCGATGATTTGGTTGGTAGTCAGCGCCGAAGCAAAAATCCCGATACTGATAAAAGTAGATCCCAGCAAAACCAATCCTAAATAGGAACCCCATGTACTACCCATATCAATATTGCCCGGAGGCGAGCCTAGATTGTACACTGTAATGATGTAGATTAACGTAGGTAACAGCGCAATAATGAGCAGGACAACGCTGGCAAAAAACTTAGCCAGGATAATCTGAGTGTCCGATAACGGCTTGGTCAACAGCAATTCAATGGTTCCACTTCGTCTCTCTTCCGCAAAAGAACGCATGGTAATAGCGGGTACCAGAAACAGAAAGAGGAATTTGGAGATATTGAAAAGACCTTGCAAATCAGCATAGCCGGAGTAAAGGACGTTGTTAATATTGGGGAAAACCCACAGAAAAAGAGCTGCAACAATCAGGAAAACACCGATAAAAATATATCCCAAAATCGAGCTCAGATAAGATTTCAATTCCTTTAAGAAAAGCGTGTACATAGTTTATGCATTTAACCTGCAAAGATACAATGAAATTTCGGATTTCGGATTTCGGATTTCGGAATTTGAATATTGAGCAATTTTATAATATAATTTACTGATATAGAATTCTATATATTTTATTATCAACCAGATATAAAACTGCGACAACTTATCGCACTTTTTCTATAATGTTTAAAAATCCAACAAAAATTCCATAAAATTAATCTTATAATCCTATCAATCCAATAAATCCTAATCTAAATAGTGTATATTTGCACTCTATTTCTCTTCATGATGAGACGTTTATTGTTGATATTTTGTGTCCCTTTATTTCTTTTTTCCTGTAGTACGCTAAAAAGAGACTCGCAACAGGTTTTGCAGTTGTACTACGACAAGCCGGCGAATCGTTGGGAGGAAACGCTTCCTTTGGGAAATGGAAGAATAGGAATGATGATAGATGGAGGAATTGAGCAGGAGGAGATCGTTTTAAACGATATCACGATGTGGTCGGGGAGTGTTGATCCGGAAACGATCAATCCCGATGCCCAAGAGCAGCTCCCTGTGATTCGTCAGCTTTTGCTTGAAGGGAAGAATGAGCAGGCGCAGGAGTTGGTGTATCGCTATTTCAAATGTGGCGGCAAAGGTTCCCATTTTGGAAATGGTAAAGATGCTCCTTACGGATCTTTTCAACTACTTGGAAATCTGAAAGTTAAACATCTTTATCCCGATCAGTCCGAAGTGACGGAGTATCGCCGGACGCTCTCTTTGAACGATGCTGTCGCCACTACGCAGTTTCAGAAAGGAAAGGTGACTTACCAACGACATTATTTTGCGTCCCATACGGATGATCTGCTGGTGGCTTACTACACTGCGGATCAGCGGGGTGCGTTGTCGATGGAGATTGCGTTGGATCGTCCCGAAAGAGTGCAAATCAGTGTTCATTCGGATGAAATTGTGATGCAGGGGCAACTGAATGACGGTTATGATGGCGATCAGGGAGTTCGTTATTTTTTTACTTTGAAAATTAAAAAAAAGGGGGGGACGCATACCTCTACAGATAGTTCTTTGATTATTAGCCAAGCCTCTGAGGTTACGATACTGATGTGTACCTCTACGAACATGCTGGAGAAGAACCACATTCAAGCCGTTCAAGACAATCTAAGTCATGCTGAAAAGTACAGTTTCCGGCAGTTGAAAAAGCGTCACATTGAAGCTTATCGCGAAAAGTTTGATCGGGTGGAACTGGATTTAGGTCCGCAAAATTTGGATATTCCCACAGATCAACGGCTACTCCAATTTCAGTCGGATGAAGATCCTGCTTTGGTGGCACTCTATTTTCAGTATGGTCGCTACTTGATGATCAGCGGGACGCGAGAAAACAGCTTACCGCTGAATCTGCAAGGACTTTGGACGAATCAGGTGCAGACACCTTGGAATGGAGATTACCATTTGAATATCAACGTTCAGATGAACTATTGGCTGGCTGAGGTGGGGAATCTGGCAGAACTTCACCTTCCTCTGATCAGACTGACCGAGTCGCTGCAATCGTCAGGGGAGAAGACGGCAAAAGGGTTTTATCAGGCAAAGGGTTGGGTGGCTCACATGATGACCAATCCGTGGCATTTTACCGCTCCGGGAGAGCATGCTTCCTGGGGAGCAACCAATACCGGTGGAGCCTGGCTTTGTGCACACCTTTGGGAGCATTATCAGTATGGATTGGATACGGCTTATTTACGATCTGTTTACCCGATTATTCGGGGTGCGGCTCAATTTTTCCTATCCGCTATGATTGAGGAACCCCGCCATAATTATTGGGTTACAGCGCCCTCTTCTTCTCCGGAGAACGGCTTTAAAATACCCGGTTCGGATCAGACAATTTACGTTTGTCTTGGTCCTACTATGGATGCACAGATTATCCGCGAGCTCTTCACTAATCTCCTTTCGGCGGCGCAGATATTGGGTAGCAGTGATGAGGTAACGGAAGCGGTCGAACAGGCACTATTCCGCCTCCCCCCAAATAATATTAGTCCAAAAGGATATTTAATGGAATGGCTGGAAGATTATGAGGAAGTGGATATCCAACACCGGCATGTATCTCATTTGTATGGATTGTACCCATCCAATCAGATTTCCCCGGACTTTACGCCGGAATGGGCTCAGGCTGCGAAAGTAACACTCAATCGGCGAGGTGACGGGGGTACCGGATGGTCAAGGGCGTGGAAAATCAATTTTTGGGCAAGATTGAAGGATGGAAACCGGGCGTACAGCTTGTTGATAAAACTGCTGGAACCTGCCTGGAATCCGGAAAATAAAGATGAACAGCGGGCAGGAACTTATCCGAACCTCTTTTGTGCACATCCTCCTTTCCAGATTGATGCCAATTTTGGAGGGAGTGCAGGAATTGCCGAAATGCTGATCCAGAGTCAGCACGGGTTTATCGAGTTGCTTCCCGCACTGCCCGATCGATGGGAAAAGGGTAGTCTCAAAGGAGTTTGCGTTCGTGGAGCCGGAGAGGTGGATCTTATTTGGGAAAATCATCAGGTTCAGGAAGTTACGCTCAGAGCCAAAGCAGATCATCAATATCGGATCAAAATACCTGACTATGTTAAAACCGTGAAATGGGGTTACAATAAAGTGGAGAGAGCAGATACTCCTTTTGTGGAAATTGACTTGAAGAAGGGGGAAGAAGTTACATTGCAATTGATTCCTTTCTAAATCATTTATTTTATCGTATCTTTGCCATGGTAAATAGTTTCAGCATGAAAAAATGGATCATTATTCCTTTGCTTTTTATAGTTTTCTGCTCATTTGATTTACAGCACGGTATGGTTAAAGTGTATCATAAAGATTCCCGTTACTCTTCCGATCAGATTTGCAACCTTCGGGACGGAAAAGTGTACAAAAAAAGTTCCTCATACTCTTCCGATATTGTCTGTCGGATCGAGGGGAATAAGATTTATAAAAATAACTCGACTTACAGCACCGATATCATCTATACCATAAAAGAGAACAAGATCTATAGAGGCAATTCAACTTATTCCAGCGACCAGGTTTACACAATTAAGGATGGCAAGGTGTACAAGGGAAACTCCACTTACAGCAGCGATCTCCTCTACACCATCAAAGACAACAAAGTGTACAAAGGCAACTCAACCTACAGCAGTGATTTGTATTTCAGCTACGATAACTACGTCACCATTGAAGAGTTTGTTGCTATTTTACATGTGGTGAGATATACTTTTTAAAGGCGGATTGATGATAATGTTAAAAAAAGAAAAAATGGGATGTAGAAAAATCGCAGAAAAAGATTTACAAAAATTAGCGGAATTAATATCATGTAATGAGCTATGTAAACGTCGCGACATATCATTTGATAAAAGCTTTCTTTATGAAGAAAAAGGAAACATAGAAGCGTTTATTATAACTAGACCGCATTCTTTGTATGAATTCTTTGGTGGATGTATTCCTGAAGAAGTTATTTCAGAAGAGGAAAAACAAGAAGAATACTTCGAAGGTGATGAATTCAGTTTTAGAAATCAAATCAATGATTATTTCCCTGGAATTAGTCACTATGAAATTCTTTATGTGTATCCTAATTATGAATCTGATACGCTATGGGAATGTTATCGTAAAATAGCAGATCAGTACACACTTGTATGGACTAACGCTAAAAACAAATATGTTGCTGATATATTTTCGCTCACTGATTTTAATGGTGAGATTTTTTACGATATACCGTATGTTGATTAAATAAAATTGTTTTAACAATCCATTCCAAATACTCCACATCTTAACGCATCTGTAATTCTTCTTGTTTTTATTTTAATAATTTATTGTCTCTTTTTTTCTTATATCTCTTGCATAATGACGCTTAATGCTTTTGATGCCCATTTTCCACATAAAAATATCGAAAGCGATAAAAGCAACAAATATTAATGACATCATCAATTCACTTTCAACATGAGCATTATACATCAGTAAAAAATTGAATGTCCCATGGAAAAGAAAAGGAACAAAGAAGCTTAAGATTAAATATATTTTTCTCTTATAATCATTTGAAAATCTTGCCAAGGCATAAAAATATCCCATCATGATCCCAAATAATCCGTGACCGGGAACAGATAAGAGCCCCCTAAAAATGGAAACAACAAAACCATGTTCCGATACGTACATAATATTTTCGACCATGGCAAAACCCAATGATACAAATACGGCATAAACTATACCATCATAACTTTGATTGAATTCTTTATTTCTCCATGTTACTTTTTTAAGAAAAAAGAATTTTGTACCCTCTTCCACCAGGGCAGCCACAATAAAAGCACGATATAAAGAGTGCAACAGAGGAGAATTGATAGAATTACTATAAGAATCCAAGAAAAGTTCAATCAAAAAAACAGGTATAATACTGAGGGCACCTAGCAAAAAGCATTTAGCTAAAAGTTTTTTCGGCTCTTTTTCAGAATCTTTTCTGTAAATAAAGGACAAAAAAACAATTACAGGTAAAATGGCTGAGATTATGAGTGAGATATTCATACTGTTATTTTTCTACTTTGTTGATTTAAAAAGTGGTATCTAGTTTTTATAAAACATCGCTATTCCATAACATTTTTAGAAATTCTAACGCCGGATAAACCTCTACATTATTCATTCGTCGGGGGTATTTATCCAATGAAACAATAATAAGCCGACAATCGGGGAACTCTTCAGAAAAAGCTTTTAATCCTTTGGTGTGGTGCGATTGTACTTCATCGGACGATTTAATTTCGATGGCCACCTCGGCATTTCCGATAATGGCATCCACTTCGTATCCCGATGATGTGCGCCAATAAGAAAGATTTTGCAACGGTCTGAAATAGCCGATATAGGCGATAATTTCTTGTAAGATAAAATGCTCGAAAGCATGTCCAAACTCAGGCGAACCCGGAATAAGGTTAGACCTTTTCAAAAGAAAATTAGCAACACCCACATCGAAATAGTAAAATTTAGGAGATTGAATAACGCGGCGCTTTACATTTCGGGTAAATGCAGGAATGACGTAGCCGATTAGCGTTTCTTCCAAAATGGAAAAATACTCTTTCACGGTAGGAGCACTTATGCCACATTCCGAGGCGATGTTATTATAGTTCAAAATTTCACCATTGCTTAGTGCAGCAACTTCCATAAATCGGGTAAAGGTGTTTAGATTTCGGGTCAGTGCTTCGGCTTTGATTTCCTGTTGAAGATAATCGCCAACATAAGCGTGGAGTCGGTTTGTAGCATTCTTTACTAAATAATGGGGTGGAAGCATTCCGTTATTGCAGGCTTTGATCAGGTCGAATTCGGGAATTTCAGCACTAACGAAGGGATAGAGCTGTTTTCTGATAGCTCTGCCACCCAATAGGTTTACTCCGCTGCGACGTAGTTTGCGAGCACTGGAACCACTCAAAATAAAACGAAGATGATGGTTGCTTATCAACCAATGCACTTCGTCAAGCAATGCAGGGATTTTTTGAATTTCGTCGATAATCACCAATTCGTTCTCGGGAAGTAAACTAAGCTCTTCACGTAAAAGTGCCGGACGACGATTATAACGTGCAAATTCATCAGATTTTAATAAATCGATATAACGAACATCCGGGAATAGCATTTTGAGCAGTGTACTTTTACCGGTTTGACGAGCACCCCAAAGGAAAACACTCTCATTTTCAGTATCTTGAAAATTTATTTTCCGTGATAACATATTCAACGATTTCATAAATTGATCTATTTTCACTGCGCAAAGATACAAAATTTTCGTGTAAATCTAAAGTGCAACTTTATTTTTACATGTATTTCTAAAGTATAACTTTCGATTTGCATGGATTTTAAGCGTGAAATAACATGTAATATCACTTAACGCTAAGCTTGTTGTTCTAGTAGTTGTTTACCTTTTTCCGTCAGATAGTACTTTTGTTTCGGATGCCTAGGCTGTTCCGGATAAATTTGTGCTACAAAGCCTTGTTCAAGAGATGGTTTCAAGTAATCATTTGTAAAATATCTTCGATTTTTCAATTGCAGTATTTCCATTAATTCCGTGGTGGAATAGCTATTCATACCTATAGTTTCAATCAATATTTGTACTTGGGTGGTACTTGGGTGGAGCTTAGATGGTACTTGGGTGGTACTTGGGTGGTGTTGTTCATGATAGTGGAATATGAGTCTTACTTCATTGGCACCAAAATGATATTCAGGTTCAGGCAAATTTGCCTTTTCACATTCGCTTATCATCAGACTGATACCTCGTCCCCAGCTCTCCGAAATTTTACGGATATATAAAACATCGGCAATTAAAGGGTTATGTGGTCTAGAGCCATGTTCAGATTTTAATTTATCTAAGTCCCAATCTACCGGGAAAGTACCGGGATTTTCAATTTCCACCCGATCATCATAAATTGCAATTCCTATTGATCCGTTTGTCATGCGGTAATTTCTGTGACATAAAGCATTTACAATACCTTCGCGTATTGCTTTGTAAGGAATAGAAAGCAGTTCTTCTCTTTCCATTGTGTTAGTTGCTCCAGACAAAGACAAATGTTTAAAAATAAATGTCATGGCAGCATCAAGTAGATGAAATAGATTGCCATAAATACGTTGGTTATCTAAGAAAACTGTCTTTTCAGTTCCTTTGAAGCGCGCAAGTCTCAACAGGCATTGAGGGTAATCAACTAGTTTCTTTTTTGCGAACAATATGGCTGAAGCATGGTTAAGTACATGATTTTCAATAAGTCCCAATTTTTCAAGAATAGCAGGAATGTCGTTTCCGGTAGTTTCTGGCAATCGCCCGTATTCAACGCCCAAACGGACTGTTTTTAATATTTCTTCTTCATCTAAATCAGATAATTTCAATTTTTCATTTGGATATGTTTCCCAACGATTATTGCCTCCTTCTCGTTGCATCAATAATTCATTATAAATAGGTTGGGGCATAGTAGTCGTAACACTTTCTATGCGCATATAAGGTCGTCCTTTGTAACAGAATGGGCGTTTCAGTGCGACATCATCTACGTTCAACGCGATGATTCTCTTTTTGCTATTTGGGAGTGGAATATAAGAAATTAGTACAGAGGTCATTGACTCTAGTCGTTTAATTGCTTCAGCGATGTTTTTTTT
>JGI24711J26586_10000477_pt1 | contig 31255 bp, 20 predicted proteins | sample BioPla3DNA1_FD_26586 | JGI IMG/M metagenome (IMG submission 26586)
GACTTGCGAAGGCAAGCCACTTTCCGATGTGGTCATGTCTGATGGGGTCGAAGTCGTCAAGACTGATGAAAACGGGGTTTACAGGATTGCCTCGCAGAAGAAATTCGGTTATGTCTTCATTTCCGTTCCAAGCGGTTACGAACCTCCTCTCAATGGAGTTCTGCCTCAGAACTGGAAACCACTCACCAGGGGTTCTTTGACTTCCGAGCGTGTCGACTTCACGCTCAACAAGATCGACAACAACATATTCACCCTCTATGTGATGGGGGATATGCATCTTGCCAAGAAACAGAATGACATCAATCAGTTCAGGGACTTTGCGTCAAGTCTGATGGATGATGTCAACTCAGGTGCCGGAAGGCAGTATGGTCTCACGCTCGGCGACATGACATGGGACTATTACTGGTACAGGAATTCCTATAGTTTTGCCGAATACAAGGCAGAGCTCAATAGGGATCTCAGCATGATCTGTGTCTGGCAGACAATGGGCAACCACGACAACAACTATCGCGAGGCGGGTGATTTCTTGATGGAGAATGCTTACCGCGAGGCGATATGTCCTACGTATTATTCTTATAATTTAGGTTCGGTTCATTTTGTAGTGCTCGACGACATTGACTACAAAAATACTCCTGCCTCAGTTGATGACGCTAGCGGAAACATTACAAAAGACTATCGCTCCCAGTATCTTGTCGATTTCACGAAAAATCAGATCGACTGGCTTAAAAAGGATCTTTCGTTTGTCGACAAGAAGACTCCCGTGGTGATTTCTTCCCATGCTCCTGCTTATCGTCCAAACGGTGCGACTGGCTACAAGGATGGTTTGACTTCTCATTCTGACGGCAGCGGAGATTATGGAACCGCTGCATTCCGCGCTCTTTTGAGTGGCTACAATGTACACTTTTTCTCGGCTCATACGCACAACCACTTCACCTATGATGACAGCGCCAATGGCTTCTATGAGACAAATGGAGCCTCTGTCTGTGGAACATGGTGGTGGTCAGGGTATTACACGCCCGGATTCAATCTCTCTCCCGATGGAACGCCCGGCGGCTACACAATCTGCAAGTTCAATGGTACAGATGTCACTTGGCAGTATAAGTCTGCTGGAGCCGATCACTCCTACCAGTTCAGAAGTTATGATATGAATGAGGTCCAGAAGGTTCTGACAGATGAAATCGGCGGCAACAAGGATGATTGGAAAAAGATGGTGGACTGGACCGGATCGCTTTCCGCGAATTCCGTTCTGATCAATGTCTGGGCATATGACAAAAACTGGAAGGTCACGGTTACGGAGGGTGGAAAGGAACTCGCTACGACAGCGATCTGCGCCTATGACCCTTTGCATATGCTGGTCAATTCCGCGCCACGGTTCAAGTCCGGATCGACATCCTTCGTGACCGCTTACTGGCCGCATTTCTTTGTTGTGAACACAACTTCAGCCAACTCTACTCTTGAAATCAAAGTGACCGACAGGTTCGGTAACACTTACTCCGAGACCATGGCCAGGCCGAAGATATTCACGAAAGATGTCTATAAATACATGAAATAAGGAACAATACACTATCTATTTATTAACAAACCCTTTTATGAAACCATTAAAAGTATTTGCTGCAGTCCTTTCGCTGACTCTCGTGTCAGCACTGTCGCTTTTTGCGCAGACGAGGCAGGTGTCGGGAACAGTTCTCGATGCCCAGCAGCAGCCTGTCGTAGGAGCGGCTGTCATGACTTCCGGCTTGACCGGAACGATAACTGACTCAGATGGCAGTTTCGCGCTGAATGTTCCGGCAGGTGACGTTACACTGGAGGTCAACTGTATGGGCTATGAGATTCAGAATGTATTGGTGCCGGCCGGAACCAGCACAGTCAGGATCATCCTGCAGGAAGACTCCATGCTGCTTGAAGAGACCGTGGTTGTCGGTTACGGAACACAGAAAAAGGTCAACCTCACCGGAGCCATCACTTCTGTGGAGTCAAGAGAACTCGAAAACCGTTCCGCCCATTCTCTTTCCATCATGCTTCAGGGGGCTGTTCCGGGACTTAACATCACCACATCTTCAGGTAGCCCCGGCTCGACCGGTTCGCTTAACATCCGAGGCTACACATCAATCAACGGAGCGGCTCCTCTGGTCCTGATCGATGGCGCCGTCGGTGACATCAACCGCGTCAATCCGAACGATGTGGAGTCTATCTCCGTTATCAAAGATGCCGCGGCGGCTGCGGTGTACGGCGCCCGTGCCGCATTCGGTGTCATCCTTGTTACGACAAAGAGCGGCGTAGAGTCTGAAGGCAAGACGACCGTTCGCTACAGCGGGCGCTTCGGCTGGGAAGAACCTACAACTTCAACTGATTATGAAACAACAGGTTACTGGTCGGTCTACACAATCAACAAGTTCCGTATGGCTTCCGAAGGATCCAACTATGTCCTCTATGACGACCGTGACATGATGGAACTTCTGGCTCGCGTCAACGACAAGACCGAGAATCCTGCCCGTCCTTGGGTTGTTGATGAGGTCAGGAACGGAAAGCGTCGTTGGACATACTATGGAAACAATGACTGGTGGCATAAGCTGTACAATGACAGGCATCCTGTTCAGCAGCAGAGCGTTTCACTTTCCGGAGGCACTAAGAGCATCCGTTATATGGTTTCCGGCGGTTTCGACAAGCAGGTCGGTATCATCAAACTCAGCCCTGATGTGTTCAAGAAATACAATCTTCGTTCGAAGATTGATTTTGATATCAACAAGTACATGAAGTTCAGCAACAACACTTCATTCTACACATCCAACTTCAAGTTTGTGACCGCTGACGGAAACATCCAGAATGCGATCGTCTACAGCTCGGCTCACGGACTTCCCATCTTCCCGTTCACGAATCCCGACGGTTCTTACGTCTATCGTCTCGCTGAGGGCATTCTCAATGGATCTTACGCTGTCGGCAACGGACGTCATATCGTCTACAGCGAAGGCAAAGCCAAGAACGCTCAGGTCAGGTCTGACTTCTCCAATACCTCCGAACTTATCATCAAACCATTTGACGGCCTGACCGTTGTCGGAAACTTCACATACCGTCTCTTCCAGAACAGGGACATGAGTCGTGATGTCTCATTCCCTTACAGGACAACTCCTGACGCTCCGATGGAGTACTACGATTCCGGTGCGGGTCTGGACGAACTCACCGAGACAGTCAGAACCTATAACTACTATTCCGCCAACTTGTACGCAACCTACGAGAAGACGTTCCTTGACACCCATCACCTCACTTTGATGGCTGGTTCCAACTATGAAACCAGAGATATGAAATACATCAAAGCAAACGGTCAGCATCTTCTTTCCGAGGAACTGAACGATCTCAGCCTTGTCGGCGCGGCAAGCGACGGTACAGTCATCATGACCGTTGATGGGGATCAGTCTGAATATGCTCTCCTCGGTTTCTTCGGTCGTGTGAACTACGACTATAAGGGAAAGTACCTCTTCGAGGCTTCCGGCCGTTATGACGGCACATCTCGTTTCGCTTCTGGTCATCGATGGGGTTGGTTCCCTTCAGTCTCAGCCGGTTGGCGTATCTCCGAGGAGCCCTTCTTCGCTCCTCTCAAGTCAACTGTGAATAACCTCAAGTTCCGCGCTTCATTCGGTACGCTCGGCAATCAGGAGGTCGCTGACTATGCATTCTTCCGTGCCATCAACGTGAATGATTTCGCCNATTACAGTTTCGGTGAGACAAGTTCCGTCGCAAAATATTCCAACATCTCCGCTCCCAACGCTTCCGACTTGACATGGGAGACTTCNGAGCAGTACAACCTCGGTGTCGACTTCGGAATGTTCAAAGACAGATTGCAGTTTACTGCCGAAGCCTATATCCGTGACACAAAGGGTATGCTGACCGACGGTATTGAACTCCCGTCCGTTTACGGTGCCAGCGTTCCGAAGATGAACACTGCCGACCTTCGTACCAAGGGATACGAACTCTCCCTCAGTTGGAGGAGCCAGACAGTACTTGCCGGCAGATCATTGGGATACAGTGTCAAAGGTATGCTCAGCCAATATGACTCTGAAATCACCAAGTTCGAGAACAAGGACAAGATCCTTGCAAACTACTACGTCGGACAGAAACTTGGTGAAATCTGGGGATTTATCGCTGACGATCTCTTCCAGACCGACGAGGAGGCTGCCGAATATTCATCGCAGGTTGATCTTTCCTACGTCAACGGAAAACTTCCCGGCGGTGTCTGGAAGGCAGGCGACCTCAAGTACATCGACCTTGACGGTGACGGCAAGATCAGTATCGGCGCCAACAGCGCCATTGACCCGGGTGACCGTAAGATCATCGGAAATAGGCTCCCCAAGCTCCAATACGGCATTAATCTAGGACTGGACTATGCCGGATTCGACTTTTCTACATTCTTCCAGGGAACAGGAAATCACCACTATTATTTCGAGGGCACGTCATTCGCTTTCTGGGGACCTTTTTCTCAGCCGATGACAACTTACCTTCCCAAGGATTTCCTCAGCCAGTGTTGGGACTACAACAATACCGACGCCTATTTTCCTCGGGCTGTCGCCTATCTTGCCTACAACAGCAAAGGCCAGCTTGCAAGGACCAACACAAGGTATCTCCAGAACATCAGATATCTACGTTGGAAGAATCTCACTCTCGGATACACGCTACCGAAGAAGGTCATCCAGAAGATCGGACTTGACAAGGTAAGAGTCTACTTTACAGGAGAGAACCTCCATTACTGGTCTCCACTTAAGGCTCACTCGATCTACATCGATCCCGAGGCGGCCAACGTGTCCCGCAGCGGCAGCTCTAGCCGTGCATTCTATCCTTGGCAGAAGACCTATATGTTTGGTGTTGATATAACATTCTAAATAATGGCCCTTCAAATGAAAAGTAATATGAAAAAATATTTTGCTGTTCTGGCGGTCGCCATTTTAGGATTGACTGCCTGTGACAAGTTTGACGAAATTCTTGACAAGACTCCGAAGGCGAAGATCAGCCCGGAGACTTATTTCAAAAATGCCACTGAACTTCAGCTTTTCACGAACTCGTTCTACAACAATCTGCTTCCTAAGAATCCATATAGTGAGAAGAGCGACCAGTACATCGGCAATGATCCCGGCAACTTCCTCAGGGGAGGCAACAACAGAATTACACCCGAGACTGGCGGTTCCTGGACCTGGACGGATCTTCGCAAGATGAACACCTGTCTCGACTATATGGAAACGCAATGCGAGGATGAAGCTGCGAAGAGGCATTATTCCGCTCTTTGCAAGTTCTTCCGCGCCTACTTCTATTTCGACAAGGTGAAGAAGTTCGGAGACGTTCCGTGGATTGATCACGAACTTGATTCTGATTCCCCCGAGCTCCAGGCTCCGCGTGATTCCCGCGAAGTAGTGATGACGCATATGCTCGAGGATATCGATGAAGCCATCGCTGGTCTTCCCGAGTCCTATAGCGGACATAACTATCGCGCGACAAAATGGGCGGCACTTGCTCTCAAGGCCCGCTTCTGCCTGTATGAGGGAACCTTCCGAAAGTATCATAATATCTCTTATCCGGAGCGCGATTACAAGTACTATCTCCAGCTTGCCGCTTCCGCTGCCGAGGAACTGATGACAACCAGTCCTCACAAGCTTTATTCTACCGGCAAGCCTGATCTTGACTATGCTGTTCTCTTCTCCCAATATGAGGAGAGCACTGCCGAGTACATCCTTTCTATCAACTTCGATTTCGGTACTGAGCTGATGCACAATGCTACAGCGATGGGCCTTATGAACTCTCAGGGTCGTCAAAGCCTTACCAAGAAGTTTGTGAACTGCTACCTTATGAAGGATGGCTCTAGGTTCACTGACAAGGACGGCTACGCGACCATGACCTATTCCGAGGAGGTCGTAGACCGTGACCCTCGTCTCGGACAGACCATCCTTCTCCCCGGCGGATCTCGTATTCACGAGGAGAACGGAACCTACTCCTATTCAGTTACTCCTCAGCCTGTCGACTTCACCGTCACCATTACCGGTTACCAGATGCGCAAGTTTGTTATGCCGGAGGACAATATGGGAAAAGACAAGTTCGACAGGTCCTACAATGATCTTCCTGTGTTCAGGCTCGGAGAAGTGTACTTGAACTTCGCTGAAGCCAAGGCTGAACTTGGCACGCTTACACAGAGTGACCTTGACAAGTCCGTCAACCTCCTTCGGGACCGTGTCGGTATGCCTCACCTTACGATGGGTGTCACGGCTGATCCGTATCTTCAGACCGATCTCTTCTATCCCAATGTTACCGGAAGCCAAAAAGCGCTCATCCTTGAAATCCGTCGCGAGAGAGCCATCGAGCTCGCTCAGGAAGGCTTCAGGCTTGATGACGTCTTCCGTTGGAAGTGCGGGAAGGTGCTCGACAACCCCGCTTCATACTACGGAATGTATGTTCCAGGTCTTGGAGAATACGATCTTGACGGTGACGGAAAGCCCGAGGTATGCTATTATATAGGAAGCACAAAGTCCAAGGCCACCACAACTTGCGAAGTCGGTGTGACCAACTGCGTCTTCCTTACTGAAGACACCAAGGGATACCTTGCCCCGATGAAGAGCTGGTGGAATGCAGGCAATCCTTTCAACTTTAACGAGTCAAGGGATTATTACTATCCTATTCCTCTCAATGACCTTTCACTGAACCGTAATCTTATACAGAATCCTGGTTGGGATGAGGTCAAAGGATCTGAATAATCAATAGAAATAGTTTCAATCATGAAAATATTCAAAACTTTATTAGCTTCAGCTCTTTCTGTCCTTGCCATCGCTTTCACGTCCTGCGAGGATGAACTGCAGTTCGAGGGCTCAAGAGCGATTATGATCAGTGAATCCGATTACGTAACCCATGCCGGAGCTCACACCGACACGCTTGTGATCTATGCCGACAAGGGATGGAAGGCAGATGTAACTGACACCTGGCTGTCCATCGATCCCAAATCAGGTGAAGGGACAACCAAGATCGCAGTGACTTTTGAACTTAACGACTCGGACGATCCAAGATCTGCTGAACTTGTCGTCAAGGGCTCCCCCTTTGCCGGCGATGTCAAATCCGTCATCACTCAGAAGGGCGACAAGTACAGGAATATGAATGCGGTTTCCGTTTCCGATGCCCTTGCTCTCAAGGAAGGTGATATGGTAAAGCTTGGCGCATCTCAGATCATGGCTCTCACAACGACCGGATTCGTAGTGAGCGATGGTCAGAACGCCATGTATGTAAACGGTAGAGTGAGTGAGCCGGTTGGTGCGAAAGTCACCGTCACGGGTGTCATCACCAGCATCGGTGGCCTGAATGCCATCGAACTTGAGGATGCTGTATTCGTGAGCGAGGGCATTGCCAGCTATCCTGAGCCAATGGATATCACCGACCGGATCAAAACCTTCGCCCCCGAAAGAATTGTTTTCGTGACGGTGTCCGGTTCATGCTCCGGCATCGTTATCTCCGTGGATGACAACGAGATCGGACAGATCTACAACCCGGTTGTTTCACTCGGGATAAAAAAGTACGACATGCACAACGTCTCTCTTACCGGTTATTGCGCCAGGGTTCAGGCCGGATTCATATTCATCCCGATCGCAATTGAGGACAAGGGCATGGCCGCGCAGATCTACCTCCAGTTCGAGATCGAGACTGCCGAGTTCAAAAACGCAAACGCTTCATTCGGAACACTTCATTCATTCAATGCCATAAAGGGTGACGGTTACATCAAGTACATCCCGGAGAATCTCGCCGGAACAGACCCGGATGGAGTCTGGAAGATGGACATCAGCGGCAACGACCCCCGTTGCACAGGTCCGTTCACTGGCGACTATTGGTTGTTCTACGGCAATGCGCCTATCAAATCCGGCTCCGTAGTCAGAATCAAGTTTGGTTCCCGCGTTTCCAAGACCGGAAACAAGTACTGGATTCTTGAATATCTTGACGGGAAGACTTGGAAGGTCGCCGGTACTCCTAAGGTTTCCGAGGACACCGACATACCTAAGGTAACTTACACGCATCAGCAGGCTGACGATGGCTCGACCAACATCACGATCGATGAAACTGTTACATTCACGAGAAATGTCGAACACGGTCAGTTCCGTTTCCGCAGCGTGACGAGCAAGCAGGCTAACGATGGCTCAGTGCTTACAAAGCGCAACACAGGTTCAGCCCGTCTTGCGGTTTCAAGCGCCAAGCACGTTGCTCCTCAGCCTATGATCCTCATTGTTTCTGAAGGTGACGGCACCGCCATTGATCCGCTTCCGGCAAACATTACGGTTTCTGCCGATTACCTTTCGTTTGAAGGTACTCCAGCAGGACCGAAGACACTCATTGTCAGCTCCGATCAGGAATATTCACTGTCAACTTCAGCGACTTGGATCAACGTCGATGTGACAGGCGGAGCTGCCAATGAGGAGAAGACCGTCAATGTGACATGCGCTCCCAGCGAACTGTCGACATTACGCGAAGGTAAGGTCATCATTACCTCCGGCGAGACAGTAAAGGAGATTCATATCTTCCAGAGTGCCGCCGGACAAGATCTTGAACCGTTCATCAGCATTGTCGGCGGAAACACCAAGAATGTCGGCAAGGACACCGGTTCCATCAGCGTCGATGTTCAGGCCAACATCGATTACAATGCCGAGGTCTCCGAGGGCGCAGACTGGATCACGATCGCGCCTGTGACAAAAGCTCCGGTGGAAATAGGTTCTTTCACACTCGACTACGCTGAAAATACAGGTGAAGAGAGAGTCGGCAAGGTCAGATTCTACAATAATAACGGTCTCGAGTCGGTTCTCACAATCATCCAGAGGGCCGCTCCTGGCGCCAATGTCTATTTTGAGGACACCTTTGACTGGATCGAGCCTTGGTCAAGTGTCGCATCCAACGGCATTGGTGATTCGGTAGGCGACAATCATCCCAAGGCTAGCGGTTATGCTCCCAACCTTTACACATCGGCACCGCTTGCAGATCTTCTTGTTGAGTTCCAAAATCGTTATATCGACCTTAACCCCGCGTCAAGGGTTGTCTATCCTCAGAAGAATTATCTCAAGTTCGGAAAGACCAGCAGTGTCGGTCAGATGAATGAAACCGGTATCACAATCAACCAGGACATCTTCCCGGATGACAATCTCGATGCAACGCTCACATTCGATTATTGCCCGCAAGTAGGCGATGCGAATGATAAATTTGACGATTTTACAATGGTTGTCGAACTTAGCGGAGACGGTACCGTGGACGGCGGCAAGATCAGCAACCCGTTCAAGGTTGTGATTGAGCCTGATGCCAACGGCAAGTATAACCTCAAATGGACCGCCATGTCGTTTGATCTCAAGGGAGTCGGGAAGAATACCAAGGTGACCATACGGCCTGAGTCGATGGAAAATGCGACAGTAAAGCGTACGCGCCGCTGGTTCATTGACAATCTGAAGATTGAGAAAGCAAACTAGCTTCCAAGATTTTATTTGTGGAGGCCGGCCGAAAGAAATTTCGGTCGGCCTTTATTTCATTGAACGAGAATGTGTTTTCCGGAGCGAGTTATTTCCGTTCCGTGTCTTTTCCGTCTTCAAAGCCGGAATGGTAATAATCACCAGCAAGTGAAGTGAACAGGGACTTCATTTTCTCGAGCAGTTCGGGTTCTTTTTCCGCAATGTCGGTTCGCTGCTCGCGGTCAAGTGAGAGGTCGTAGAGGGTGTAATGATCCAAGTTCCCAAGTTCATTGCCTGACGCGTGGAACTTCTTGCCAACATAAGGCGGAATCAACACGTAGTGTCCGTTTCTGAGAGCCAGCTTACTTTTGGCCTCGAGGATCTGGTGCTGACGGCCTTTCTTCAGGTCTCTGCCTAAGAAAACCTTCGGAAGGCTCTGTCCGTCCAAAGAATCCGGGACTTGGGCGCCGAGCATTTCGCCGACAGTAGGGTAGAGATCTGCCTGACAGAGGTATGCGTCTGAAACTGCCGGTTTGATGTGCCCCTTCCAGAATATGATGAAAGGAACGTGCGTGCCGCCGTCAAAAAGGCTGTATTTCCCTCCGCGCAGGCCGCCTTTCGGGTCGTGACCGTGTTCTTTGGCAAGTTCCTCTGCCTGGTCCAGATAGCCGTCCTGAAGGACCGCTCCGTTGTCGGATGTGAAGATCACGATCGTATTGTCAAGAATATTCAGCGAATCCAGTTGTCGCATCACTTGACCGACGCACCAGTCTGCTTCGAGAATCACGTCTCCCCGAGGTCCAAGGTTTGTTGATCCTGCAAATCTTGTTGCCGGAGTTCTAGGCACGTGAGGCTGGTGGAGGCCATAATAGAGGTAGAATGGCCTGTTCTTGTTGCGGTCGATGAATGACTTGACCTTGCCGAGGAAATAGTCTGCCATCTCGTAGTCATTCCAACGTGCTTTTTCTCCGCCTTTCATGAATCCGATTCTCGGAATTCCGTTGATGACGGAGTTGTTGTGGCCGTGGTGCCAGCCAAGCTCGACCAATTCCGGATTGCTCAAGGCATCTTTTTCTCCCGGGAAATTCGTATTGTAGTCAACTTCAATCGGGTCGTTCGGATCCAGCCCGACCACCAGGCCGTTCTCGACGTAGACAGTAGGAACTCTGTCTACTGTCGCAGGAATAAGATTCGTGTAGTCGAATCCCACCGCATTGCCGGAAGGCTCCAGCGGCTTGTTCCAGTCCGTTTCTCCTCGTCCCATTCCGAGATGCCACTTGCCGATCGCGGCGGTCGCGTAGCCCTCGTCCTGCATCATCTTAGGCCATGTCGGCATCTGCGGATCGATCAGCAGAGGCGCGTCTCCCGGAAGGATTTTGGCCTCCGGATTCCTCCATGGATAGACGCCGGTGAATATCCCGTAGCGGCTTGGTGTCGATGTCGCGCTTGTTGAATACCCATTGCGCAACATCAGACCATTGTGAGCCAGAGAATCTATGTTCGGAGTCTTGATGGTCTGACAGCCGTAGCAGCTTACGTCGCCAAGTCCAAGGTCATCGGCAACGATGAGTATGACATTCGGTTTTACATCGGCTTTCTTGTCATTGCAGGCGACGGCGCCCAAAAGTATCGGCGGGAAAGCCAAAAAAGTCATTGTCTTCATTTTGTTGTCGGTCTTTATATGTAAAACATCTCCATCTTTGAGCCTGCGGCTATTTTCCCGGAGCCTTGTGACGGCGCTTTTTGTGCAGCCACTTTATCAGGAGGGCGGGGCGGTCGGACTGGATGATGGTCGCGCCCATCTCAAGTAATTTCCCGTAATATTTGTCGGGGTCGAAATAGGCGGCATCATCGCAGTAGCCGCCGTTCAGGCTCGGCCATAGGGAATTGATGTAGATTTTTACCCTTGCTTCCTTCAGTCTCTCGGTTACCTGTTCACATTCTTTCTGCGTGTCGGTGTTCCAGCAGATTTCGTAGGCAATCGGTTTGTCCTGTGCTGACAGGTAGCTCTCCAGCAGGTCCATTCCTTTCTCTTCCCAAATGTTGCTGATGGGAAGATACATCATGTTACGGGGGCGGGCCGCGAACTTGTCATCGACTTCCGCCTTGGGATTTTTCCCCTTCAGCAGAACCTGTTCGGTGACACCCAGGCTATCTGTGAGGCTGATGATCTCGTCGTAGTAGTCATAGCCCTTGTCGATGTTGACGATGATTCTGTCCTTGCACAGTTCCAAAGCTTCCTTCAGCGTCGGCATCTTGATTTCAGTCTTGACGCCGTGGCCGGCCCGGAGCCAATATTCCTTTATCTCCTGGCATGTCAAGTCGCTGATCTTGCCTTTGCCTGTGGTTGTCCTGTCGATGGTAGCGTCGTGGCACACCATCAGGATGCCGTCTTTGGATCTGTGAATGTCAAGTTCCACGATGTCGGCGCCCATTTCGATAGCGGATTGTATGGCTGGAAGGGAGTTTTCAGGCCAGTTTCTCCAGTCACCGCGATGGGCTGCCACCAGAACATACCTTGAATTCGGATTATGCAGTTGTCCGGCCACCCATTCTGCCTTGTTCGCGTGTTTCTGGGCATAGGCCGGGCATATGGACAATACGATCAGGATGCTCATCAGAGCCAGCAGAAATCTCTTCATGATTGCAATTGGTTTTACGGACGCATACAAAATTAACTAAAATAAGCGGAAACGACCATCGCATGCCGGCTGAATTCATTGTCAATCCGCCAACTTCCCGCTGGAGGACGCACGTGCTGCTACAGTCCCGCGGAACGATTGAACAGTGCCTCGCCTTTAACCGAGGCATCCATCGTGTCATTTGTAACTAACTGAATATGAGTATGTCGGAAATGACTGCGTGGATGCCTACCCGAAATTTGCCATAGGCATCCATTCTTTGCCACATAACACATTGATGGTTAGTGCCTTACGAAAGGTGTCATGGATGCCGGTGGCACCGGAAAAGAAAGACAGCTTCGCAACCCTTGCCACAGATATTCTGGCACTGTATCCAGCTCTCCTGGAACAGGAGTAGGTCACAGACACCCTTTCAAGGGAAGCGAGTGGAGCGGTGTTACGCACTTAAAGCGATTCGCGACGCGCCATCTTTTTTACCCCGGTCGGAATGTCGTACCGTTTATCCAGTTCCGTCTGGACATCGGCGAGGATCAACCTGCGCAGCCGGGCCTGCTCGCGGGCGAAGACGCGGTCCCAGCGTCGCCGCTCCCGGTAGGCTTGCCAGGCGGCCTGACCCGCCCGGATTTCCGTCTCGATCCGGTCCATCGTTTCCGCGAAGCGCGCCTTGTCCAGTTCACATTCCCAGACGGTGACAACATGCCAGGCAAGCGTCTCAAGCCGCTGATTGTTGAGCAGGTCGCGTTCCTGGTTGCGGGCGATCTTCTCCCTCCAGAACGCGACATTGCTCTTCGGCAGCACATACTTCGGGCAGCCCTTGTGCCCGTGCCAGAAGCAGCCGTTCACGAACAGGACTGTCCGGTACTTGCCGAGAACGATGTCAGGGGATCCCGGGAGCGCGCGGACGTGGAGCCGGAACCGGTAGCCCCTGCGCCAAAGCTCCCGCCGGACCGCCCGTTCCGGGCCGGTGTCCTTCGAATGAATATGCGACATGCACGCGTGCCGCTGCTCCGGTGTCATCGAGTCTGCCATTCCTTGTTCCGCATCTGAGTAAATACATTTTAATGTACGGAAAATCTTTGAATATGCGGTATCAGAATTCCAGTTGAAAACCGCTTTCTTTCAAGCGGTCGTAGTTCTTTTTGTCAAAGCCGTACCGGATGGGCGTGCGGGTACCGCGGCGCGGAGTGCCGTCGTCGACTTCTGCGAGAATGTTATAGCGCTTCATCTTGTTGGCGAAGTTGCGCCGGTCGAAGGTAACGCCCAGAATGGATTCGTAGAGGTTCTGGAGCTGCGGCATCGTGAATATTCCGGGCAAGAGGTCGAATCCGACCGGTTCGAAATGGATGTCACGCCTCAGATGCTTGGATGCAACCTGAAGAATCTTGTTGTGATCGAAGGCGAGTTTCGGGACTTCGTCCAGCGCGAACCATTCCGCCTTGTCGGCGTCCGTGTCGGCCTGGACCTCTGCCAGTTTTACGAGGGCATAATGCGCGACCGTGATGACGCGTTCCCGCGGATCGCGGTCGATGTCGCTGAAGGTGCCGACCTCCTTGAAGTCCTTGACGGAGAGCTTGAGTCCGGTCTCCTCCTTCAGCTCCCTGGCTGCTGTGTGGGCGATGGTCTTGTCCTTGTCAACATCCATGAAACCGCCCGGCAATGCCCATTCACCGACATATGCCGAAGTGCCGGCCTCCTTTTCCTCTCCCCGCTTGATAAGCAAGACTTTCAGTTCTTTTCCGTCATAGCCGAACACGACGGTGTCGGCCGTCACGGCCGGATGTTTATATTCATAGATGTATTGTCCTTTTTTCGCCATAACTGTGTTTTTAATACGCAAAAATACATAAATAAATTCAATCGACAAACGGTCGCAGCATCTCGGGTTTCCGAGGCGGGGAGATCGGCTCGCAAGATGGTCATGTCCGGATAATTCCGTATCTTTATAAATTACGGTTTTAGACAAACTATTATTGATATGAGAAGATTTGCCATTGTATTGTCGAGCGCTGTTGCTGCGCTCGCAACACTCTGTGCCTGTTCTTCAGCGATGGGGAAACGCACTTTGTTCAAGAATGGAAAGAGTGACTATGTCATTGTCATTCCTGCGGATGCCTCAAAGTCTGAAGAAACCGCTGCCCGTGAACTCAGTGACCATCTCGCGCAGGTCGGAGATGTCGTCCTTCCTGTCTGCACGTACCCGGACGTTCCCGGAAAAAACCTTTCCACCGGCAAGTGCATCTATGTCGGGATGTCGGGAAACGGCGCCGAAGAAGCCAGGAGCGAAGATGATGAAGGATTTACGGTGCGCTCTGCCGGCAACAGCATCAGCATCGTCGGCGGCAAACGCAGAGGGACTCTGTATGGGGTATATTCCTTCCTTGAGAAAGGGTTCGGCGTGCGCTGGTACACCCCTTGGTTTACGAAGGTCCCGTCATGGGACAAATGGCGGTTCGGCAAGATTGAATATTCAGAATCCCCGGCCATCCAGTACCGTTATGTTCAGTACCAGAGCGCGGAAGATCATCCGGATTGGTGCGCGCGCAATCGTAACAACCAGCTCGGGACCGCTCAATCCAACCCGTACGGCGGCATCGAAGCTTACTGGAAGGGCCACACGTTCGAATATTTCGTGCCTTCAGCGAAATACTTCGATTCGCATCCTGAATATTTCAGCTTGAACGGGGGGAAGCGTACTCCTTCCAGGCAGCTTTGCCTTTCCAATCCCGAGGTGCTGGAAATCTGCAAGGAAGGGATGAAGAAGGCGATTGCGGAGAACCCCGGGTATTGGGTTTATAGCCTTAGCCAGAATGACAACGTCTTTCCTTGCGAATGTGATCGCTGCAAGGAACTCGAGGCCCGATACGGCGGGCATTCCGGACTGCTCCTCTGGTTCGTCAATCAGGTCGCCGATGTCATCAAGCCCCTCTACCCGGACAAATACATCGGGACATTTGCCTATCAGTACACGAGAAAGCCTCCTGTAGGAATCATTCCAAGGGACAACGTGGTGATCAGATTGTGCTCCTTTGAATGTGATTTCTCCCATCCCATCGAGAACGGCGGATACAACCAGACCTTCCTGGATGATATCAAGGCTTGGTCGGAAATCGCGCCCCATCTTTTCATTTGGGACTATGTGGTCAATTTTCGTCAGTACCTGGCACCGTTTCCGAATTTCGGCGTTCTTGCCGCCAACATCAAGACTTTCCAAAAGTACCATGCGATCGGAATTCAGGAAGAGGGCGCTTACGATTCTTATTGTACAGCGTTCGGCGAGATGAGGGCCTGGGTTCTTGCAAAATTGCTCTGGGATCCGACGCTGGACACCTATTCATTGGTTAGAGAATTTATCGAAGATTATTATGGCGTGGCCGCTCCTTATGTTCAGCAGTATTTTGACCTGTGCCAGGGATTGGTGAAAGATGAAACGGTCATGATTTGCTCCATTGATAATAATCCTCTGTACACGGAGGATTTCATCGCGGAGGCTTCCGAGATTCTCGAGAACGCCCGAAAGGCAGTGGAAGGGGACCGTGAGATGACGTCGAGGGTTGACTGTGTCAGAGCTCAGGTCCTGTATCTGAAATTCGAGATAGACCGTGCCGAAGCGCGGAAGGACGGTACGGAAACAGAACTATTCAGGATTGTTTCCGAACAGAAGATCGGCCTTGCCGAGGGCTATCCTGCAAGTGAATTCTTGAGAATAAACAAACGCTAGCCTACAAGACTTCCGAGAGTTCTCCGGTGGTGGAATCCATGATGAAGCCGCGCGCGACAATGCCCTTCGGAACCAGCGGATGGTTTAAGATCGCATCGACGGTCTTTCGGACGGAAGCTTCCGTGTCGTGGAAGCCTTCCAGCCATTCGGCAATGCCCTTGGCCTCCCACTGCGCGAGCGTCTCCTCGGAAATGCCGCGCTCCAGCATATGGGGTTTGAACGCTTCGTAGCTCATGTTGCAGGCGCCGCAGGCGGTGTGGTGGACCACCATCACTTCTTTTGCGCCAAGTTCATAAATGGCGACGAGGAGCGAGCGCATGGCGGAATCTGTCTCCGACTGAATAAGGCCACCGGCATTTTTGATGATCTTGGCATCGCCGTTCCGCAGGCCCAATGCCTTGGGCAGCAGCTCGATAAGCCGCGTGTCCATACAGGTGAGGACGGCCAGTTTCTTGGCCGGGTACTTATCGGTAACGTATGGCTCGTAGGCCTTTTCCGCTACGAACGCTTTGTTGAACTGAAGAATTTGGTCAATCATAAATTAATAGCTGTGAGTGTATCCATTGCGAAGATAGTTATTTCAGTGAAGAATGGCAATGGATTCGATTGGAGTATCATGCAAGGCAAAAAACAGTTATCGTCGTAGGCAAAGGCCTGCCTGTATCGGAGGCATGCAGGTATCCTTGCGGGCGAATACTTGGGGTCTTGGCTCAAAAACAGCATCGTCTTACACCCTGCCAGTCAGACTATTAGTGATTTCAATGCGTCGTATTTTTGACCTATTGAAATAATCAACTTATTCACTCACAGTAATTTAGATGATACGTTGGAAAACGCAGTCGATTCTCAAGGTGGGCATCCAGGACAGCGGTACTTTGGATGGCGCCGTGGATGCTTTCAAGTATCCGCGTTCGATTGCGACTTCCGCTCACCAAGAGAATTCGACCGAAAGCAAGATGTTGAATCCCGGCATCGGATAGCCCTGGACGATTTGATAGGGTGTATCGAAGATATTCCCGCAATTAAGGCCGACCTCCAGGGAAGGCGTCTCTAATCGGTTTTGGAAGGAGGGCAAGGGAATCTTCTTGAACAGGGATGCGTCGCAGAGGACCCAGGGGCGGATGTAATAGTCCGGTATATTGGCCGCTCGCGACCATCTTTCACCGGTGAACGTCGCGCTCCAGCGCAGCGACCAGCCTTTCCACCCGGCTTCCAGATCGGCATTGCCGCTGTGCCGCGGGATGTACGGAATCTGGTTGCCGTAGGTCTGACTGCCGGGTTTCGTGTGGTCCAGGGCCTGCTGGAATGCATACCGAAGGCAGAGGCCGAGATCCCATCCTTCCCGATGCAGGGCGATGTCGGCTTTGGCATCGCAGCCTCTTATATCGACCTTCCCGATATTCAGCATCGTCCATCGGAACTGGGAGGAAGTCGGGATCGCGACGATTTTGTTCTCCACACGGTTGATGTACGGGGAGAGTCGTCCCTCCCAGCGCCAGGGGCCTCGTTCTCCGTTGAAGCGGATGCTGCCGCCAAACTGCATGGCGGACTCAGGCTCAAGGTTGGAATTCCCCATCTGCGCGTAGTAGAGATCGTTGAAAGAGGGCATCCGGTAGCTTCGTTTGGCGAAGATGTCCGCCTCTATCCCTTCCGCCGGGGCGTAGAACAGACATAAAGACGGCATCCACGCGTCCCGGTATCTGTTTTCACGGGTCCATCCCCCCGCCTGCGGGGTGTTGAACGCGTCCCGGGCTCCGAGATAGACGATGTGCGCGGCGACGCGGAACCGCTCTCCGGCCCTACGCGTTGCCAGGGCGCCTACGAAAGTGGTCCGAACGGGCGTAACGAAATGTCCTACATCAGATTGCAAGGTATTTCGCTGTACATCGGTACTCAGGTCCACCGACCAGGGATCGGCCGGGATGTACGACTGGGCGAGGGAAACGTATGCCGAACGCTGGCGGAAGTGGAGGTCGTAGGGGAGGGCCATCGGGTTCCGTTCAGGGTGCGTGTCGTAATGCAGATAATCGTTGGCATATTTGAATTTCAGCGCAGTCGCGTAACGCGGGGTCCAGTCCAGTTCGTAGCCGCCCTGAACGAAGAAATCCTGGTCCGACTGCCGCTCGGCGCTGAACGGGAATCCGGCCGCGCGACGGATGACGGGGCCGGGGAATCCGCGTTCGGAGCCGTATGAATATACACGGAGCATCCCGTCTCCGTGACGGAAACGGCCGAATAGCGTGGCCTCGAGCCTCAGACTGCGAATGTCTCCGTTCTCGCGGACGAGCGTGGTGTCGAAATACGGATACCGGTATCGTCCGTTGCTGCCGATGAATTCGGCCCCTGTCCGGAGGGTGAGTTCCCGGCAGAGTGCTTTGTCCCACAGTATGGAGGGGTTCACGGTTCCGAAGGAGCCGCCCCGCAGCCGCACCCTGCCTCCGCTGCCGTCCTCGCGCGACGGTCTTGCGCTGTCGAGGTGCACCGCCGCGCCGGAAGCATATTCTTTGGCCGACTGAAGGCGTCGGGACTTCTGCCCGGGGAAGAGAGCGACCGTTCCGATCCCGTCCGTAGAGAAGCGGCCGACGTCAACTTGCATATTCTGCGCATTGTCGATCTGGATCCCGTCCAGGAATATGCCCACGTGCTCGCTGCCCAAACTTCTGACGTTCACGGTCTTCAGTCCTCCGATTCCGCCGTAGTCCTTGACCTGGACTCCGCTGAAGCGTCTCAGGACCGCGTCTATGCGGGTTGGCGCCCCGGTCACGGCGGGCAGGAACACTTCCTCCGCCGGCTTGACAACCGGGCGCCGGCTCACCGACCAAACCCTGGCCGCGCCGAGTGTGTCCGCTTCCTGGGCGGCAGCGGCAATCGGGGCGGAAAACACCAGGGACAGGACGATGAGCCTGGCGGTCAACACTACCAGATGGCGAAATGGCCGGGACAGACTCCGGAGGGAACGGTCCAGGAGATGGATCCTTTGTGGTACAAAGTGACCGATCCGGGGTTGAAATAGTCTCCGGCATCTCCGGTAAGGAAGGTATCCGCATCGAGGGCGATGATGCCGTGGAGGTTGGCGCAGTTGACGGGAAGGGAGAAAGCCCCCTTTACTCCTTTCGTGCAGGACCATCCTTTGTAAACCCTCGGAGCGGACCAGTCTAGTTCGTTCTCGTTGCCTATGCAAAAGACGGTCTGCCCGAAAATCGTCATCGCGCTTACATAATCTCCGATCTTTTTCACCGCGTCACCGTTACGGGTATCGATCATGTAGAGACCGGAATGGATGGTGGCGAAGTTGCCGAAGGTCGTGACATAGATGTTCCCGGCATTGTCGGAGCAGACGGATTTCAGGTTGATTTCCACCTCCAGCGTCTTGGTAACCTTGAAGGATTTGACATCGATCACGCTTACGGTCTTGTCGTAGGCATAGTCGGGCGGCAGGCTGCAGGCGATTCCGCCGGAGTTCGCCACATACAGGCGGCCGTTGTAACAGGCGATGCCTTCGGGCTGCCACCCCACTTCGACCTGTCCGTCTATTTTCTTGGTTTCCAAGTTGATGCGGTAGACTTGCCCCTTGGGATTCTTGAAGTCGGTGAGGGTTACACCGCCTTTGTCGTCATAGGTGTACTGCGCAAAGGCCCCGGCCCAGGAGGTAACATAGGCGTAGTGTTCATCGAATGCGATGTTCCTTGGGGTGGGGATCGTGATGGCCGCGATTTCGGTCTCGTCCTTGGCGGACAGAACCTCGACGATGCCGGAGTTGTTGACAACGATCCATACCTCGTCCCCGATGACGACGATGTCGTTGCCGACATCTCCGAGACCGGCCCCTTCGGCAGGATTCATCTTCTTGAACGCCCCGGTAATGTAATTTCCGTCGGACACGCGCAGAAAATCAAGGGTGGCATTGTTGGCGCCCATCCCTCCTTCGTTCAGCACGAAGATTTTACGGATGCCGGACGGAATGCCGGCGACATCGACTTTCGTTCCGGTCAGCGCCGAGTCCTTGGACGGAGCCTCAGGCACCGGATCAGTGTGGCACGCGTACAATGCAAGCGAGCCGCAAAGCAAGAGTAAGATTGCTTTTTTCATGAAAAACAGATTAACGTTTCCGCAAGGGCTTGTCCCCGAGCCCGGTTGCTAAACTTGATCATGGCCGGTCTTCTGACTTCTCCCGGCTCCCGGCCTTCTCGCCCTTCGCGCCTATGGGGCGCTCTCGGGCAATGGCATCAGAATCGGAGCCGTTGAGGATAACACAGCTGCGGGCACAGTCCCGGATTCGCACCGGATTCCCGTTCACCACAATCTCGGTGCAAACATAGTGTTTTTCTAGTTTTTAAAAAAGGATTCGGGGCTGTCCAAGGTCAAACGCTGGCCGCAGTGGAATTGATGAAGTTGGTCTTGCATCGCGTCTGAGAGTGTCCGGAAACTTCGGTCGCCGGTGCAGTGGCCGGTGTAGAAAGCCGTCTCTGGATATTCGGAACGCAGTTCCTTCGCGATCTGCCTCAGTTCATCGTCGGTTTCATATTCCTTCTCCCCGTCGGAGTCCAGTAGATGAAATCCTCCTATGCAAAAAGATACGGACTCCTGGACGGAATGCAGAATATTCATAATTCCGTTGTGGGCGCAGCCGGTGAAGAGGACGCCGTCGATGACAAAGGCTAGTTCGTGCCTAAATGTGTCGGGCACAGCCTCCGTCTCGGATTTCCGAATCAATAGATTCCTGTTTCCCTTCGGAAGGGGATTGTTGGTTTGAAGGTCTGAATAAATATGGATGTTCCCGAGTGTGCAGGATTTATCAATGAATATAAACCTGCCGCGGTGCTTCCGGAAATCTACGTTGCCGGTGATGGAGTGGGGCTTGCCCTTGATGGAGAGATATTCAGCGCCGGGAATGCGTGACGAGAGGACGATCTTCGCAGTGCTGTTGAGGTCCAGGAAGGATGGGAGGCCGCCGATGTGGTCGTAGTGGCCGTGTGAGATCAGGCAATAGTCAACCTTGCGGAGGTCAATCCCCAGTTTCTCCGCGTTCCTGGAGAAGAGGTCGGACGCGCCCGTGTCGAGAAGAAACCTGCCGGAAGGGCCCTCCATATAAATGGAGAGCCCGTGCTCCGTGTCGAGCCCGCCCTGTCCCGGACGGTTGTCGCTCAGGATGGCCAGCCGGATTTCATTGTGTGTGGCCTCGAAATATGTAGCGGTAGGTTCGCTTGTCATCACTTCCTCTTATGATGAAGGCGTTATTTGAGCGCCTTTCGAAGGAGGGGAATTATCGCATCGCTGTAACGCATCATTCCCAGATCGGTAAAATGGATTCCGTCGACCGTGGCCTCTCCATCGGAGCCGATCAACTTTTCGGTCGGCAAATAGAAGATTTTTTTCTCGCCGGCTTTTTTCAGTCTCTCGAAAAGAGCCCTTTGCGCGGCGTTCTTGGCGTTGATTTCCTGAAGGATTTTTTGGTCGAAGGCTGCATGCGGGAAGGTCGGATCTTCTACGAATAGGACCGGAACATCAGGGTGCGCGTCACGCAGAACCCGGAAGAAGGTTTCCCCGGATGAGGTGATCTTCTCGGCTGAAGCGTTGGGTACATAATCCAGAACGAAGACGCCCGGATTTTCGACCCTTGCCATCAGCTGGGCAATCTCAAGGTCTAACAGCGCATTGCCGCTGAAGCCGAGATTGATGACCTCACGGTTGAGTTTCCGGCCGATGATGGACGTGAAAGCCATCCCGGGCCTGGACGCGCAACCGCCTTGCAGAATGCTGCTTCCATACATCACGATCTTCTTCTCCGTTCTGGGCGTGCCGGCCTCAGGACCCTGCAGGACATAGCCCGGGTCAATGCCGATTTCTAGACTCTCAACCCTGTCGTACAGAGAAAGGTAGAGCATGTACTCCCGCATCTCCGGAACCATATTCCCGACAAGTCTTCTGGATTTGACGTGGCCCCCGTTCCATTCGAATCCGCTTCCCGCGAATCGCCATCCGTCTTTTTCTGTAAGAATATACAGATCCAGGCCGTTGTCGCCGACATCCGTCATGTGGGGCATGTGCGTGCCGCCGGACTTCCAGCGGGCGTAGATGGCAGGGGAGTCGGAACGAAAACGAATATACAGTCCGGCGGAATTCCTTCCGAGATTCCAAACCGCAGGTCTCGAAACATTCTCGTATTCCGCCGGAAGGCGCTCGTAACGACCGGAGGTGTTTTCCACGCATTTTCCGAAAATGGGGAAGAGGGACGCGTCCCGATAATCCACTTCATCGGTTTGCGCGGCAAGCTGAAACGCTGCGAACAGAAGCGAAACAGCCGCGGTGATGTGCCGGAAAGCCATATTTCTTGAATATCAGCAATTGCCGTGGCGATGCCGGTGATGCTCGCCGCATCCGGAGTGGTCGCAGTTGCTGTCCTGCTCGTACTCGATCGTCTCTTCGAGGTATTGCTTTACGACTTCGTCCACGGGGAGAGCCGGAGCGCCGGCGTGCAGGTTCATGCCGAGCCGTTTCACCAGATCCATGGCGCCGGCGCCGAGACAACCGCAGAGGATGTCGGTCGCGCCGTTCTTGGCCATGAAACGAGGCATTGCGCCGTGTTCATGCTCCGGGGCCTTGAGAACCTCCTGGCCTGTGACCTTGCCTTCTTCAATAGTAATGAATGTGATTTCAGGCGCTTTGCCGAAATGTGCCGAAAGTTTTCCTTCCGATGTTGGAATAGCGATTTTCTGTTTCATAATGTTGTGTGTTATAATGTTTTTGAATTTTCCCTCAAAGTTCACGTTGCCTCCCGATATCTCCAGCCTGCGGCCTTCCACGAGCGACTCGGCTATGGCCTTCCTTGCTCCGTCATAGATCCGGGTCAGGGTCGGCCTGGACACACCCATCACCGCAGCGGCCTCCGCCTGCTGCTTGCCTTCGTAGTCAAGCAGCCTGACGGCCTCGTACTCGTCATACTGGAGTATTGATGCTCTGCGACGCCGTCTGCGGCCGCCGCGAGGTCCCTTGTACGGACCTCCGTAGGGTCTGAAGCCATCCGCGGGCGGGGGAGTGGATACGATTCTGCATTGTTTCGGTCTTGACATATTAGTTTTGTTTTAGGCAAATATACAAATTATTTTGAACATATGTTCAAAAGTGGGGAATTTTTTTGCAAGTTTGGTGCCTTGGAAGCATTCGTTGAGGAATGCTGTGTTGAGTAAGTAATTGTGATTCAGCACATTACGGAATTCAATCGGTCGGAAATCGGACGTATTAAAATCTCGAATTGCCTGATTGGCAGTGAACGAAACACTGCTGTTTCAAATCAGAAAAGCGGAACAAAAAGTCCCGCCTTTACTACATGAACCGCTAAAATTGAGATTGGTTTACTGTTAAGTATTTATTGCTCCACTATCTCAACACGCCTGTTTTGGGCTCTACCCTCTTCTGTAGAATTGCTTGCAACAGGAGCGATAGGGCCTGCTCCGTATGGTTTAAGTTGATTTTCGGCAACGGCATATTCAGCTATCAGCTTTTTCATCACCGCATCTGCCCGGTCTTTTGAAAGACTGATATTCATATCAAAATCACCCGTATTGTCTGTATGTCCCACTATTAGAACTTTTTGAGCTTTATTGGCATTCAGATATTCGGCAATAACTTTCAACGCATCAGCGGATTCCGGTTTTACTTCAGATTTTCCTGTATCAAAAAAGATACTATAAATGGCTATGCGCCCTAATGTGGATAGACCTTTTCCTATATCCGCCGAAGTCACCATTCCCATTTCCATAGGCTCGGCTTCCAGGGTAACAAGTTCATAAAAGGTCCTATTATGTTCACTTGCCGCCCATGCCCCGGGACCTGCAGCGACAATGATATAAATATCTTTATCCGTGGTGCTTAGTTTTCCCAACAAGTATTCTGTCACTAATTCGGGAAATGTAGTATGGGTAAAAACATAGGTTGAAAGACCTAAATCTTTGCGATTTTTTCTGAAAAGTTCACCAAATTTCTGATCATTTATTACAATATCTTTTGGATTACGGGAGATAAACAATACAACCCCGCCGTCTTCCTTAATGGCATTTTCGTAGTTTTTTATTATTTCCAGCGGAGAACGTCCTTCCGGAGCGCGACAAAAGACTCGTCTTAGTACACCTTCGGTATTTTGAACTGTTGAGTCATTCATTATCAAGGGGAACTCTTCAAAACCGATTTGATCGTCATAGCGAATGTCACTTCCCGAATAAAGAGGGATAATTAAATCATCATCAGTTGCCGTCGTCCCTGCTTCCCCGGTTGCCGTCGTCCCTGCTTCCCCGGTTGCCGTCGTTTCTGCTTCCCCGGAAGTCTCTTCTTCCGCTTGTTCCGTTTTTTTATTTGCTGCTTTCTTGGCTTCTTTTGCTACTGCATTTAGAAGTCCTTTAGCACTTACTCTTACTTTTACTTGTGCTTCTGCCTCCGGCGGAAATGAGAAAGCGGCTACAAGTAGAGCGATAATAATAAATAATTTAGCCTTCATGATTTTTTGTTTTAAGTGTTTTTTAAAATTATTAATGCAAATGAATAGAATGCAAAAGTGTTATTTCACTCAGCATCTGTTTCGGTAAATGAAATGGTGTAGTTGCCATTATCACCGATATAAGCACCCAATTTAATGTAGAAAAATGAATCGGCTCCGCTTGTATTATACATTGAACCGGTTATTGTTTGACCCTTTGAACCATCTGCATCTCCAAGATATGTTTTGTTTGAATCGTAAACATGAAAATGCAGTTCCGTATTTGAAACTTCCGGTTTAATTGACCATAATATTTTTTTATTATTAGATAACGACACTTTGAAAAATTCGTAATCTCCACCGTTATCATTGGCGGCATTTGCTAAAATTTTNCCCGTCAAGGTCAGGCCACTGCTTGGGATCGAAGTGATTTCCCTTGCTTGCTCAAATGTGTCATCGGGCTCATAGTCATCATTTCCGTTAACTACTGGAGTCAATGTATAACTACCGCTCGATTGATGCTCAGTGAACCCATCCCATCCCGATACTTGCAGATAAAATTCATCCTCTTTAGATACAAAGGTGTATGAAAGATTTGCTCCTGCAGTATCAACTCCTTTAGAATGCAATTTTGACTTGTTAGCCCCGTAAAGGTGAATTCTTACCTTTAAGTCATCGGATACATTGGTTAAGGTAAAGGTATAGGAATTCCAAGTGCCGGGTTTAGGATTTGTAAATTTATAATAATCATCTTCATATTTCGATACAAGAACCCCATTATAGGATTTCTCAAATTCAAGAGATTTAGCGGTTTCGATAGTATGGTTTGGTGCGAATTCATCGTTGGCATTCAAATTAGAAACAGTAAAGGAGTAACTACCGGTCGTCTTATGGTCAGTGAATCCATCCCATCCGCTAAAGCGGATGTAATATTCAACCCCGGGCGTGGCAATTGTATAAGTTAAAGTCTGTCCTCCTGTTGAAGTGCCATGTATCGCGAGGCTTTTACCATCAGCATTGTAAAGCTCCATGCGAATTATTAAATCAGCAGATACATTGCTTACACTAATTTGCACCTTATCATAAGTATCGCTGCCATGTGACGGGGTTATTTTAAACCAATCGTCATCTGTATTTTCACTAATCTTGGCGTTATATTTAGTGCCTAAGGTGATCGCGTACGCTTCAGTTAGTTTATTATTAGGTTCATACTTATCAGCAGTTGCTATATTATCATTATCAACAATAATCTCAATATCATCACAGGAAACCACAATAAATGACAATGCTAAAAATAAAATTGCCAATAATGAAAATTGATTTTTGGATTTTTCGCTGTTTTTTTTACTTTTCATGACAAAAAATTTAAATTAAAAGATCATCTTCCTAGAGGGTGGATTTGTAAAGAACGAATAAAGCTAGTCGAATAGAGAAAAACTTTCTTCTTGTTCTTTTTGCTCTTTTTGATAATGAACATTTGTGGGTAACTCTTGAAAAGTTTTATGGCTAATTAGCCTCTTAATTTACCCATAAAACTAGAAACGGAAACTTTTGGAGGGATTGAAACAACGAAGTGAAGGTAGTCTGGCTGAACGTTAAGTTCATCAATAATACAGCCTTTTTCACTCACATAACAGAAGAGTTAGTACACTAAAACGATTTCGGACACCAGACGATATGATACCGGCAGTTCCAAATTACATGACTTTGTTTCTTGTATATTGACATAAACAAAGCCACAGAAAACAGGTAAAATCTAAAAGAACGTCAGCACCTTCAAAGAGGTTTGGTTTTCAAGATAAATTAAACAAATAAAGGAACTTAGTCTAAAATTCGCACACTTTTGGTTAAAATATGCAATTCTTACGAAAATTCAAAAAAAATTACAGGTTATGTGAAAAAATCGGGTCATTGATTAAATCAAAACTGGCTCGAGAAGCATGCTTCGACCACTTTGCAGGTGTGTATCGACCAGATTGAGAACCAGACCGGCCGCATCCGGAACTTCGAAAACGCCGCGAAGATAGAACTCAGCAACAAACAACATTTTATTCTTCAGCAAATTGCTAAGAAACAGTATCAGTATGAGCAGTTAGACAAAAATGTTCCCTCAATAATAGTATGGAGAATGTTATAGTTGTCACCCTTATACTTGTACTTGGCTGTATAGTAATTTCATATTTAATCCATCGGAAAAGTATGAAACTACTACGTTCCGTATCTTCTCCTGATCGAGGGACAAGAGCAGAACGCCGGCTGGTGATCAAAATGCTGAAAAAGCGAGTTCATCCCAAAGGCATATTTCATGATTTGTATCTGCAAAAGAAAAATGGTGAGTTCTCTCAAATTGATATGGTAGTCGCCACTCCGCAGGGGTTGCTTGCCATAGAAATAAAAGATTATGGCGGATGGTTGTTCGGCAATGAAAAGCAGAGATATTGGACTCAGATTCTGAATTATGGGAAAGAGAAGTATCGGTTCTATAATCCGATCATGCAAAATGCCGGACATATAAAGGCTTTACGGGAGCAGTCTGAACAACTTGCCAATTTACCGATTTTCAATGTTGTTCTTTTTGCAGGAGATTGCACTCTCAAAGATGTCAGTTATCGGGCGGACAATACTTTTGTAGGATATTCTTGTAACATTGAATATGTATTGAATAGGGTAAGAGAGTTTCAATCGGCCGAATATACCGATAAGAGAGAGGTCGCTCGCTTGCTTCGCAAAGCAGTAAGCAATGGAAATAATCCGGAAATAGTTTCCTCCCACTTTGCTTCCGTGCAAAGAAAGAGTATAGGGCAACCACGGCCTACCATAAAACGGGACTTCTGGGATCTTTAGAGTTAGCTGGAGGAGGATTATGAGATTATAAGAAAGATAATGGATAGTAAATCAGTCATACGCTTCGCCAGGAAGAAAACCTATGCTAGAAAGATTATACCAGCATACTTTGAGTCATAGAATGTAGCGGGAGTAACTGAATGGTTCCTGTCAAACAATTATCGTTATTTCCTTTGAATATGACAATATTATCATCTGTGCGGTCCTTTCTGCAATGCTGGTTTCTGGTTAGTTAAAAAGCTGAATGGGGTGTGATTAATAGGGTCGCCTCTTACAAAGCAAAGGAAAACGCGGAACGCCACCGCTCTAGTGCGATGTAAGGAATGAGAATATAAGCAGAAAGATGTGTCGATTCTCTACAATCTTACACGGCTGCGGACTGAGCATTGTCACGAGGGCTCCTGGAAAGGACGGACCTTCCTCGCGCGTGACAGTTGCCGCTAAGTTCCAAGATGTCAGATTGCTTGTGCTACTGCACCTATGTGACGACATTATGATTCTTTCTGTTTGGCAGTTGGGCGGACATCAAATACGTAGATTGGCTCCTGATGGTGAAGTGGTAGATGTAACGACCCTATCATATTTTTCTGTTATTTTGAGGAATACAACCTACCAAATAAAGTCGATTGAACTCGTTAAAAGTTGTTGAATGACAGTCGGAAAATATTTAAGTGTGTTATGATAGTTTTTTATAAATTTGTAAACGGATAATTTTAAATAATTTATGAAAGATTCAACTGGGAAAATATTGAGCCAGGCTCCTTGCTATTCCGATCTATTCGAAGGAGGGGCTCATAACAAATTAGCGGATGTTATTGCACGGGAAATCCAAGAGGATAGCAACTGTACAATTATCGGCATTGACGGTGGGTGGGGGTCTGGAAAATCCAACCTTGTTGGTCTAGTTGAAAATAAACTGACCAACGAATTAAAGACTGAATTTCCGTGTCAATACTTTTTTTTCACTTATGATGCCTGGGGCCATCAGAATGATCTCCCAAGAAGATCTATCTTGGAAGAGTTAACATCATTTGTGGTTTCTGATGATTCTCCAATCCTTGAGGATGATAAATGGAAAACGAAACTAGAGAATCTTCTTGCAAGGAAAAGGAAGACTACTACCAAGGTGGTTCCTCGGCTTAATTTTACAATTGTTACTATTGCTTTGATGGTGGCATTGACACCAGTAATTGCATCAATTAATTCAATTATTCCTCGCACGATTTGGCGACTAATCTTCTCGGGACTATTGTATGGTTCAGCAATTGTTTTTGTCGTCACCAAACAGATAAAAAGTATGAAGAAGAATAATCAGGTAATTAATTTCACCAGTTTCTTCGAAGAGCTGTTTCTTCTCTATCAAGATAAAATAAAAGAAGATGAGAAGCTCGAAACAATATCTGAGCAAGAACCATCCACGAAACAATTCAAGGAATGGATGACTGACATGGACCGTGATTTGAAAGAGTCTAGTAAAAACCTCGTGATTGTCATAGACAATATGGATAGACTGCCGAAACTGAAAGTTCAGGAGCTATGGTCTGCCATTCATTCTTTTTTTTCTGAAACAAAATACACTAATGTAAAAGTAATCGTCCCTTTCGATCGTTCACATATTAGGAATGCTTTCCATTCTGAGAATATCAAGAATGAGGATGCAGATATTGCTGTATACGGAGATGATTTCATTAATAAAACTTTCTATATAGTTTACCATGTTGCCCCTCCAATTCTCTCAGGATGGAAATCATACTTTGAATTCCAATGGAAGGAAGCATTTGGTAAAGATGCTGTTGTAGATAATGCTGTATTGCAAATTTATGATTTGAAGACAAAAGAACAGACGCCAAGAAAGATCCTTGCATTCATAGATGAGTTCGTGACGATAAAGAGTATCGCGGATCCTTCTGTGCCAGACAAGTATATTGCATTATTCATCTTCGGACGAACTGCAATTATCAAAGATCCTATTACTGAAATATTGGTACCAACCTACCTAGGACCTTTGGCTTTTCTTTATCAAGATGACGAGGAAATGCCGAAGTACATATCTTCTCTTTATTATCAATTGCCACTGGCAGATGCCGTTGACGTAATATACATTCGTCAATTTACGCGAGAACTGGATGATAATAATATTGATAGCATAAATCTGATGAAAGACAAATCGCTTTCTAAGTTTAATGCTATATTAAGTAGATCTTTATCAGAGGTCAGCAACACAAATAATGCGTCACTTGCTATGCAGACGCTTTTTGGCAATGAGGTGGATGACTCTATACAGGGCTTTTGGGATTGTCTGTATCAGAAAGAAAAATCTGCAAATAACAAGATCACTCTATATATGCCGTATCATAAAGCCTTGTTGTCGCATATTAGTGACAAGACCGATTATTGGAAGAAATTAATTAGAGGTTATCACAATTCAATTACAGACTCTACAGATATTATAAAATATATAAAGGGAATTGACGAATTGGCCGATATTGAAGAGATTAAAGCATATGACTTCCTCTCAAAAATCAAAAAAACCATAACAGCAAAACAATTTATTACTCTTGTTTCTGAAAAGAAAGGAGCTTACAAGAATTATGGTTTGACTTGTGATGATAAGACTCTGTCTGATTTTTTATCGAATCTTGACGACATTGATGCGTTGGATAAACTGATAATTCTTCCATATCTTTCTCGACAGGAATTTCCTCTCTTTAGTTTTAAAAAAAGTATAGAAGATAAGTTATCTAGTAGTGATTTAGATTCATCGGCCGCTGAAATATTGTTTGCTAGACTGAAAGAATTAGAGGAAGCATGCATTGATTATAGTAAGTTTTTTGATAACAATACTTTAGAGAAGCTTTACAAATCCGCAAGCAAGCAATTTAAAGCTGACCTTATTGCAATGAGATTGTCTGCTGGTAATAGTTATTCCTCGCCGTATAATTATTTAGCCCAAGCCCTTGATGATGATAGCGATTCGACAATTGAAAAAGTGGCTGTGGTTTGTAATCATTATTGCGATTATGGCACTATTTTGATAGGAATGGAGACATTCAATCCTCAATTTGTAAAAAAATTATGCCGATTTCTTACTGTCCAATATGATGGGCGACTCTCAATGCAAATATCAAAGGTTGTCCCAAAATTTGATGTAATCATAAGTAACTCTGATATTACAAAAGAAGAGTTGTTTAATAAGATGGATTACTTGAGTGGGGATTTGGAAGATATGATAAAAGAAATTGATGTGCCGAATCTCCCTTTATCCTTTTTCGCGACAGCAAAATGTACCAACAATAAATTAGCTACGCACACACTTAAACTGGCTAATAAATATTTGACCTCGTTGAGTCAGGAAGAATGGGAGCAGTATATTTCAGAAGAGGATAATATGCAACTGGCATTGCTCAAGATTCATCATCCTTACAAAATTCAACCATTCTTTGACGCATTTAAGCGTTTGATGAAAGATTATGCATTTGGTAAAATAGAAAAGTCTTTGCCAATAAATAATGTTAATATCATTATTGCTGTTTCTAATGATATGAAACATGATCTGGTAAAACTATTTATGGAGATACGAGACTATTTCCTGACATCTACAATAACCCTTGAGCGACTCCGATATTTAGGTCATTGGCTCTTTGACTATGGCAACCTCGACAAGAAGACCGGATGCCTGGAAAAGATACTTCCCTCAGAGATTCTGGATGATACCGCGATAATCGAATTTATGTACAAACATAAGAATATTGTGAAAGGGATGATTGCAAATTCAATAAATTCATCGGAATTCATATCCAAACTACAGTCAATGCTTTCTAGTAGTAGGAAAGATGACGAAAAAGTTAAAGAGATATGTTCATACTTGGGTATTTCTATTGAAGAAAGTGAGAATTCGGAGGAATTAAATCAACGGTAAAGTTATTCGATGGATCGGAGGAGATCCGAGCCACCCGAAGCTGTCTTACTTAGCCATTATGTTTTAAGTATATTTTACGAAAATGATTGATACTGTCCCAAAAAGTGTGTCCAAATAGGTAAACAGAAAAAGTCTGTAAATTTAAAGTGCGTTAATAGAACAATCAAAGTTCAACTTTAAAAATACAGACTTATGATCACTTTCACAAAGGAACAACTTTCT
>JGI24711J26586_10000480_pt1 | contig 31203 bp, 20 predicted proteins | sample BioPla3DNA1_FD_26586 | JGI IMG/M metagenome (IMG submission 26586)
AAGAGCAGCCGATTTGACAATATGATAGCCGAACTTAAAGCTAAATACGACTATGTCCTGCTCGACACTCCTCCTTTTGGTGTTGTGGTGGACGTGCAACTGTGTGCACGTGCAGCTGATCAGACTATATATGTATTGCGTTCAGGCATGCTTGACAAACGTTCATTACCCGATATACAAGAACTGTACGACTCCGGAAAGATGANTNACATGAGTCTTCTNCTAAACGGAATCNATNTNAANANNATAGCCTCNTANGGNAATTATGGTTATGGNTATGGNTANGGTCGTTATGGCCGTAAATATGGTTATGGCTATGGTTATGGTTATGCCGGATATGGCTACAGCTACACAGACACAAAACCTAAAAAATCGTGGATCAGAAGACTATTTGGATTCTAAAGAGTAATCCTATAACTCATGAAGGCAAAATTGGAAATGACGAAAGTTGTTTCCAATTTTTGCTTTAGGATCATCTCATAGTGTGAGTTCGCAGTCCAATCGTCAGGTCTAAAGCCTAAAATGGATATATAAGCGGCAAGACTATAATCATTACCACCAGGAAAAGCAATTGCAAGGGGAGGCCTACTTTGATGTAGTCCATGAAATTGTATTTTCCCGCCGACATAACCATGGCGTTGGGCGGTGTTGAGAAGGGGCTGGCAAGACACATGCTTGCTGCGACCGCCACGCCGATAAGGAAAGGATAGGGACTTACATTCATTGATATGGCTGCCTGTAGGCCAATCGGGGCAAACAGAATGGCGGTAGCGGTATTGCTTATAAACATGGTCAGCACAGAGGAGGCTGCCATAATTCCGGCAAGAACGGCATAAGGGCCGTAAGAACCCACTGCATCAACTATTCCGTTGGTTACCAATGCCGAAGTGCCTGTTTTCTCCATGGCAGTTGCCAAAGGCATCATACCCGCAAAAAGAATGACGCTTTCCCAATTGATTGTACGATACGCATCTCTAACCGTTCTGAAACAGCCTCCCAAAACCATTAGAACAGCCGCTATCAGCACGGCGATCACAGGCGGTAACCAATTGAAAACCATGGCCAACACCATCAATATCAAAACAACGGCTGCGTAAGGAGCTTTGTGGTCGAGGGTTATCTTGGAGGCTTCGGTCTGAGGCTGTCCGATGACCACAACGTCTCTTTCAAGACGGCTGAGACGGTCGATATCCTCCCATGTCCCTTGAACCAGTAACATATCACCCGCTTGCATCTTTACATCTTTTATCTCCTGAACGATATAATGGTCTTTACGCTGAATACTTAAGATATTCACATTGTAATTCTCCCGGAATTGAGAATCTTTTACCAATCGATTGTGCAGTCGACTGTTTTGAAGAATTACAACCTCCGCCATTCCTATCTCATCGAACTTGAATTTACCTCCAAATTTCGGACGCTCAATTTCTTTTTCAATTTGGGTATCCAGGAAAGAAAGATTATTCTCCTTCACGAAGTTCACTACATTTTTGTACTCACCTATGATATAGAGTATATCATTCTCAGTCAAAATAGTCTCCGCTTTAGGCAAAACGGCCCTGACGGAGCGGCTCAACGGGGAAGAAGAGCGGATGTGAATCTCACTGATGATGACCGAGTATCGTTTGGAAATATCGATTTCAGAGAGTTTTTTACCTGCAATGGGGGAGTCTTTCGATACTACTATCCTGTATAAATTTTCAATCAAACAATAATCGGAAGCGAGTTGTTCCGGCGATTTGACGGTTGTTCTTCCATCTCCCTGATCTTTTTTATCCTTTTTGTCGAGCATTTTTGACAAGGGCCAAAGCAATAATATTCCCAAAACCAACAGAATCATTCCCACGGGTAAAGTGGTAAAGAACTGCAATCCTTCATATCCCGCTCCAATCAAGGTATCATGCATGATAAGAGTCGGCGGAGTACCGATCAATGTCATCATTCCTCCGATACTGCTCGCATAAGCCATCGGCATCAGGAGTCTGCTCGCACTTGTTTTGGATTTGAAAGCCATGCTTACCACAATCGGCATCAACAACGCTACCGTACCGGTATTGCTCAAAAAGAGACCGATGAAAGCAGTTACCAGCATAACCAGCAAAAACAATTTATAACTGCTGTTTCCTGCAAGTTTCAACAATCGGTTGCTTACTGCGCCGGCAAGTCCGGTTTGCGACAGCGCGCCTCCCACGATAAAGAGAGCGGCAATCATAATCACAACGGAGTTAGAGAATCCCGCCAGAGCCTCAGCCGGTGTCAGGACCTTTGTCAGCACCAATGCCAACAAACAACAAAGTGCCACGATATCGGAGCGAATTTTACCCCAAACAAGCAGAGCAGCAGTTACGATCAGAATAATAATAGTTGCAGTCATAAGAAATGAGAGCTATAAGAATATTAAAAAGCTAGCCGGCGGCCATTGCGTCTGCAAAAGAAAGACATTTTATTTGATTTTTCAAATAAAGATCCGACAACCTTCTACCTTCTCCTGAATTCCGAGCAAATGATTGCTGTAGCTATGGCTACGTTGAGAGAGTCCGGAGAATTGGCTGAGGAAGGTGAGAAGCTTGGAATGGAGAGGCGGTGAGTGACGACTGCTTTCAGAGCAGGAGAGATGCCGTGGGATTCGGAGCCCATCACTATCAGTCCGCTGGGGGCGAGATTCTCCTCATAGATGGATTTCCCGTCAAGGAAGGTGCCAAATACAGGCATTCCGGCAGCACGAAACTCTGAGGCGATCTGAAGAAGGTCACAATAGATGATTTGCGTGCGGAAAATGGAGCCCATGCTGGCCTGTACCACCTTCGGATTGAAACAATCCACTGTATCGTGCGATGCGAAGATAGTCCCGATCCCAAACCAGTCGGCGAGCCGAATGATAGTCCCCATATTGCCCGGGTCGCGAAGGGAGTCGAGTGCCAGTGAGAGGGGACGGGAAGCAATCAGCTCTTCAATCTGCGATGCATCTGGTGCCGCGGGCTTACGAACCAGAGCCAGGGCGGGAGAGGGGGAGCTGAGCAGAGTGATGCGGGACATCGCCTCTTCCCCGATTTCGGAGATTCGGAATACTTTGATGACCTCAAACCCCGATTGGAGCGCTTCTTCCACGGATTTTTCGCCTTCTACGACGAAGAGTCCCACTTCGTCCCGATATTTCTTGCGGTCAAGTGAGCGGATGAGTTTTATTTCGTTCCTGGAAATCATATCCAAAGGTAACAATTAACCTGATTATAAGAATAATTTTATCTAAATTTGCAGGATAATGAAGAGGAGATTTGCATTTATATTTATTATGGTGATTATTGTCGCTTCCTGTAGTACCACACGGATTCTGCAGGAGGATGAATGCAGACTTGTGGAGAATAAGATTGTCATCACAAATGATGATGACTATTCTGCCTCTTCGCTATTGCCCTATATCAAGCAGAAGCCGAACGACTATTTCATAGGCCGCTGGAATCCTTTCCTTTATGTTTACAACTGGAGTTCGGGACGCGGCACGGGATGGGACAGATTTGTAGAGAAACTCGGAGTCGCTCCGGTGATCTATGATTCTACCTCCATAGATGCGAGTAAAAAGGGTATGCTTTCGCACCTCGAATACTCGGGCTATTATGGTTCGGATATTTCGCACTCCGTGCTTAAAAAGGAAAAGAAAGCCAGAGTAAATTATGATGTTACCCTTGGGAAACGCTATCTGATCGACAGCATAAGCTACGAGGTCCCTGATCCACTTATGCGCGAACTGCTGGCTTCTGATTCTGCCAACTTTACGGTAAATGTGGGTGACATACTTTCGGAAAAAGACCTTGAGGAGGAATCTGAACGCCTTGCCGGCCTATACCGCACTCACGGCTACTATGGTTTTACCAAAAACTATTTCTTCTTCTACGCCGATACCGTAAGACAGAAAGATAAAGCCGATTTGACCGTAGCCCTGGAAAATTATACCCGCAACGAATCGGAAGAGAGTGCACGTCCCCATAAGCAGTATCACATCGGTTCGGTCTCCATTGTCCCGATGTCCGGACTCAAGGTGCGTGAAAAGTTTCTCTGGCAGGTGAATACCATAAAACCCGGTGAGCTCTACAACGAACAGGTGATCAACTCTACTTACGAACGTTTCGCCAGCATCAGACTCTTCAGCAGTGTCAACGTGCAGCTTAGCGAAACCGATTCCTCGACGGTGGACTGTCGCATAATGCTCTCTCCCTCAAAACTCCAGGGGGTAAGGGCCAATCTGGAGGGTTCATTCAACTCTTCAGGACTCTTCGGAGTAACCCCTTCGCTCTCCTATTATCACAAGAACATCTTCGGAGGCGGAGAGTACTTTTCGCTCGGATTCAGAGGCAACTTCCAGTTCAAATTCAATGACCCCACACGCTCCAACGAGTTCGCCATATCCTCCTCCATCACATTCCCGAGGTTCCTTTTCCTGCCTATAAGACTCTTCCAGCATACACTTCCGCGTACCGACGTCAATCTCTCCTACAACTATCAGAATCGTCCGGAGTACACACGTATAATCATTTCCACGGCTTACGGCTACAACTGGAATCACAATAAGAGACTTTATTACCAGATAAACCCTCTTCAGTTCAACGTGGTACGCATCTACAATATGGATGATGATTTCTACTCGAAGCTGATAGACCCCTATCTGATCAATTCCTATCGCAACCACTTTGACTTCGGCGGAGGCGGAATGTTATATTTCACCACCAACAGTGCCACCAACCCCAAGGATACATACTTTTACCTCAGATTGCAAACCGATTTCGCAGGCAATATGCTCTCGCTCTTCAACGGCGGGCTGAAAAAGGATGAAAAAGGCTCTCACCTGATCTGGGGAGTGCCCTATTCACAATATGTCCGCAGCGAAATCACACTCGTCGAAACCCTGCGATTTGGAAGACAGAATAGGCTGGCTCTGGCGGGAAGATTCCTCGCCGGTGTCGGTTATGCCTATGGTAATTCCAATGTTCTTCCTTTCGAGAAGTTCTTCTACGCAGGAGGCTCCAACAGTATGAGGGGATGGCAGTCGCGCTCCGTGGGACCCGGATCTGCACCTGTAAGCTCCTCTTTTGCCATAGCCAACCAAACGGGTGATATGCGCCTTGAGGCTAATCTCGAGTTTCGCTTCCCCCTCTTCTGGAAGCTGCAGGGCGGGCTTTTCATAGATGCCGGTAATGTCTGGAATCTGCAGCGTGCATCTATTGACGGAGTTGCGAGGGATGAACGCGGTATTTTTACTGCTGAAAATTTCGGCAAGAGCATTGCGGCCAATTGGGGACTGGGTCTGCGTTTGGATTTCGACCTGTTGCTGGTACGTCTGGATGCCGGTATCAAGGCATATGATCCTGTTTCGCAGCAATGGCATTCTCCGGATATGTGGTTCCGCAAAAACGGTTATGCGATTCATTTCGGCATCGGATATCCTTTTTAATCTGAAAAACAAATTAAAAAATACAGAAAATCATGAAACACTTCAAATTCTTCTTTCTTGCAGTTGCCGCTTTTGTCGCTGTATCCTGCAATTTCGAAAGGGGAGAGGCGGACTATGATATAGTTCCTCTTCCTCAATCCATAACCCTTCTAGGAGGTGAACCCTTCGTGCTTAATTCAAAGACAAAGATTATCTATGATGCAAATGAGCCTCAGATGGAGCGCAATGCAGCTTTTCTCTCGGAATATATAGAACAGATCTCAGGATTGAAGCTCAAATATGAAGTCTCCGATGGCACCAACTTTGATAACAATATTGTTATATCTATTGATAGAGAGGGATATATGGAGAATGATGAGGGGTATATGATATCAGCGGGTAAAGAGGGGGTTGCTATAGTTGCAAAGAGCCCCGCAGGTGTATTTTATGGCATACAGACCCTCAGGAAGGCTCTTCCTATCGGAAAGTTCGGTACAGTAGAGCTTCCTAATGCCTCAATAAATGACGTTCCTCTCTTTGGTTATAGAGGAATGCATCTTGACGTTTCACGCCACTTCTTCGATAAGGAATTCGTTAAGAGATATATCGACATAATAGCTCTTCACAATATAAATACATTCCACTGGCATCTGACCGATGACCAGGGATGGCGTGTGGAAATCAAAAAATACCCGAAACTGACCGAGATCGGGTCAATGAGAAGCCATACGGTAGTCGGAAAGGATTTCGAGTCAAGTGATGAGACGCCTCACGGAGGATTCTATACCCAGGAGGATATCAAAGAGGTGGTAGCTTATGCTGCAGAGCGTTATATCACCATTATTCCTGAAATTGACCTCCCCGGCCATATGCTGGCTGCTCTTGCCTCATATCCGGAACTCGGTTGCACGGGCGAACAATATGAGGTTTGGCCCCGCTGGGGTATTACCGAAAAGGTGCTTTGCCCCGGCAAAGATGGTACCGTGCAGTTTTTAAAGGATGTTATGGATGAGATTATGGAACTTTTTCCCTCGGAATATATCCATATCGGAGGTGATGAGTGTCCCAAGGATCACTGGAAGGTTTGTCCCGATTGTCAGGCCCGCATCAAGGCTGAAAAACTCTATGCGAAAGATGGACATACCGCAGAACAGCGTCTTCAGAGCTGGCTCACGTCGGAGATTGAAAAATATATCAATGACCATGGCCGTCGCATTATCGGATGGGATGAGATTCTCGAGGGCGGACTCGCTCCAAATGCTACTGTAATGTCCTGGAGAGGTATTACCGGCGGTGTGACCGCTGCAAATATGGGACACGATGTGATTATGGTGCCTTATTCTCACTTCTATTTTGACTATTACCAAAGTGAAGACAGAGATAATGAGCCTTTGGCTATCGGAGGTTTTATCCCTGTGGAGAAGGTTTATGAATTCAATCCTTTCCCCGAAGAGGTGGATCCTTCTTTGCACGGTCATATCCTGGGTGTCCAGGCCAACGTATGGTGTGAATATATCAAGACCACCGACCATGTAGAATATATGGCTCTGCCACGTATGGCTGCCCTCTGTGAAGTGCAGTGGCGTCCTGCCGAGGTTCGTGATTATGAGGACTTCTTAGATCGCATGGAGCACCATCTGGCCATTTACGACCACTTGGGCTACAATTACGCCAAGCATATTGTTCCCGACCTCTAAGTTATGAAAAGAGTTTTATCGTTTCTTACGGATCTCATTCCCAATAACAACAAACCCTGGTTTGATGCCAATAAGGGGCGTTATAAAGAGGCACAGGCGATTTTCAACGATTTCGCTTCGGAACTTTTGGAGCGTGTGCAGAATTTTGACCCCGAAGTGAGGGGCCTCACCCTCAAACAATGTACTTACCGTTTCTATAGAGACTTAAGATTCAGCAAGGATAAAACTCCATATAAGAAGCATTTCGGCATATTCATCGCAAAAGATGGAAAATGCAGCGGTCATTCGGGATACTATTTCCATATCGAACCTCCTCATGCAGGCTACCTGGGCGGTCATCTGATGTGTTGTGGTGCCTATGCTCCGGAGCCGAAGGTGATGCGAAGCATTAGGGAGGAATTTATGCTAAATGGAGAAGCGCTGGTCCAAGCTATGTCAAAGGCCAAGGGGTTTGAATTGGAATGGGACGGAGCCCTGAAGAATATTCCGAGAGGATTTCCGCAGGACTCCCCATACGCCGATTATTTCCGCCTAAAGAAAATACTTATTACGCGCTACTTTGATGACTCATTTCTCTTCGAGGCCGATCTTGCAAAACGCGCTGCCGACCTGTTTGCCACTTGTACCGAATTCAACACCATTTTGAACCGCGCCATCGACTACGCCTATGAAGAATATTAGGGTAGTATGTAGTATGTAGTGTGTAGTACCACGCACCTCGGAACGCGCATCCCGTACCCTCTATCAATCCATCAGGAAGATAAAGGTCGCAATGGCAGCAATACCCTCCTTGAAAGTTTCTTGATTTACATTCTCGAAGTTGTCCAGCGAACCGTGGTGATACTTGAAATAGTCACTATTATCAGTCCTAAATGTGTAATATGGTTTTAGAGGCCAATTTCTTTCACCGGTATAGCGTGTCAACGTCAGACCACGGGGTTCCAGATAGGGGGTAAGTACCTCTTCCATTTTACTGAAATAACCTGGGTCTTCCGAAACGGAGAAGCCGACAGGTTTACCTGCTCCTGAGTCAATCTCAAGGTCGAAAATATAGGACTCGTGTTTTTCTTTGGAAATACGGGCGAATTCCTTCAGACCTGAGAGGTTTATTTCCTCATCTTGATATAGGACTATGCGGAGGGTATTTCTCGGTTGCATACGAAGTTTTTTGTATGCACGAAGCACTTCTATCGCGGCCACGCAACTTGAGGCATTATCCTGTGCTCCCTGACTATTGAACCAGCTGTCCACATGAGCTGAAAGCAATATGATGTGGTCGGGATTGACTTTGCCGGGGATTTCAGCTACTATATTGCGTCCTATTGCCGGTTCAGGCCGGTTGTGTGCTGTTGAGTTGATAGTTACAGTGAGTTTTTTATCCTTTTTCAGAGCCTCCGAGAGTCGGTCAGCAGCATTTGTGGAGATAGCCACAGCCGGTACAGCTACAATAGAGTCACCGTCGTGGCAGGCACCTGTGTGGGGAGTATCCCCGGGATGATTGCTGATTGAGCGGACAAGAACTGCCTTGGCACCTTTCTCCGTTACAAGTGAAGCTCCTCTTGAGCGTTGCCAGGCATGTTTGCTGTAACTGTTGCCATCTTCCATCGCGCCGTTGAAGAAGACAATCTTGTCTTTGCAACGGAGAGTCTCCAATTCCTCACGGCTGGTTACCTCTACCACCTGTGCGGTGACATCCTCGCCTGAAGTGCCGTTATTGAGTCCGAGAGCAATGGAGGGGAGCTCGGTTACAGTGCCATCAGAGAGGTTCAAAGTAACCTTCGTAACTCCCGGATCCCAGTTGGGGACTTCGACTTCCTGGTGCCATATATTTTTGATGCCAACCTCTTCTGCAAGAACATATGTGAAATAGTCTATTACCTCGTCATTGTTTTCGCTTCCGGACATTCTGGCCGGATAATCATTGCACACTCTTTCGAGAGTAGCGACAGCGGTTGTGTTTTCATTCTGAAAATAGTTGTAAATCTTGTCGATTTGCTGCTCAAGAGTGACCTTTTTGCAGGAAACTGACAAAAGGAGCACAAAAGTGAGCAGGATGATTCTTTGAATCTTTGAATACATGTTTGGTACTATTATTAAAGTGATGAAAATAATTTTCGTTTTATCATTGTTTATCAAAAAGCGCACCGAAATGAGTGCAAAGCCTTATTTTGACTCTAACATCTTGACATATTCTTCCAGAATAGCGTAAACTTCCTCGATATCGTCAGATAACGACAGGCGCAGATTGGCGTAACTCTTGATCTCCATACAATCCTGAAGGAATTTGTAAACAGGAATCCTGTTGGTCCAGTAATCCGTATCGAAAAAGATCATCGGAGCCGACTCATCATCCATCAGATAATGGTTCTGGGCTGCATCCTGGAATATCTCCTGCATTGTGCCGGCACTGCCGGGCGTGTAGATAATACCACCGTGTGCAATAGTGATGATACCATCTTCACGTATGCTGTTTGCAAAATATTTGGCAATATCGGTAGAGAAGATACAGGCAGGTTCGTGGCCATAAAACCAGGTGGGTACACCCAGGCTTCTGAACTGAGTCTGCGGATACTTTTCGAGTACCTCAAATGCTGTCTTAAGCCAGTTGCGATCCCTATATGAAGGTGCTGTGACTACCATACTGATGGCATCTTCCACCTCCCAATTGCTTCTGCCGGCCATCCATGCACCCAGGTGAGCCGCTTCCATCGCACCAGGACCACCTCCTGTAACGATAAGACGCCCTTTTTCGGTAAGCAGTTTGCCCAAATATACAATCCTGCGGTAAATGGGCGCAGTGCGAAGAATTGCGTGTCCTCCCATCACAGCTACTACCATTTTAGGGTCGTACCGGTCTATCAGATCGTACATTGCATCGGTTATGGCGTGGTCATGTATAGAACGCGCGAGTGTCTCATAGATATCACGTCCATATTTACCCATTGAGATGTAGCGCTGGTAGGCACGTTTATCGTAACTTGTGGCAAGAGTATCGTAATCTTCAATATCGTAACCTTCGTAAAGTGTATAGGGATTATAGAGTTCGCTGGTGTAAATCCTGTAAGGAACATTCATCTTGGGGAAGGTGACGCAGGTCTGGTCGATATTATCTTTGACCTCCTTGGGAATCTCGCATCCGAGGAACATGCAGTCTGAAAATTTGAAGTCTTTTATCTTATCGTAAATTTGAAAAAAGTCGAGAGTGTTGAAAACGCAGTGAACGATAATGTCGTCTTCCTTGCTATGGAGCAGTCTTTCCAGATCTTCTATATTGTCAATCTCTTTAAGTGAATACTTTGTCATAATTATTTATATTTTTTTATTTTGCATGATAACCGGTAGGAAATCCTCCTGCAGCTGCAGGAAGTACCCCATGGGCTTCAAGTTGTCCGCGAAGTACCCTGTCGGCTGCTGAAAGGTTGGCTTTTGAGGAACTATAGCCCACCAGAATGCCTTCAAAAGCATCTATGTCAATTTTATCAAGTGCGTAGGGATTGTCCATGATAGACAGGACTACCTTTTGTTCGCGTGCCCACGCTGAAATAAAGTCGTAAATCTCCTGGGGAGGGATGGCAGCATAATTTTCTCTGTCGTTTTTTGGAGCTCTCATTTCCGGAAGGTAGATTACCACATATTCGACTCCTTCGGCACGCTTGCGAGCATTTTCGAGGAGATCTTTCGTGATTCTCCGAGGCAGGATTATGGTATCTGCCGCTCCGATAGCGCTCAGAGTTTCAAGGTTTTGGTCAGGGCCCCATTCGGGGCGCTTAATGAGGGTCATCGATTCCTCCGCCACCTTATTGATGATATCCAGTACTTCTCCGGTCTCAACCTGAGCAAAAGCCTCTGCAGGGTCGATTTGTGGAGTGCCATCGAGAAGGCCTATTTGTTCTTTCATCCTGAGTATTTTGCGCAGACTCTCGTCAATGCGCTCTCTGGGGATTTCTCCTCTGCGTACGGCTTTGCGAAAGGTAGCTATGGTCTTACGTTTATCTCCGGGAGGCATCAGCAAAATATCGGATCCCGCTTTGAAAGATTCTATGGCTACCCTTTCTTCTGGGACATATTCCGTGACACCCTTCATACCGAGTGCATCCGTCACTACTATTCCCTCAAATCCGAGTTCTTCTTTGAGCAGTCCGGTAATTATAGGGTAGGAGATGGAGCTGGGTACTCCTGTGGGGTCGATTGAGGGAATGCTTAAGTGGGCTACCATCACCATTGCCACACCTTCCTTTATTACATGTTTGAAGGGATAGAGCTCCAGCGAATCGAGGCGCGCACGATCAAAATTCAGCACCGGCAGTGCCTTGTGAGAGTCTATTTCGGTATCCCCGTGACCGGGGAAATGCTTCGCTGAGGTCATTATACCGCCATCTTGCATACCTTTGATGATAGCAGCGCCGTAAAGGGCTACTTTCTCACGGTCATCTCCAAATGAGCGTTGTCCGATAACGGGATTGAGAGGATTGTTATTTATGTCAATAGTGGGCGCATAGTTTATGTGGATGCCCAGGCGCACAAACTGCTTAGCCATCGCGCTGCCGACTTGATATACAAGATCGGGTGAGGACAGGGCTCCAAGTTGCATATTGCGGGGAAACTGGGTGAGGGTATCGAAACGCATCGAGGCTCCCCATTCTCCATCCACAGAGATAAAGAGAGGGATTTTTGACATTTTATGGAATCGGTTGGCGCGCTCTATATAGTTGTCGATATCCATTTCCATCAGGATAAGTCCACCGATCTTGTCTCTTTTTATGAGTTTGTCAAAATAGGGATCTTCCAAATCATATCTGTCGCTGTATTCTATTATGAAAAGCTGTCCCACTTTCTCTCTGAGGGTCATTTTTTCTATAATCTTTTCAACCCTATCATCTTCAACTTTCCCGGGTTCCACCCTTTCCGGCCTTTTCCCTGCGAAGAATACCACAAAAATGACCAAAACCGCTACGATAAGTGTTATATTTCTTTTATTCATAACTACACACTACATACTACTCACTACACACTCTAAACATACTACATACTCTAAACATACTACCCACTACACACTACTCACTACCCACTATTTTTAGGTTTTGGAAGCAGCATGTGGAGCCGTCGTTGGGCATTGTGATGACAATGCGTACTGCCTTTACAGGTGCTTCAAATTCGCTTATTTCCGCATAATATCTCTTGAATTCAGGCCCTTTTATGAAGGTCTCTCCGTCGTAAGAATACTCCACGTAGCCGTCACTTACACCATAAAAGGGAATATGGGCATATCCGGTAGGAACGCCTATTTTGGTGCACTGCACCGGCTCGTCAAAAATATAGGTCAGAGTCTGGCCGGCCTCCAAACGTTTGTCGCTACGCGCTATCAGACGGAAATTATAACCGGTGATATTGGTCAGAGGAGCATTGGATTTCATCTTAATGTCGGTTTCTACCCTCACTGCGGGCTTTAGCCAATGGTGAAGTACCACACCTTCGGGAGCGACTGATATACTCTGCAGATTATCACCCCAGAAGGTAGCGAAACGGAATTTTTCAGGAGAATCGGTGACGATGGTGCCATTTAATACTTTCGATGTACTAACGGGATCGCTACCGTCGGTTGTATAACGCACAACGGCTGCGGGATAGGGGAGAACTACATCTATCTGCTGATCGTTATATTTTACAATGGGAGGTTCAACGCGGAAGGCTATACCCATCTTATCCAGGCGGCGATAGTGACTGCTCACCAGACGGCGGTGGAAATCCTCATAGTCCCTCTTCTCCCTGCTGCTCCAGCCTACCTCCGCAAGCGCTGCCAGACGGGGAAATACCTGATACTCTGCAAATCGGGGAGGATACTGCATCAATTCCGTCCAGAGACCTCCTTGAGGGCCGAGCACCAGCTTTTCCTGTTCAGGAGTGAGCTCGTCAAGACCCGCGGTGGGATCATAATTGTATACGCGGTTAAGCGGAATGACTGCAGCCCAGTTGTGACCTCTCTCTGCCGGCGAATGTTGCATATCGAGATAGCAGTATTCGCTAAGTTGCATTACCGTGGGGTAACCCTTGCTGACGGACTCCTTAGCCTTCTTATATCCTCTCCAGGCTACCACAAGAGCATCAGTGCCTACTCCGCCCGCATCCTGAATGTCGTCAAATCCTGCAAGACGTTTTCCATGCTTATTTATTATTTTTTCCATCCTGCGGACAAAATGGCCAAGAAGCTCGGGAACCTCTTTGTAACCCTCTTTCTCCATAAGTGCACGGCAATCGGGGCACTGTGCCCAATAGTCCCACACCACTTCATCGGCTGCAATGCTGATATAGGGACCGGGGAAGAGCGCCGCTATCTCCTTGAAGATATTATCCAGGATTTTGTAGTTGGATTCATTGCTTACACACCATACATTATCAAACTCTCCGCAGGCACTGGCCTTGTCTGTAGAAGTGCCGCATGTTGCGCCATCCAGTACTGCTGTAGAGGAGAGTGCGTGTCCGGGCAGGTCGATTTCCGGAATAATGGTGATATTGCGTTGCGCCGCGTAGGCTACGATCTCTTTGATATCCTTCTGTGAATAATAACCGCCGTAGCGTTCGTTGCCCGAAAGATAGGTAGCGGGGATAACCTCATTACGGCCTCGCCAGGCACCTTTTTCGGTCAATTGCGGATATTTTTTTATCTCTATTCTCCATCCATTGTCATCCGTAAGATGCCACTGAAATACATTGAGCTTGTGAAGTGCCATCCAGTCTATGAACTGCTTTACATATTCTTTATCAAAGAATGTACGTGAGACGTCCAGCATAAATCCTCTGTGAGGAAATCGCGGTGAGTCCTCAATGATGACATTTTGCAGCGAATATTCGCGCAGACGAAGTTTTTCTCCACTGTAGACCTCCTGTGGGAACATCTGGAGCAGAGTCTGCACTCCATAGAAAAGTCCGGCATCATCGGAGGCTCTTATAGTCACTCCCTTGTGACATATGACAAGAGAGTAGCTTTCAGGCTTGAATCCCTTCTCTTTACGGAGTACTATGGCATTGCCCTTGGTAGTAACCGGGGCCTTACCGAGTGAGATGCCGTATTCGAAAATCGGACTGATATGCTGTTGGAGATAGGAAGCGCTAAAGCTACCTTCACTATCGGGGATAATGACGGTATGTCTGTCTATGGTAAAAACGCCCTCCTGTTCAATGACGCTTTGCGGAATGGGGACCAGGTCCGTAATGCCTTGCGCATGGAGTGAGGCTGCAGAGGCTGTCAGGAGTGCTGCGGTGATCATGAGTTTTAAATAATTCATTATGTAAAATTAGATTTCTTTAGTAATCAATGCGGTAAAGTTGCGAAAATAGTCCTTTTTTCCGACAAAAGTTACATCATATTAGTTTTTTTTCTATTTTCGCCCCCAATATTAACCAATGTTCTTTTTATGGACTCAAATGAAGAAAGTACTAATTTCCTTCGTGGCCTTGATGTTATGCTTCCAGGCCTTCTCTCAGGACTCTGAGTCGTCGGCAAATTATGCCGGACTGACTCTCATTCCGCGTCTTGATCTTACACCGTATTATAGCAAAGCAGACGGTGCGTGGGGTTTCAGCCACGGCAATTCTTCAATTTACACACTTTTCGAGGGCTCCGCTTCGGAGTATTTCAGCTGGACACTGGCCAATCACTGGATAAGTACAGGTCGCCTGGACTATGGCGACGATTTTGAGTACGGCTGGCCTTATACTTCCCTCGGATATTCCAACACTACCAACTGGATAGATTTATGTTTTATAAATCTTAATTTCAGTAACTGGACGATTTCTCTCGGTAAAGATATGATTCTTACCGGAGGATTTGAGTATGACGACTGGGACTGGGATGTACATCCCGAGTTTGCAACTTCCCTTTGGAATGTTCTTCCAGTCTATCAGTGGGGAGGAAAGGTTACTTACACTACTCCCAACGAGGGTCACGAATTTGCTATCCAGGCCACTACTTCACCTTTCGCAGAAAGATTTTTCTCGAAAAACCTTTTTACATCTTCCGCACAGTATAAAAAGTATGGAGAAGTGTATGAGGTAATAGCGAGAGCATCAGTGTTAGCGTACGAACCGGAAGGCAGGGCTGAAGGTAATATTTGGTATTATCCTCTCTTTGTCCTCGGTCAGAGAGTCCATCTGGGTGACTGGACCTTGACTTTGGATGTTTCCAACAATTGCGAAGTCATTGAAGATCCTCTCAAGATCAGGGAGGGTTTGGGCCTGAATGCAGCAGTTACCTGGGCTCCTTCGGAGAAATTTGAGCTTAGCTGGAGGGGATTGCATGCCAGGACATTTAAAATGATTCCCTCAGATCTCACGAGATGGAATACCGGCCTTCTATGTCACTATTATCCTCTTAAGGATAGTGACGCCCTCAGGCTACATGCATATATAAATTATGACAATTATTGCGGTGATGCAAATCTAACATTCTCCGTAGGTATCAGATACAACTTTCTTATTAATCTTTGGTAATAAATGGCAGCTTCAGACAAGATCATCGAGATCCGTCATCTGAGCAAGACCCTTGGTAATAAGAAGGTGCTGGATGACATCACTATAGACATACGTAAAGGGGAATTCGTTACATTTCTCGGTCCTTCAGGTTGCGGCAAGACCACTACTTTGAGGTTGATTGCCGGCTTTCTCGCCCCTGATGAGGGCGAAATTCTGTTCGAGGGCAAAGATATCTCAGGAATCCCTCCCTACAAACGTCCCTTCAACACCGTATTTCAGCGTTATGCTCTCTTCCCGCATCTGGATGTGTATGATAATATTGCATTTGGTCTCAAACTCCAAAAAGTTCCCCGTGAGGAGATAAACAAGAGAGTACGCAGGGTACTTAAAATGGTGGGCATGACCGACTACGAGGATAGGGATGTGGATTCTCTCTCAGGTGGACAGCAACAAAGGGTGGCCATTGCGCGAGCGTTGATCAATCAACCTAAAGTACTGCTCCTGGATGAGCCCCTGGCGGCCCTCGATCTCAAGATGCGCAAGGATATGCAGATTGAATTAAAGGAGATGCACAAAAAACTGGGTATCACCTTTATTTACGTCACCCACGATCAGGAGGAGGCTCTTATCCTCTCTGACACCGTCGTGGTGATGAATGAGGGCAAAATTCAGCAGATTGGCACTCCTACGGATATCTACAATGAGCCTGAGAACTGCTTCGTAGCCGACTTTATAGGCGAATCCAATATTCTCAACGGCAAGATGTTCGCTGACCGCAAGGTGGGCTTTATCTACCATGATTTCGATTGTATAGATGAAGGTTTCGGAGAAAATGTTCCCGTAGATGTGGTGGTGCGTCCTGAAGATATCTATATAATGAAAAATACCGAGGGTGCGCAGTTTACCGGTGTTGTCCAATCCTGCGTATTTCAGGGTGTTCACTATAAGATGTTTGTCGAAACTGATACCGGTTATGAACTTATGGTACAGGACTACAACTCATTTGAAGTGGGTTCGACCGTGGGGCTGGTCATCAGGCCGGAGGACATACAGGTTATGCGCAAGGAGCGCTCTCTGAATACCTTTGAAGGTGAAATGGTGGATGAAACTCATGTGCGCTTTCTTGATGGTGAGTTTGAATGTCCAAGACAGCCCGGAGTTGAAAAGGGGCAGAAGGTGAAAGTGGAGGTTGATTTCAATAGGGTCGATCTATACGACCATCAGGAAGAGGGAGTACTCTCAGGTTTCATCTATTTTATGATATATAAAGGAAACCACTACCATATCACGGTGCTAACCGATGAGGGTCACCACATCTGGGTTGACACTGACGATGTATGGGATAAAGGTGATCAGGTTGGTATTGATTTTCCTGCTAAACACATTAAGATAACCCCGTTGAGTGATGAATAAACGAAGCAGTTGGAGTCTGCCATATCTGATCTTTCTGGTCATTTTCGTGGTGCTTCCCCTGATTTTAGTACTGGTATATGCTTTCCAGGATGCTCAGGGCCGCTTTTCGTTTGAAAACATCACGAGGTTTTTCTCAGACAAAGATGCATTGAGCACCTTCGCTCTCTCGCTTGAGATTGCCATTTTGAATACACTGATATGTCTTCTTTTAGGTTATCCCGCTGCCTGGATTCTTGCCAATAAGAAATACAACCGCAGTGCGGTGACTGTGGTATTATTCATTCTTCCGATGTGGATAAATGCCCTTATGAGGACTCTGGCTACCGCTGAGCTCTTCAACGTGCTTGGTGTTACGCTGGGCAAGGGTACGTTGCTTTTCGGTATGGCCTATGACTACCTTCCTTTTATGATCTATCCGATCTATAATATTCTCAGCAGAATGGACCCTTCCTATGCAGAAGCTGCGGAGGATCTGGGAGCTACTCCCTGGAAGGTATTCTGGAAGGTAACCGTGCCGCTTTCAATCCCGGGAGTAATCAGCGGAGTAATGATGGTCTTCATGCCCACGGTATCCACATTTGCCATTTCTGAATTCCTGACCAACAACAAGATCAAACTTTTCGGTACCATCATTCAGGAGAATATCAACTCTTCGATGTGGAATTACGGATCAGCCCTCGCTTTGATAATGCTCGTAATCATTGGTGTAACATCATTGTTCTCAAATGATAGTAAAAATGCCGAAGGAGGGCTTGTCTAGGTTATGAAGAAGTTTTTAGCAAAGGCATATATCTGGTTTCTGCTGGTCATTCTCTATGCGCCCATCATTTTTATAATTATCTTCTCCTTTTCGGAATCAAAAGTGCTGGGTAACTGGACAGGTTTTTCCACCAATTTATATACCAATCTCTTTTCGCCTCAGGCGGCCAGCGCTACGTCATTGTTTAGAGCTATCTACAACACATTGATCATAGCTCTGATATCGGCATTCGTCTCAATGATCCTCGGTGCAATTGCCGCCATAGGCATTTACAACCTGCGAAGCCGCAATAAGAACGTAATGCTCTTCCTCAATAGCATCCCGATAATCAACCCCGACATCATCACCGGTGTAGCACTCTTTTTGCTCTTTATATTTCTGCATGTTTCTCAGGGATATACTACTGTTGTACTGGCGCACATTACCTTTTGCACTCCTTATGTGGTGCTGAGTGTAATGCCTCGACTGACCCAGATGAATCCAAATCTCTATGAGGCGGCACTAGATTTGGGTGCCACTCCAATGCAGGCACTCAGAAAGGTGTTGATACCTCTGCTGCGTCCGGGAATGATCTCAGGATTCATACTGGCATTTACGATGTCGCTTGACGACTTTGTCGTGACATTCTTTACCAGAGGTACAATCGGTCTGGAAACACTCTCTACCTATATTTACGCTGATGCACGCAAAGGTGGTCTTACTCCTGAACTGCGTCCTCTGATGACTATTATATTCATATCTATCTTAATCCTTCTGGTGATATTCAATATCAGGAAGGCTAAATCTGAAAAACAACTAGCAAAATGAAAAGACTTTTTACCCTTCTGGCAGCTTTGCTGCTTATTGTATCCTGCACAAGTGACAGGAGCAAGTATCTGAAAGTTTACAACTGGGGCGACTATATAGACGAGTCCCTTATCGGCGAGTTCGAGCAGTGGTATTACGAACAGACCGGTGAAGAGGTGAAAATCATCTACCAAACCTTCGATATCAATGAGACTATGCTCTCCAAGATCGAAAAGGGAGAGGAGGACTTCGACGTGGTATGTCCTTCGGACTATATTATCGAACGTATGCTACGTGAAGATCTACTCTTGCCTATCGATAGAGACTTTGGTGATACCCCCAACTACATCGACGACAATATTGCTCCCTATATCCGCGAGTGCTTTGATAAGATTGACGGCAGCGGCAAAAATGCCAATGACTACTCTGTGGGCTATATGTGGGGAACTGCAGGTATTCTTTACAACAAAAAACATGTGGCTGAAGAGGATCTGGGCAGCTGGGATATAATAAGAAACCCTAAATACGCAAATAAAATCTTTATTAAAGATGCACCTAGAGATGTATACTGTTCAGTGTTGATTTATCTTAAACAGGATGAGCTCAGAGAGGGCAAAATCACTCTTGAAGAGTTGATGTATGACTCTTCCGATGCTTCAATTGAAGCTGTTGAGAACTATATGAAGGAGGTGAAAGGTCTGGTTGCGGGTTGGGAAGCAGACTTCGGTAAAGACCAGATGATACAGGAGCGTGGGTGGATAAATCTTACCTGGAGTGGGGACGCTGTATGGGCGATGAATGAGGCTGACCCGATTGGTGTCGAACTCGGTTATTATGTTCCCGATGAAGGCAGTAGCGTATGGTTTGACGGTTGGGTAATTCCCAAATATGCCAAGAATCCTAAGGCTGCAAAATACTTCATCAATTTCCTCTGTATCCCTGAAAACGCTCTGAGGAATATGGAAGTTGTCGGCTATGTTGTAGCCAACGGTGGTGATATTATACTGGATGCTATTCAAGATGAGAAGTACGAAGCCATAGATTTGACCTATTTCTTCGGCCCGGAAGCTGATTCGGTACATGTCAATCCCGTGTTATATCCCGATCAGAGTGTTATTGATCGCTGTGAAATGATGCATGACTGGGGTGACGAGACTCCCAAATTGATTGCAATGTGGAGCCGCGTAAAAGGCAATGAATCGAGCAACGTTGTTACGATAGTCATCATTTGTGCCTTCGTAGCTCTGCTCATAGTATTCGCATTGCGCAGGAGCATATCCAAGTCACGTCGAGGTGCTGCTACCAAAAAAGGTAAAAAACCTGTTAAGAAATAGAAAAGGGCCTCTTATGAGGCCTTTTTTAGTTCTGAGTTCTGAGTTCCGAGTATTGAGTGTTGCATTTTTCTCTTAACTTTGTGTCCAAACGATAGGATCAATTGACACTTAGGAGTATTAAGTGTTATGTGTCGCGAGTACGTGGTGCGGGTTATGGGAAATAAAAAAGAGGAACAACGCGTTGTTCCTCCGTGGGAGCAATAGGATTCGAACCTATGGCCCTCTGCTTGTAAGGCAGATGCTCTAAACCAGCTGAGCTATGCTCCCTTTAGTTTTGGGATTGCAAATATAGATACTTTTTTAAAACCACCAAAATAAAATGAAGAAAATTGTAATTATTTCGATTCTGATTGCTCTCTTTTCAGCCTGCAACGCGCCTAAGGCCAATATTGCAGAGCTGATTCAGATAACAGAGGAAATTCCTCAAGAGGTTAAAGCCGCAAATATTCCGGTCTTCCAATATCGTATTTTCGAGCAGGATATAAGTGTTGGAGGGGTCATTCTTGCGGATAGTGTTTACAACTACACCCAACCTGCCGACGAATCCGCCATCTTTCAGGCGGCCTCCCTCAGTAAGCCTATATTTGCATACATTGTTATGAAGATGGTGGATAGGGGAGAAATTGATCTCGATACTCCCATCTGCCAATATACCGATATGGATCGATTTGAGGATAAAGAGATGGTTGCCATTCTCACTCCGAGGATGGTGCTTTCCCATACCACGGGACTGCCCAACTGGGCCACCGGTCCCTCATCGGACGAATGGCCGACAAGTGTGATCAAATTCAAATATCCGGCAGACTCTTGTTTCTCATACTCAGGTGAGGGCTTTGCTTATTTACAGCGCGCTGTAGAGGCAATTCGCGGTGCATCTCTGGATGAAATTGCTCGCGAAGAGGTATTTATCCCGCTGGAGATGAATTCCACCTCATATGGTTGGCTGCCGCAGTATGATAGCATAGCGCTCGACGGTTTCAATCGTGCTGCAGAAAATCGCGGTCAGGGACGCCACCCGCGCGAGAATAGTGCTTACACCCTGCGTACTAATGCTGCGGACTATTCGCGCTTCCTGATAGCTCTTCTGGATGGCACCGGCCTAAGCGCCGCATCGCATACTGAAATCCTCAAGCCGCAGGTGCATGCCATTCGCTATGCTGATAACCATCGTGACTGTGATTCAACAGTTTGGTGGTCTCTGGGGGTAGGTTCTCTCTATTCGGATATAGCTGCCGCTGAAAAAGGGGAGGCCCCACGCTATTACTGGCATTGGGGTGATAACGGAAATTTCAAGGCACTCTTTGTGTTCCGTCCTGAAGATTGTCGTGGAATTGTCTATTTTACCAATAGTGCAAACGGTCACGACATAGTTACTTCCGTAACACAAGCTACCTTCGGAGAAGAGCTTCCCATTCAGGATTGGATTCAAAAATAAGGGTTTTAAAGCTCTTACAAGGTCTTCTATTATTTGGGATATCCAATTTTGTTTGAACGCGTTTTAAAGCGTTTAAATTCGTTTAGAATAGATCTATGGAACAACCAAACGCAATATTTGCCTCTTAGAAGAGGAATTGCGTCTAAAGCATTGCGAAGTCATTAAAAGCATTTCTATATGAAAACCCTTTACTGCTATTTATTACTAATTGTTCTTCTATTTGCATATTCATGTCAGGGCGACAATAATACGACAGATCTCGTTCAGTTGATTCCATTTCCAAATAAGATCGAGATTGGTCGGGATTCGCTAGATATTTCGTCGGGGTTCAAATTGAATTTTGCGGAGGTTACTCCAGGTACAGAGAGTAATGCAAAATCGGAGATTGAAAGCAACCTAACAGAGTATTTGGGATCAACCGCATTGAACATTTCAGATTCCGGTGTAGAGGTAAAGGTTTCATTAAATACGAATTACGCGAATGATTCGCAACTCTTGAATAGCTCAAACAAGGCCAGTGACTCAAAAAAATCGAGTGAGACCCAAAAGAGGCATGACACAAATATATCCAACTATTCGAATAGTTCAAATAGTTCAAATACCTTGTATAATTCGGATTCTTGGGGCCACTCTTATCTCTTGAATGAGTCATATACGATCTCGGTCAATAAAAAAGGAATCAACATAGCTGCAGCGTCTGAAGCGGGCCTGTTTTATGCCATTCAAACGCTTATTCAACTCACAGAGCAGAATCCTGATAAACTTCCTTTTATTGAAATAGAAGATAGCCCGCGTTTTGCTTATCGAGGGATACATCTCGATGTTTCACGTCATTTTTTCTCGCTCGATTTTCTGAAAAAGCAAATCGATATGATGGCGCATTATAAACTCAATTATTTTCATTGGCATCTCACGGATGGACCGGGTTGGCGAATTGAAATAAAACAATATCCTGAGCTGACAAATATCGCCGCTTGGCGTACACATTCGCTTTGGAAAGAGTGGTGGGCTTCGGGACGAAAATATACAAATGAAAGCGACCCGAATGCTTATGGCGGTTATTACACGCAGGAAGAAGCGAGAGAGTTGGTTGAATATGCAGCAAAACGACATATCACAATTATTCCTGAAATAGAGATGCCGGGACATTCTGAGGAGGTTTTGGCCGTTTATCCGCATCTTGCATGTACCGGAAAGCCATATACAAGTAGCGAATTCTGTATTGGCAACGAGGAGACTTTTGTTTTTCTGGAGAATATACTGGATGAAATTCTGGATATTTTTTCCTCTGCTTACATCCATATCGGGGGCGATGAAGCGAGTAAAGAGCATTGGAAAAAGTGTCCCAAATGTCAGGAACGCATTAAAAAAGAGAATTTAAAGGATGAGGCTGAACTGCAAAGCTATCTAATCAAACGAATAGAAACATATCTGCACTCGAAAGGCAGAGAACTGATCGGTTGGGATGAGATTTTGGAAGGCGGATTGGAGAAAAGTGCGATTGTAATGAATTGGCGCGATGAAAAAATAGGGATAGAGGCTGCACAAAGCGGACATAAGGTGATTATGACACCCGGAAAATACACTTATTTCAACAGCTATCAAAGTTCACCCGAAAAAGAGCCGGAAGCCTTGGGTGGATTCTTACCTCTGGAGAATGTTTATGCTTATAACCCTGTTCCCGATAGCCTTTCTGCCAATGAGACAGATAAGATTTGGGGTGTTCAGGCATGTCTGTGGACGGAGTATGTCCCCACCGAAGAGCATGCCGAGTATATGCTTTATCCACGTATGTTGGCTCTTGCAGAAGTAGCCTGGACAAATCCCGATAACAAGTCTTGGGAGTCCTTTAACTATCGTGTTAATCGATCTGTTCCAATTCTACAGCAGAAAGGTTATAACACTTTTACCTTGAGCAAAGAACCGGAAATTTTAATGGAAAATGATTCCCTCAATAAAGCAATCGCCATTGCTTTAAAGTCGGAAATATATCCGGTAGAGATAAGATACACAACAGAGGGTTCAGCAGTTACGAGTGAGTCCCAGTTATATGAGGGTCCGATTTTAATAAGAGATTCAGCAAATCTGAAAGCCCAACTGTTTAGAGATGGACAACCTTTGGGCGATGTGATTGAACAACGAATTGATTATCACAAAGCGATAGGGAAAAAGATGGAATATCTCAATCCATACAACAGATACTATCCTGCAAACGGAGAAACTAGCCTGATTGATGGATTGTACGGCGGTTTTTCGCATGGCGACGGCTTTTGGCAGGGCTTTATCGGAGCACCCTTTGACGCGATTATCGATTTAGACGAAATAGATTCACTACGTCATATCCGCATCAATTTTTTACAGAATTCAAACGCTGAAATCTGGCTCCCAAAAGAGATTACAATTGCACTTTCCAACGAAAGAAAAGGGGATTTTGAACCGGTTGCTACTTTTAATAACAACATCTTAAGCGATAAAGCAGGCACATTCTTCAAATCATTTGAATGGAACGGCTCCTACCAAGCCCGCTTCATACGCATCACTGCAACCATTAATCCTGCCGTTCGCGGATGGGTCTTTGCCGATGAAATTGTTGTATGGTAGGATGAGCTGTCAGCCATTCATTATCTGCAATAATTTTACCATAGATGGCAGTATTAAATGAGTTACAGCGTATATGTAATATACGTCACTCATGATATTTGAAAATACCAATACACATCATCATGAAAAAGATTAATATCATTTTGGTACTTCTTGTTTCAACGATGATCACTTTGTCTTGTGATAAGGACCGAGGTCGCAGTTGGCCTCCTATACCTCCCATAGCAGTCAGTGTTTATGTGGAAGATAAATATGGAAGGGATTTGCTCGATCCTGATTCCAAATACTTTTTTGCAGACTCAGTCGTGCTTGAACATAGAGGTAGTGAATATCGGTTGTATAATTCGAAAATAGAGACTAAAAGCTATGTGTCTAGATATGTGGGTCTCTCATTAATGAACAAACATGGCAGATATTACCTTAGTTTTGGGGCTTTTGATAATATAACCGATTATGAAACTGACTTTATTTTTCATTGGAAAAATAATACGACAGATACTATCCATTATATCAGATACCGAGATTACGATCTTCATGTACTCTGCGAGAAGTGGCAACTCAATGGCGTGGAGACCACTCATCCGATTGTTATTAAAAAAGCAATTGGCCATTAGTCATTAGCTATTAGCGTTGGCTATTGGCCGAAAATCATATACCACGCAACTTGCAATACGCAATACTACATACTACACACTAGAAACTCGGAACTAACCCGAAACGGACATTTTGTCAGTTTCGGGGGATGGTACTCTTTTTGCCCTCTTGTGTTAAAACAAAGATTATAAACAGTTTTAATATAAGATTATGGCAAAAGGAACAATTGGAGTAACTACCGAGAATATATTTCCGGTAATTAAAAAATTTCTTTATTCAGATCACGAAATATTTATACGCGAACTTGTAGCAAATGCGGTGGATGCCACCCAGAAGCTAAATACGATTGCCAACAGCGGTGAATTCAAAGGTGAGTTGGGCGATTTGACCATCAGGATTGACCTGGATCCCAAGGAGGGTACATTGAAAATCACCGACCGCGGTATCGGTATGACAGCGGAAGAGGTTGACAAATATATCAATCAGATCGCATTTTCCAGCGCAGGCGAATTTCTCGAAAAATATAAGGATCAGGCAGCCGGCATCATCGGTTATTTTGGCCTCGGTTTCTATTCGGCCTTTATGGTCTCCAAAAAGGTGACTATTGACACTCTTTCCTGGAAAGAGGGTTCCAAGGCTGTCAGATGGGAGTGTGAGGGAGATCCCGAGTACACAATGAGCGATTCCGACAAACAGGACAGAGGCACTACGATAACCCTTCATCTGGATGATGATTCAAAAGAGTTTGCTCAAGACCACAAAATCAGTGAATTGCTACACAAATATTGCAAGTTTATGCCCGTTCTCATTGCTCTGGGTAAAAAGAAAGAGTGGAAGGATGGCAAATATGTCGATACCGACGAGGACAATATCATCAATAGCATAAAACCTCTCTGGACACTCATGCCGACTGAGTTAAAGGATGAGGATTATATGGAGTTTTATCGTGAACTCTATCCCATGCAGGATGATCCGCTCTTCTATATCCACCTCAATGTGGATTATCCATTCAATCTGACAGGTATTCTCTATTTCCCCAAGATCAAAAATCAAATTGACGTAGTTCGTAATAAAATCCAGCTCTTCTGCAATCAGATGTTTGTTACAGACTCGGTAGAGAACATCGTCCCCGAGTTCATGACGCTTCTCCATGGTGTAATCGATTCTCCTGATATTCCTCTGAACGTCTCGAGGAGCTATCTGCAGTCGGATGCCAACGTGAAGAAGATTTCCGGTTATATTACCAGAAAGGTAGCTGATCGTCTTGAGGAAATTTCCAAGAATAATAAGGAAGAATTTGAGTCGAAATGGGATAATCTCAAGCTCTTTATCGAATATGGAATGATTACTGACGAAAAATTCAACGAAAGGGCTCTCAACTTCGCACTTTTCAAGAATACCGACGGTAAATACTTCAACTACGAGGATTATCGCAAGGCAATCGCAACTGAACAGACCAACAAGGATGGCAAGGTGGTCTATCTCTATGCTACTGATGCAGAAAAACAGTATCAGTATATTGAAACCGCCAAAAACAAAGGTTACGATGTGCTCTTGTTTGATTCTCCGCTGGATTCACACTTCGTATCCATGCTGGAGCAAAAGCTGGAAAACTCGACTTTCGCTCGCGTTGATGCGGATTCTATCGACAAGCTCATCGCAAAATCAGATGTTGAAAAATATGAAATCAGTGAAGAGGAGCAGAAACGTCTTGACTCTCTTTTCGAGGAGATACTTCCCAAGGAGAATAAATATAGAGTTTCAGTGGAAAATCTCGGTGACACGGCTCAGCCGGTGCTTATTACTCAGACTGAGTTTATGAGGCGTTATCGCGATATGGCCGCTCTAGGTGGAGGATTGAATTTCTATGGAGAGCTGCCCGAGACCTACAACATTGTAATCAATGCTGAAAATCCCCTTATTAAACGCATTATGGGAGAGAAAGGTACCGAGGCATTCACTGCGGACAATGTTTTACTCAAACAGGTGACCGATCTCGCTCTGCTCGCCAATAATATGCTCAAGGGCAAAGAGCTAAGCGAGTTTATTAAAAGAAGCTCAGAACTGCTGTAAAAACTACTACTTATCAAGGAACTCCATCAGTTCCTTGATAATAGCTTCTATTTGCTCTTGTGATTGGAGTGTTTCGATTGGGAAGCCAAGGGATACCACACGATAATCTCCTTCGTAGGCCACTCCCGCGGAGATATTATTGTCGGAATACCTAAGAATAGTATAAGCATTTTTGTCTGCAGGCACAAGTCCGTCCGGACTTTCAACCTGATAACGATGAGGATTGGGCTTATTGAAGAATGAATATGAAGATAATGGCAGTCCAAAAGGATTTTGCACCATTTTTACATCGCCTCCGGCAGTGGCATTGTTGGTCATCCATTTGTATTTCAGGACGCCTGTAATAAAGTCGCGCATCGGAGTCACAACATCGGCCATCATTACAGAGTCAATCTGATAATCATATATCTTATCCCAGGCATCAGTAGCAATATTGGCACCTGATATGAGCATATTTCCACCGGAGGCGGCATAGTCCCTCAAAGTTTCCTGTAAATCGGCAGGGAAAACGCTATAACGCAGTTTACTTGCACCATCTCGACCGGTTAGAGTGGTAATCTGTTTACCGCAAATGAGGTTAAGTATCGGATATTTTTCCAGATCTACCGCACCTGAAGTCAATGCCTCACGAGAGGTAGAGGCGAAGTCATAACCGGCCCGCATCAGCGCCAGACCGTGATAATAGGGATAATCAAAAGTATTACCTGCAAAGGATGTTGTCTCATAATCGGAATAGGAGGCACCGAATCCCGCAGCATCATCATCCATCCAGGGGATTTCACGGCGGAACTCGTACTGTGAGCCAATATGGGAAATGTCGTAGAGATAGGGAACTCCACGGTCGATATGGTCCAGAAACCCCCCATAAGTGGAATCCCGGGTAGCAAAAGAAGAGGGAGCAGCAACCCTGTCGAAGTTGTTTACCACAAGCACTGTTTTACCCTTTGTAACCACTCTGGAGGAGCGTGAGTCCGCAAGACCTATGGAAAGGATCTCAGAGGGAAAACTCTCGCCACCCTCATTGACTGCCGTTACCTTAAAACTGTATATCTTCCCCGGTTCAATGTTTACATTAAAGGAATTTCCATTTACCGGCACACCATTGTCAAAACCGCCGTCGTCCACCCTGGTATAGAGTATATAACTGCGTGTGGTCGCGGTACTCTCCAGGCGGTCAACGCGTGGTTCCCATTTGAGTCGTGCCTGAAAATTCCTCCCCGAGCCTCCAATTTCTGCCGAAAAAGCTCGAACAGGCAGCGGCTGAACGATGTAAGGAGTGCCTCTCAGCCAGGAGAGATATTTGAGCATACCTTTGTATATTGCTCTGGAGACCACAAATCTGAATGCAGGGTCAAGTCCGTAGCGCATATCAGCCAGATTTTGATGGGAGAGGAGTTCAAGCAGCATCGCCGGTACCTCAGGTGAGCGCGCTTCCGAGTAGGCTTTGTCCCACATTCCGCGTCGCGACCACTGAGGTTCGAATGTAGCCCGGATATCATCCACAATTTGTGTCTGAACTATGTCATTGTAGTCGCGGGCGATGGATCTCTTCACTCCGTAAGGATATTCATCTTTATCCATGGAGAGACGAGTGTAGATGGCAAGTGTGCCGATAATGGAGTCGGTAAGTGTGGTGCCCGCATCGGTATGAAATGCGAATGAAAGATCAATCGGGATGTTGTAACCTACACGATCGGGCTTTAAATAGGAGCCATCGGTGAGGATATTAACCCACATTCCTCGTGATTGATAGTCGTCATTGTAGTCTGTGTAGTTGCGGTTGACCGAGTAAATGGTATCGTTGAATCCTGCCCACTGGAGCCAGTACCTTGATCCCTCCGTATAGCGCGGATAACCCGATATTTCGGGCTCCACATCGAAGTCGGGAGTCACAGGATTGCCATCTTTATCGGTATCGGAGGGTTTGCGGGCAATGTTGCCCATTCCTCCTCCAAACTTCACTGCATCAGCGGTTATAACATCCCTGTTGCTCGACGAATTGTTATTGAGGAAGACTCCCTGTGAATTATTCGAACCTTTGGCGAAAGGAAACGTGCCGAGATAAACCCAGGTGCCGCCGCCCATAGTCTGATTGACAGAGAAACGGGTGGAGCCACCTTTGTGGCGTACTTCGTATTGTGCTTCTTCTGTACTGTTTTTTAGCGTATGGTAGGAGACATAGACTGCATAGTTGCCCTCTTCGGGTATTTCCGGTATCCACTTTGCTGTGCTATAGGTACCTCTGCGCGATCCGACTACCTTTGCATCGGCCATACGGGCACTTCCGAGTTTGAAAGGATTCTCCTTATACACATAATAGGGTTTGATATTGGCAAAACCGGAGTCGGGGGAAGATTTCCATTTTCCATCCTCAGAATAACCGGATCCGGGGGTATCGTTGTCCACTATCACCTCATGCAGTTGGTGGTCACGTTCTCGTGGCAGCAGCACGATGGCACCGGCATTCTCGAGCATCGGTACCAAGAAGGGGAGGACATAACTCTGGGTGTAGATATCTTCCACAGTCTCAAAAATCCGAGCTCTCTGCCACTCCCAACGCTTGAGCGACTGTTCGTAATAATATCCGTGACTTTGCCAGAGGGCAATATGGCGTTCCTGAAGTCCTTTAGTTACCTTATGGCCTTTGGAGAGATTGGTTACCAGCGGTACGGAGGGCCTTCGACTATTGTCGGATACGGTCCGACGGTAATCCCTGAGAACCTCGTTGGATGTTTCTCCGCTGAAGTAGCCCGATACCAAATCCTCGAGAGGCAGTCCGATGGCGCTGAGGGAAAATGATGACTTGTAGGCAGCATATTTATCAGGCATCAGAAGTTTTACGATGGCATAAATATCCTTGATATGCCGTTCTCGGAGAGGATACTCGCTTATAGAAGGCTTGAAGCGGATTTCAAGCCTTTTTTTGCTCACTATAGCTTTATCTACGGCGATAGGAGCCAATATGGAGGCCTCTGACGAGAGATAAGTCCGGATAGAATCGGTTACCCCTAGGAATAATTCAGCGGTGGTGCTGCCCTGTGAATGGCCCATTAATGGGAAAAGCAGGGCACAAATGGCGATGGTGATTAGTTTTCTCATTTCATTGAATAATTGGGGCAAAAATAGTTATATTTGTCCAGACTTAAAATAATGTACAATGAGAAAATTATCACTTGCAAATCTCCCGACGAAAATAGAAAAAATGGTACGCTGGAGCGCTGAGAAAGGGGTCAATATTTATATAAAACGTGACGACCAGACGGGAAGCGAATGGAACGGCAACAAAATCCGTAAACTCGAATTTGCCATCCACGAGGCCCGTGATCGCGGTTGTGACCTGTTGATCACCTGCGGAGGCATACAGAGCAACCACTGCAGGGCTACGGTTGCTGCGGCTACAAGACTTGGTATGAAAGCAGCCGTCCTATTGAGAATCGAAGAGAAGCCCCCGGTGGAAGGCAATTATTTCCTGGATCTCCTTATGGGAGCTGATGTCCGTTTCTGCACCCGACCCGAATATAGCAACAGTCGCACGCAGATAATGGAGGAGATGGCTCAGAAATATCGTAAGGAGGGATTGAAGCCCTACATCATTCCTGAAGGAGCATCTTATCCGGTTGGTGCGCTGGGTTATTTCCACTGTATGAAGGAGATTGTGCAGCAGGAAGAACAAATGGGCATTAACTTTGACACTATCGTAGTGGCTACCGGCTCCGGAGGTACTCATACCGGCCTTACACTGGCGAATATGCTCTTGGGTTACGGAAAAAGGGTAGTGGGCATGGCAGTTTGCGACGATAACGCCTATTTTCAAAATGTAGCTATGCAAATGACGCCGGGATGTCTGGAGTATCTTGTGGAGCAGGGAGAGATTGGCAGAGAGCAGGCAAATGAGTTTGCTGCGAAAGTAAAACCCTCGGATTTTGAGTACATTGACCGCTATGTGGGAATCGGATATGCTAAAAGCCGTCCTGAGGAGTTGGAGCATATCAGGCGAATTGCCACCCTTGAAGGTATTGTATTTGATCCGGTTTACACCGGAAAAGCTTCCTATGGTCTCGATTGCGAATTGCGCAGAGGCGGAGCCTTTGAAAAGTCACAAAACATCCTGTTTATCCACACAGGAGGTATATTCGGACTCTTCCCGGTCTCAAGATCGTTTACCTTTAAATAAGAGCAGAAATGCGGTTCCGGTCAATATTGCAATGATATTGGCCACCATATCCCAAATATCCATTACACGATCCGTATTGAATAGTCCTTGTGACACTTCAAGCAGGAAAGCCAGTGTAATTCCTGTCATTCCCACATAAAAGAGTGTTCTCCAGTAATTCTTCCTCGTAGAAGAAAAATACGCCAGAAAAGGGTAGGGCAGGAACATCAGAAAATGGATACATTTGTCAATCGGAATTCCGAATATATCCTTGCGTTCGATACCCAAATCTATGCCTGCAAAGCTCGCAAGAGAGAGGAAAAGTAACGCCGCAATATATAACCAGAAGAGTAATTTTAAAAAGATTCTCATATAGGTTGCACATATATTATAAAGACCTGTTGCGCATCTTGCGCTGCAGACGTGTGAAGTCATCTTCCATTTTGACTTTGTCAATGATTGT
>JGI24711J26586_10000489_pt1 | contig 31004 bp, 16 predicted proteins | sample BioPla3DNA1_FD_26586 | JGI IMG/M metagenome (IMG submission 26586)
CGATTCAAGTTTCAAAAGGTATCTATTACGTGGGTGTAAACGACCGTGTTAAAGTGCTTTTTGAGAATTTATGGCCGTTGCCACGAGGGGTCTCCTATAATTCCTATATTATTGAGGATGAGAAAACGGTGTTGGTCGATACCGTGGACACCTGTTATGTCAACGAGTTTTCCCGACACATTCATTCTGTGTTGGGTGATAAACCGATCGATTACCTCGTGGTGAACCATATGGAGCCCGATCACTCGGGTGCGATCGAGTGGTTGGTTACTCGATATCCCGGCATTCAGATAGTAGGTAATAAACGAACCATCGAGATGTTGAACGGATTCTACGGGATCGGGGACAACGTGCTTGAGGTGCAAGATCAAGGAGAGCTTAGCATCGGAAAGAACCGGTTAAAGTTTTTCTTGACCCCCATGGTGCACTGGCCGGAGACGATGATGACCTACGTGCCAGAGAAGAAGGTGCTGTTCACGGGAGATGCCTTTGGCACGTTCGGCACGCTGGATGGCGGGGTGCTGGATTCGTTGCTAAACCCCGAGCGGTACCATGACGAGATGATCCGCTACTACGCCAATATCGTGGGCAAGTACGGGTCGGCCGTTCAAAAGGCACTCCAAAAGGTTTCCGGTATTAAGATAGAAGTCATCTGTCCAACCCATGGCCCCGTATGGACGATCCCGGAGAACATCGCCAAAGTGGTGACGATGTATGATCGTCTGAGCCGATACGATGCCGACGAGGGATTGGTGATCGCTTACGGTAGCATGTACGGCAACACCGGGCGACTGGCCGAGGTGATCGCTGAGGAGGCGGCTGCAAACGGCGTAAGGGAGATCGCGATGCATAACGTCTCCAAGAGCCATCAGTCGGATATCCTACGCGACGTCTTCAAGTACAAGGGGTTGATTATCGGCTCGCCTACTTATAACGCCAACTTATACCCCATGGTGGAGAGCTTGCTGTCGGCATTGGAAAACCGACTCCTCAAGAACCGCTTCTTCGGCTGCTTCGGTAGCTTCTGCTGGTCGGATGCCACCGCCAGGCATTTTGGCGCGTTTGTGCAAGGGAAACCGTTCGAGGTGGTCGCCGATCCGGTGGTCATGAAGCAGGGCATGCTTACTGAAGTGGAGGAGCAGGCACGTGAACTGGGTCGCATCATGGCTCAAAAACTGACCTCCGGCGCAGAGGTGGTTGCCAACACGGGCGTCGGTTAATCAGTTTCGACAGGTGAAAACTGAGTCAAGTTCATGTATGCATATTGAACACGAAAGATTTGCAGACAACTATTAAAAATTATACACACTATGAGACTTATTATTCAACCCGATTCCGGGCAAATGGCACAATGGGCAGCCAACTACATCGTTGCTAAAATCAACCAGGCTAACCCCACGGCAGAGAAACCGTTCAAACTGGGGTTGCCTACCGGTTCATCCCCACTGGCCACATACAAGGCGCTAATCAAGCATTATGAAGCGGGACGGGTGTCGTTCAAGAACGTCATCACGTTCAATATGGACGAGTACATTGGCCTTCCGGCCGATCACCCGCAGAGCTACCACACCTTCATGTGGAAAAACTTCTTCAACCATATCGACATTAAAAAGGAGAACGTTCATATCCCCGATGGAATGGCCAAGGACCTTGAAGCGGAGTGTGCAGCCTACGAGCAGGCGATTGTCGACGCCGGGGGTATTGATCTCTTTATGGGGGGTGTTGGCACGGATGGACACATCGCGTTCAACGAACCGGGTTCATCGCTCAGCTCGCGTACTCGTGTCAAGACGTTGACCACTGCTACGGTGCTCGCCAACTCCCGTTTCTTCGATAACGACGTGAACAAGGTGCCCAAAACCGCGTTGACGGTCGGTGTAGCCACGATACTCGGTGCCAGGGAGGTACTCATCCTGGTGAACGGGAGCCATAAGGCACGCGCCCTCTACCATGCGGTGGAAGGTTCCATCAACCAGATGTGGACCATCAGCGCCCTGCAGATGCATCAACATGGCATCATCGTGTGCGATTACGATGCTTGTTCCGAGCTGAAGGTAGGAACCTACAAGTACTTCCTCGATATAGAGCATGATCACCTGGATCCCGATTCGTTGCTTTAATATTGTGACATTTGAAAACAACTTGTTCGGTGCGCACCGCAACGGCGGTGCGTCGTTTTAACAATAGGGCTTTTACCTAATAAAAACAGTCTGTTATGAGACGATTGGCTATTATTGGCGTTTTCTTTTGCACCTTCTTTACCAGCGCGTTATCGGCGACGGTAGACACGGTAAGCGTGTTTAGCGACAAGATGAACCAACACGTTAAGGCGGTGGTGATCAAACCGGATGCCTATAATGGGGAGGCCGTTTTTCCCGTGCTTTACCTGCTGCATGGTTACAGCGATAAGTATGATGGCTGGGTTAGCAGGGTACCGCGTGTCAAGGAACTGGCGGACCAGTACGGGATGATGATCGTCTGTCCCGATGGGGCGTACGGGAGTTGGTATTGGGATAGCCCCATTGATCCCTCTTTCCAGTACGAAACCTTTGTCGCCCGTGAACTGGTCACTTGGGTGGATCAGACGTACAGAACGGTGGCTTCCCGCGAAGGGCGTGCCGTCACCGGGTTGAGCATGGGGGGACACGGTGGTTTGTACCTCGGCTTTCGTAATCAAGACGTCTTTGGTGCATGCGGCAGTATGAGCGGTGGCGTGGATATCCGCCCTTTCCCTAATGATTGGGATATGGCGAATCGCTTGGGAAAGCAGAGCGAATACCCTGAAAGATGGGATGAGCACACGGTTATGGGTCAGTTACACCTGCTCACCCCTGGCGCATTAAAAATTATCATCGATTGTGGGACGGGGGACTTTTTCTACGAGGTGAATGAGCGCTTGCATAAAGAGTTGCTCTATCGGAATATCCCGCACGATTATATCAGCCGCCCGGGAGTACACAACTGGGAGTATTGGAGCAACGCGATTCGCTATCAGGTATTGTTCTTCCACGACTTTTTTAGCTCCCGGAAGTGAGAGCCTATACCTCTTCAACAATCCCCAGCTCCACGTAGAAGAGAAAGCCCTTCACCTGTTGGTGTCCCATCGCCTTGATGGTGTCGACGTACCGGTGGACCTGCCGGTTGTATTTGGAATCACGTGATTTCCCGAACTTGTAATCAGCAACGATTATTTCCTGCTCGCCTATCATCACCCGGTCGGGGCGGCTAATCCGTGCCCCCGGGTGAAGTAGTTGATTCTCGTTGAGCACGGTGTATTTGCCCGTGTACCAGTCAGCCACCTCCCGAATCGAGAGGGAGCGGGTTAACTCTTCCACCTTACTTGCTCGTTCGTTTTCCGGAAGCTCTCCTTCGGCAATCTTCCTTTCCACGGCATACGGTATATCCGCGATGGTCTTAACGTGACTGATGATGTCGTGCATCGTTTTGCCGTAATCCCTGCTTCCGTCGTCGCTGAAAAAGCCAATCGAGTCAAGGCGGAGTTTCAACCGCTCATCGAACGGTATGGAATACCACCTCGCGGTATCGGCCGAACGTTTGCTTAATGGTCGTGTTGATGCTCTTGAAGGTTCCGGCTCGGTTTGACGTTGGCTCGCGCTCCCGTACGTGAATAGCGACTCCTCTTCCCCTTTCATGAAATAATCGTCAAGGAGCAGGGGGCCTTCATCCCCTAGGTGCGTGTGTGCGGCCTCCTCGATGCTTCGCCAAAGCAGGTCGGACACGTCGCTGATGGTTTCCGGTTTCGCGGGTGTCGGTGCGAAGACGATCAAACGGTGTTTGGCCCGGGTGAAAGCGACGTAGAGTAGGTTCAGGTTGTCGATGCTGGTGAGCCGTTTTTCTTCCAGGTATTTTTCCCGGAAAATAGTATTCTCCAATCTTTTCCCATATTTTAGTGGGAGCACCGGAATCGTGTTGAACGGTGTTACGCTTGGTTTACACCAGATGATGTTGGTATGGTTCGGCGAATGATCTACCTTCCAGTTCACGAAAGGCATGATAACCGCCCCGAAGCCGAGGCCCTTCGACTTATGGATGGTAATAATCCGGATCGCGTCTTGTCCCTCCGGTGAAAATAGAGCCCTCTTGTGGCCTTTCTCGTCCCACCACTCCAGGAAACTGTTCCGGTCGGCCGAAGCGTCCGTTTTGAATTGGAGCGCAAGGTCCAGGAAGGCTTGCACGTAGGTATACTCTTTCTCGCTAATCGCCTCCGATGTCAGTGCGAAGAACCGCTCGATCATATCGTAGAAGGGTAGGGTGGACAGTCGTTCGATTTCCTCTCTGATGGTTTCGGGGAACTCTCCCGGGTATTTTTCTCGGTACTTCAGTAACGCCTTTTCGGGTGTCGTCCGATGAGCGAAGCGGTAATACTCGTACAGGGCCATCATGCGGCGTGTGTCATCGCCTGGGTTTTGGAAGTGGCGCAGCAGCGCGATCACCGCCTTCACGCTTCGGGCACTTCCAACCAAGAGTGCCTCGTTAGAAATGATATCGTACCGGTAGGGTGAATCAGGGTGTTGCTCCTTGTAAGCGAGCAGCGTCTCGGCTACCTGTACCGCCTCGTTATTCCACCGTACCACGATGGCTATGTCACTGAGGGCGAACCCTTGTTCCTGTAGCGATTCCAGTTCAAGGGGTAGCCGTTTCAATGCTTCCTCTTTCCAGTCGTTCTCCCTGTCATTTTTCAGAAAGGTAACCTTCACCTGCCCCTCCTGATCGCTCCTATCCGGTGCTACCTGTTGGTAAACGTCCGCGTACGCATCCTTGATTTGGCTATTTAGCTTTTTCTCTTCGCCCTCATCGTGGGGTTGTTCTTCCGTCGGACCCCGGGAATAAAGGGAATCTCTTATGGAATCGCTTGCTTCGGGCTTATCCAGGAGCGGTTCCACGGCATTATTGAAGTCGTTCTGCACGTGATGGGCCGCGTTCTCGAAGAAGGTGTTATTGAACCGCACCACGTTCGCATCGCTCCTCCAGTTGGTATCCAGCAGGTGTTCGCGAATGCTCTCCGGTTGGAAGTCCCGGTTGACCTGTTCCCCGAGCAGGCGCCAGTCGGAGTTCCTAAATCGGTAGATACTCTGCTTCACGTCACCCACGATCAGGTTGAAGTTACCTGATGCCAAGCTTTCATCGATTAGCGGGCGGAAGTTCTCCCACTGCATGCGTGAGGTATCCTGAAATTCGTCCATCATGTAGTGTTGGACGCGGGTTCCGGTCTTTTCATAGATAAAGGGCGAGTCGGCCTCCCCGATCATATCGTTAAGCAGTTCGGTGGTGTCGGAGAGGAAGAGGACGTTGTTCTCCCGTTGTAGTGTTTGCAACCGGTTTTTAATGTCGGTGAGGATGCCCAGCGTGTAGAAATTTTGCAGGATGCTTATCGCGCTGTTGTAGGGAACATTGTTCTCATGCAGGTAGATGATCTCTTTCACCACGTCGTTGAGTCCCCCGTGATAGGCCTCTGTGATGCTTGCCACGACTGCGGGTCCGGTCTTTTTCGTGTACCACCCTTCCAGGTTATCAGCAAACGAGAGGAAGGTTTGCGTTATATCGGGGAGCTCTCCCGAGGCGTACCGTTCGAACCGGTAAAACTGGGATCTGGCACCTCCCCTGAAGTCGGAAGGTTGTAGCCCATGCGCCTTGATAAGCTCGACTCCCCGTTTGCCGGCCTCTTTAAGCTTGCTTTCGTAGTTTGTTACTATCCGGTAGAGCTCCTTCCGGTAACCTTCCAGCTGCTCCTTGTTGGCGAGGCTCCACTGCGTCTCTTTCGCGAGGGATTTGTACGTCTCGTTGAACAACTGCATGCCCAGTGTGACCACCTGGCGGTCGACTTTCCAGCTCCTCCCTTCTTCGATGTTGGCCTGCATGAACTGCAGGAGCCATGCAGATAGTGTCCTGTTTTCCGGCAGGTTCAGCTCGGAGAACATCAAGTCGACGGCCTCCGTGAGCAGCGACTCCTCATCCAATTCAACGGCGTATCCTCCCGTTAGCCCGCTTTCCCTGGTAAATGCCCGCAGTGTCTGTTGAAAGAATCGGTCGATGGTGCTGACCGAGAAGGCGGAGTAGTCGTGCAGGATTGCTTCTAGGATCGATCGTGCCCTTCCCCGTGCCTGCGCCTCATTCAGTAAGAACGATTGTGTTAGATCGTTTAAAAAAGTGGATGTGCCCCCTGATGCCAGTCGGTATAGTTCCTCCACGATCCGCGACTTCATCTCGTCGGTCGCCTTGTTCGTGAAGGTGACGGCCAGGATATGGCGGTGGTTGTTGGGTTTAGCAAAGAGCAGATGCAGGTATTCGCCCGTCAGCCGGTGCGTTTTACCCGAGCCCGCGGACGCTTTGATCACGTGAAGGCGATCTCTACCCGCTAACCCGCGTTTTGACATATCCCTCTTTTTGCAAAATAGTCAGTACTTTTTGGCGGTGGTCGCCCTGTATTAGGATTTCCCCCTCCTTGGCTGATCCCCCCACACCACATTTCGTTTTCAGTAGTTTTCCCAGCTCTTGTAGGTCCTCATCGCTCCCGATGAACCCGGTGACGAGCGTCACTGCTTTACCTTTCCGGTTTCGTTTGTCGAGGCTCACCCTCAGGAGCTGCTTTTCGTTTGGTGGCGTTATCACCTCTTCCTCATCCCCTTCCACCTTGTAATGGTAGTCGGGATTGGTAGAGTAGACGATATCCAGTCGCTTTTTCCAGTCGTTCATAGTTTATTCTTCCGTTTTACCCCTTCACGTTTTAAGCATGCGTTATCAATAGCCTTGGGTTTGAGCGTCTTCAGTTCCATCGTTCATCTAACCCGTATTAACCGTGTGTAGCGTACAGCGATTCAATCACGTTAAGGATGTAATCACCCAACCGTTCGCATTCAGAGATGATGTCCATGTAGTAGACACTGCTTTGGTACGAGTAGAGATTTTGGTTCAGATTTTCCACGTTTTCTCGTTTCAGGCGATTCCGTCGTTGATTGATACCGGCTTCAATCTCGTTGCTCACCAACAACTCCTTGTCGCTAATCCTACGTTTAGCGAGTAGTGACTGCATGTTGTCGAACGCCTTGTCGACTAGTTCGAACATGCCGTTGATGTTCTCGATGATCACCTCATCAAAGCTGACATCGGCCTCCATCTTTCGTTTCAGGTGTCGGGCGATGTTGCAGCTCGAGTCGGCCAAGCTCTCTATTTCCGTTACCTCGCGCAGGATGCCCCGGACCCGCTCCTTACTTTGGTGGCTGAGCCTTCCTTCCGCTACTTTACTCAGGTAGGAGCCAATTTCCACTTCCATCTGGTCGCAGACATCCTCGTACTTCTCGGTACGGTTGTAGAGTTTCATGAATTTTTTGTCGTTGTGAGGGATGTTGGTCATCTTCTTCACGAAATCAAGCATTTTCCTTGTTCGGCTTACGTATACTTCCGTCTCCTTTTCAGCTTGAAGGATAGAGAGCTCGTCGGTAGAGGCTATCCCGGAGGAGATGTATTGTAGAACGAACTCCTCGTCCTCCTCCTCCCCTTTTCTGGGGCGGATAATCGCTATGCACGCTTTTTCGTAGAACTTCACGAACCAGATCATGATCGTGACGTTGCAGACGTTGAACAACGTATGGAAGAGCGATAAGCCATATGATGTGATGGCTTGATAGCTCATGAACTCGCTTTGTATGTTGACCAGGTCGGCAGGCAGCTTGGAGCGTGGAAGCGTGGTTATCTGCTCGTATTCCGTCGGGCTGATTGTCCCCAAGAAGGCGTACATATCGCTGGGATGTAGGGAGGTGGCTTTATGGATGATGTTGTCGACCAGGTTCACGAAGGGCGAGAATACGATGATCAGCCAAACGAGTCCCAGAAAGTTGAACAGGAAGTGGGCAAAGGCCGCTCGTTTCGCTGATATGTTCGCCGGTATGGCCGCGATGTTGGCGGTAATCGTGGTGCCGAGGTTTTCTCCCATGATCATCGCGGCAGCGCTCGGGAAGTCAATCCAACCTTTTACGGCCATAATGAGCGTAAGGGCGATGGTAGCACTCGACGATTGAACGATTATGGTTAGTATGGTGCCCACTAGCAGGAAGAAGAGAACCGACCAGATGCCTCTACCAGTAAAATTCTGCAAGAAGGCCAATACCTCGGGGTTGTTTTGCAGGTCGGGCATGGAACTTTTTAGCAGTTCGAGACCCATGAACAGGAATGCGAACCCGAAGATGAATTCCCCCAGCGATTTGTTTTTGCTTTTGGAAGAAAAAATGAGTGGTAGGGCTAGCCCCATAAGGGGTATCGAGAGCGTGCTGATAGAGAATTTTCCAAACCCGAAGAAAGAGATGATCCATGCCGTGAGGGTTGTGCCGATATTGGCGCCCATAATGACCCCGATGGCTTGTATCAGGCTTAGAAGCCCCGCGTTCACGAAACTCACCACCATCACTGTGGTAGCACTGGATGACTGGATAAGGGCGGTAATCAATACTCCCGCGAGCATACCCATTACCCGGTTTTTCGTCATTGCCGATAAGACGTTCCGGAGCTTATTCCCGGCTAGTTTTTGTAGGCCGTCGCTCATGGTTTTCATGCCGTAGAGGAATAGGGCCAACCCGCCTAACAGCATCAGAAAATCTAATAAACCGTAGTCCATTCTCAATAATTAATCGTATATTGGCTGCAAATATAACGAAAGCCGAGAGAAATGCCAAGCTTGCTTGAGCATTTCCGAGGCGCCCCTTATATTCTTGAAATATAACGAAAGCCGAGAGAAATGCCAAGCTTGCTTGAGCATTTCCGAGGCGCATCTTGTATTCTTGAAATATAACGAAAGCCGAGAGAAATGCCAAGCTTGCCCAAGGGATACGCCAAACTTGTTTGAGCATTCTCAATAACAAATAAAAAACAAGTATGATTGAAACCGTGCGTGTTACCTGTGTGAACACCAACACCAGCAAGGATGTGAAGATTGGTTCATCTTTAGAGGAACTGATTGATCTTTTCGGGGTAGAATCCCCCTATTTATTCGTGAACGCGAAAGTGAATAACCGGACCGAATCCCTCGCCTACAGGGTGTATCGACCCAAGACCGTGGAGTTCGTGGATTTGAGCGATACGTCGGCCATGAATACCTACGTTCGCTCGCTCTGCTTCATCTTGGCCAAGGCGGTGGACGATGTGCTGCCCGCCGCCAAGGTCTATATCGAGCATGCCGTCTCCAAGGGATACTATTTCCAGATCGAGGCCGATGTGGAGGTGGGTGTAAAAGAGTTAGATGCCATCCGCGATCGGATGCGCGCGATCGTGGAGGCCGATCTCCCGTTCGAGCAGGTGGAGGAGGAGACCACGAAGGTGGTGGCGTTGTTCCGGGAGCGGGGCATGAATGACAAGGCCACGTTGTTAGAGACCTCTGATTTTCTCTACTCCCGTTACTATAAGCTTGATGGGTACATCGATTACTTTTATAGTTCCCTTACCCCGTCTACCGGCTACATCTCCATGTTCGATATACAGCCGTACAACGGGGGGTACCTGCTGCGGGTACCCCGGCGGGATCACCCCGTGGAGTTGGAACCGGAGATTCAGCAAGAGAAGCTGTTGAACGTTTACCGGGAGCATCTGCAGTTTCTGAAGATCAGCAAGCTCGATAACGTGGGCGACCTGAACCGGGCGATTCAGGACGACCAAATATCCACTGTGATCCAGGTGGCCGAGGCGTATCAATCCAAACAGATCGCCGAGATCGCCGAAAAGATTACCCGCGGGTACAAGGAGGGGGTGAGGGTAGTATTTATCTCGGGTCCCTCCTCATCCGGGAAAACAACCTTTAGGAAGCGGCTTGAGATTCAGCTGTTGGTGAACATGCTGAGGCCAATAGGAGTCTCGCTGGACGACTATTTCGTGAATCGCGATCAGACACCCCTCGACAAGAACGGGGAGAAGGATTATGAGTCGCTCTACGCGCTCGACCTTAAGCTATTCGAAAAGCAGATGCTCGCGTTGTTGCACGGTGAGGAGATCGAGCTGCCGTTTTACAACTTCGTGACCGGTAAGCGGGAGTATCGGGGCAATATGTTGAAGATGGGTGACAACAGCGTGCTTATCATTGAGGGGATTCATGGCTTGAATCCCGAACTGACCGACCATATCCCTGCAGATAAGAAGTTCTTGGTGTACGTCTCCGCATTGACTACCATTTCGCTGGACGANCATAACTGGATCCCNGCTTCCGATAACCGGTTGCTCCGNCGTATGGTGCGTGACTACCGCTACCGGGGCTACTCGGCNCAAGAGACCATCTCGCGGTGGAGTAGCGTACGCCGGGGCGAAGACAAGTGGATCTTCCCGTATCAGGAGAACGCTGACGTGATGTTCAACTCGGCCATGCTCTACGAGTTGGCTGCCATACGCCGACATGCCGAGCCTATCTTGATGCAGGTACCTCGCACCGTATCCGAGTACTCCGAAGCGTACCGCTTGCTCAAGTTCCTCAGCTACTTTAACCACATCACTGATGAGGAGTTGCCGCCCACTTCGCTGTTGCGCGAGTTCCTGGGTGGAAGCAGTTTTAGGTATTAGGCTATACGTATGACGATACGGGAAACGGAAAGTTATTCGAGACGAGTTAGCATTTTTAGAGCTGCAATAGAAGGTGAACTATTTCGTTAAGCCAAACGAGCAGAGGCCAAGTTCACTTGGATTATGCCGTGGCGAGAAATAGTCTAACTTTAGTGAACTATTTCGTTAAGCCAAACGAGCAGAGGCCAAGTTCACTTGGATTATGCCGTGGCGAGAAATAGTCTAACTTTATGAACGTTTTTTAGAAAATTGTTTTAAATGATGCGAGAAGAGGTGATTTGCGCGATTTCTACTCCTCCTGGGATGGGCGCCATCGCGGTGATTCGTGTCTCGGGGATGGGTAGTATTAAGCTGGTCGACAAGTTGTTTCGTTCTCCTTCCGGGAAACTGCTTGCCGAGGCCAAGCCCAACAGCGTTCATTTTGGGAGGATAGAGTGGGAGGGTACGTTGCTCGATGAGGTACTGGTCTCCCTGTTTCACGCGCCTCGCTCTTTTACGGGTGAGGAGAGCGTGGAGATTGCTTGCCACGGTTCGGTTTATATCCAGCAAAAGCTGATGGAGCTGTTGATTGCGCAGGGGGCACGGCTGGCCAAGGCCGGCGAATTTACCCGCCGGGCGTTTCGTAACGGGAAGTTCGATTTGAGCCAAGCAGAGGCGGTGGGCGACCTGATTGCATCGACTTCCGCCGCGTCGCATCGGGTAGCCATGAACCAGATGCGTGGCGGCTTCGCACGGCGCTTGACCACCCTTCGGGACAAGCTGCTGCATTTCGTCTCCTTGATCGAGTTGGAGCTCGACTTTGCAGAGGAGGACGTGGAGTTTGCCAACCGGGATGAGCTACACGGGCTGGTTGTTGACATTGAAAAGGAGATTGACTCCCTAGCTGGCTCGTTTCAGCTGGGTAATGCCATCAAGAGCGGTATTCCCGTTGCCATCATCGGGGATACCAACGTGGGTAAGTCCACCCTGCTCAACCTGTTGCTCCAAGAGGACAAGGCCATCGTGAGTGATGTGCACGGTACCACACGCGATGCGATAGAGGATACCATGAACATTGGTGGCGTACTGTTTCGCTTCATCGACACGGCGGGAATTCGACACACCACCGATGCCATCGAAACGATGGGCATTGAGCGCACCTACCGCAAAATTGAACAAGCTTCCATCGTCCTATGGGTAATCGATGTAACTGCGCCGATAGAGAAGAGCATCGCGTTGGCTTCGTCCATTGTTCCCAAGTTGATTGGTAAGGAGGTGATCCTTCTGTTCAACAAGTCCGACTTAGCTTCCGAAGCCACCCTGCAAGCGGCTTCCCAAGTGATTTTACAAGCGATAGAAGGTGCCCTCCCCGAGGTGGCACTACACCACCTCTTCATCTCCGCCAAGACTCGCCGGGGTATCGATCAACTTTTGGGGCTGCTGGTGCAAGCCGCCGCAATCCCCTTAATTGGTGATGAGGACGTGATCGTTACCAACCTGCGGCACTACGAATCGCTTACCAAGGCGCTTGACGCCATACGCCGCGTGAAAGAGGGGCTAGAAAGCGGCATTAGTCACGACCTTCTCACGCAAGATATTCGCGAATGCATGTTCTACCTGGGTGAGATCACCGGGCAGATTACCACCGATGAGGTGCTGGGAAATATCTTCAGCCAGTTTTGTATAGGGAAGTAGTTCCCTGGCACCAATAATGATATGCTCTCAAGTATAACTCTATGCTGAAATTATTATTGATAGTGGGTTTAGGGAGTTTTGTAGGCGGCTCGTTGCGCTATCTTATCTCCTACTTGATGAAGGGTATAAGCACGGGTGGTTTTACCACTTTCTCTGCCTTTGCCAATGAAGGTTTTCTTATGCTCAGTAGCGGTAACCTGTGGGGTTTTATCGGCTATGTAACATCAAGTGTAATATTGGGTGTCACATTGGTTGCGTCGGGATATCTAATCGTGAAATAATTATTCTTTTTTACTTATTCTACCGAATGCCATACCAGCTTGCTCTTCCCGTTAAGGTCACAACCCCGCAGGCGCAACCGTGCGGGTTGCATCTGCTCTGAGATGGAGCAGTTAAGCGGCATAACGGAGTGCTAGGCGCCATCAGCATCCACGCGCGACAGTGATCCAACCGAAATCAGGCGATTGCCGCATAACCATATCGGATGTTATGTAGGGGTCAACACCTCCCGAGTTTAAAGTCCCTTTTCCAAAAGGTAGCGATCTGCGTCTATGGCAGCGCGGCAACCGGTTCCGGCGGCGGTGACGGCTTGCTTGTACAGGGGGTCGGCCACGTCGCCGCATGCGAACACGCCCTCCACGTTGGTTTTGGTCGAGGGATAGGCAGTCTTGATGAACCCTACCTCGTCCAGTTCGATGTACTCCTTGAAAATATTGCTATTGGGCGTGTGTCCTATGGCGAGGAAGAAGCCGTCGATGGCGATATCTACCTTCTCCTCGTCGGGTTCACCCATCCGCTTGATCAGGTGCGCACCCTCAACGCCGTTCTCGCCGAAGAGGCCCACCGCGTTGTGTTCGAAGAGGATTTCTATCTTGGGGTTTTTCATTACCCTCTCTTGCATGATTTGGGAGGCACGCAGGTAGGGCTTGCGTACGATCATGTATACCTTATCAGCCAGCCCGGAGAGGTAGGTGGCCTCCTCGCAGGCGGTGTCGCCCCCGCCCACTACAGCTACCTTCTTACGGCGGTAGAAGAAACCGTCGCAGGTGGCACAAGCGGATACGCCTTGACCCATGTATTTCGTTTCATCGGGCAGTCCCAAGTATTTCGCCGTCGCGCCCGTGGAGATGATCACGGTGTCGGCCTCGATGACCTTTTCGTTGTCGATGGTCACCTTTAACGGGCGGGTGGAGAAGTCCACCGCGGTGGCTCGCCCGGGGAGGATGGTTGCTCCAAACCTTTCGGCCTGTTTCTTGAAGTCGATCATCATCTCGGGTCCCGTGACCCCGTCGGGGTAACCCGGGAAATTCTCCACGTCGGTAGTGGTCGTCAACTGCCCTCCCGGCTGTAATCCCTCGTAAAGCACCGGCTCCAGGTTGGCCCGTGCCGCGTAGATGGCGGCGGTATAACCCGCCGGGCCTGATCCCAAGATCAGGCAACGCACTTTTTTACTCATATAGTTTAATTTATGTTTTTATGTGACTTTAGCATAATTACCCATTTTGCTTTCAAAGCAAAAAAACCTAACACACCAAGTGCAAGGTGATTTGGATGTTAACAAAGGTACGATTAATCTGAACGACTTGAAACAAATATCATGTTTTTCTATTCGTGGTAAATGGGATTGATTATCATCGCAAGTCCACGATCTCCACGCCCGGGTAAGCAGAAGCGTTAAAGGTAAAATGGGAATCCGGGTAGCGTTGGTTGGCGGTGTACTTGGTGATGTCGATACGCGTTTTCATTCCGTCGTGTCCCGTGAGGAGCACTCGCGTTAAGGAGTGATTCGCTGGGTCAATCGTGACGGAAACCGATTGAAAGTCGCCTTTGTTTGATGTGGGCACCATATCGATTCGGTAGGCCTGTTTGCCGTTTACCGTGGTGGTAACGGGGGGTGAAAGCGTGTACCCCTCCTTGTAGATGCCAAAGAGCGCTAGCGGACTGATGGAGGCAACCTCTTGCGCGGTGGGTTGGCTGATGTTCACCTCGTTAACCTCTTTCATAAGCACCCACTGTGTTTCGCCGTTAAACCATATGGCCATTGTCTTCGTATCGAGCTTAAATTTGTTCCCTTTCGCGTAAGCTTCACCCGACTGGACATCAATCGGAATGTTGGTTAGATCGAGCATGGAGAGGGTAAAGGTAAGGCGTATCCCTTCCGAGGCCTCGAAAGTGGCGTATGCCTTATCGAGGATGGTGTTCGACTGATTCACCTCCTGCGCGGGAGAGAGGGTGAAAATAAACATTGATACCAATATGAGCAGCGTTCGTGTTCGCATATCGTTTCTATCTACTTAGTCAGTTAATAACTGGATTAACTTGGTATAGGTAGGACTAAAAGCGGAGTGTTGGGTTTAATTGAGCGAGTCGAGCAGCTTCTCCAGTGAGTACTCGTCGGCAATAAACACCTCACGCGGCTTGCTTCCTTGCGTGGCACCCACGATCCCGGCAGCCTCCAGTTGGTCCATTAACCTGCCTGCCCGGTTATAGCCAATGGAGAACTTGCGTTGTATCAACGAGGTGGACCCCTGCTGGTGTACCACGATAAGCCGTGCGGCCTCCTCGAAGAGCACGTCCCGGTCGTTCAGGTCCACCGCGCCCGGTACGCTGTCACCCTCGGTCACCACCTCCGGTAGCGGGTATGCGCTCTCGTATCCCCTTTGCTTGCCAATATCGAGGGAGATTCGCTCCACCTCCGGGGTATCCACGAACGCGCATTGAATGCGGATCAGGTTACTCCCTTGCGAGAAGAGCATATCGCCCCGGCCAATTAACTGGTTGGCCCCGCTCATGTCGAGGATGGTGCGGGAGTCGATTTGGGAGGTCACCCGGAACGCCATCCGTGCCGGGAAGTTGGCCTTGATGGTACCCGTGATGATGTTGGTGGTGGGGCGTTGCGTCGCGATGACCATGTGCATACCCACGGCCCGCGCCTTCTGTGCGATCCGGGCAATCGGCATCTCGATCTCCTTGCCGGCTGTCATGATCAGGTCGCCAAACTCGTCGATTACCACCACGATGTAGGGCATGTACTTGTGCCCGTTGTTGGGGTTGAGACGCCGTTGGACGAACTTCTGGTTGTACTCTTTGATAGATCGCGTACGTGCCCGCATCAGCAGTTCGTAGCGGTCGTCCATCTCCTTGGTCAACGAGTTGAGCGTTTGGGTCACCTTGCTCACGTCGGTGATAATCGCTTTCTCCTCGTCGGGTAGCTTAGCCAGGTAGTGGTTCTCGATGGCGGAGTAGATGTTGAATTCAACCATTTTGGGGTCGATTAGCACCAGCTTCATCTCCGCGGGGTGCTTTTTGAAGAGCAGCGAGGTGATGATGGCGTTGAGTCCCACCGACTTGCCTTGTCCCGTAGCCCCGGACACCAGGAGGTGCGGCATTTTGGTAAGATCGAAGATAAACACCTCGTTCGTGATGGTTTTACCCAGCGCGACCGGCAGCTCGTACGTGCATTCCTGGAATCGCTTGGAGGTAATCACCGAGTGCATCGAGACGATTTGTGGCTCTTTGTTGGGTACTTCGATGCCCACAGTTCCTTTCCCCGGCATCGGGGCGATGATGCGGATACCTAACGCTGATAGGCTGAGCGCGATATCATCCTCCAGGTTGCGTATCCTTGAAATACGAACACCCGCTTCTGGAACAATTTCGTAAAGGGTGATGGTAGGCCCCACGGTGGCCTTAATAGAGGTGATCTCGATCCCGTAATTGCGCAAGGTGTTGATAATCTTGTCTTTGTTCTCGTTCTGCTCCTCCATGTCCACTGCCTTGTCGCTGGTGTCGTACACCTTTAACAACTGGCTGGTGGGGAAGCGGAAGGAGGAGAGGTCTTTCCTGGGGTCGTACTCCTCCATATCGTGAGGTAACCCGCTACTTGTCGGCTTCTCTTCCGGGTGGAGCGCAAGAACCGCATCTTCATCCTTCGGGACGATGACCTCGAAGTCATCCGATGGTCCCGTTGGCGTGGAGGTCTTCGCTGTTTCTCCTGCTGGTTTGGTGGACCGACCACCTGAAATGGAAGCTCCTGACGCCGGGGTCTCTTCGATCGGCAGATCGGTTCCCGTTTCGCTTTCTGTATCTTCCTCTTCCTTCAGCTCGGCGACAATCCTCTTCAGACCACTAGCCATCCGGTGTAGAAGACCTTTTTTTCTGGGTTTGGCTGTGGTTGAGGGCTCATCCAACTCTTCCGCCTGTTGCATCCTTCCCTTTTTATTCAGGTCGATAGCTTCCTCCTCTTCTCTCATGGCGAATGAAGGCTTGCTTTGAATCAACGTTTCCTGAATCTTGCGCATGGAGCTTTTACGGATGATGACCGCGATGACCACCCCGATTAGTAGGAGAAGCAGCACGATACCGGGCTTGCCAACGCTGTTGTTCAGGAGGTGTTCGATCTGTAACCCGTGGCTGCCGCCCCACTTCACGTGCGTGCTAGGGAAGATCTTGTCCAGGATGAGCGCATTCGCGATGGAAAAACCGATAAGGCTGAAGGCGCCAATGAAAAGGGCCTTTAAAAAGGAAAACCTAGTTACTTTCATGATCCGTAACCCCATGTAAATCAGGAAGAGCGGGATGATTGCCGAGGCAATACCGAAACCCTCGTTCACGAGCCTCTCAGCCAGGTAAGCGCCTCCGGCGCCCGTCCAGTTTTGTATCTCGGGAGTGTTGGAACGAATCACTTCCCAGAAGGAGCGGTTCAGTACCTGGCTTTGGTCTGAGGCGCCAGTGAAAAGGAAAGAGATGATGGCCAGTAGGATGAATATACCGGTAAAAGCCACGATCACTCCAAAGATGAAGTGCACGCGCTCGTTACGTAAAAACTGAACCAACGCTTTCCCCTTTTTTGGGGAAGCAGCGGTTTTTCTTCTTTTCCTTTTAGCCATAGTCTTCTTTGAAAAATCAAATGCAAATGTATGAAAAAGAAAGCGAGAATAAAAGAGGTGTCGGATAAAAAGCGAAAAGTCCGCGAATCACTTCGCAGACCTCTCTACTTAACACAATCTTCATGAAACAAACTACATGATCGAATTGATCGTAACACGATAACTCGACCCCGTGCTTTACCGGGAACCAATTTCGTGCATGTCATTCGATCTTTTGTTCATGCATTTAAAACAACGGGTCGCTGTAAATGTTCATGCCTGGTTGATTTTTAACGTTTTGGCCGTCAAAACCCCCGTACGCATTCTTGATTTCTTTCTGAAAATCCTGTTCCTTGTTTTTTGGGGGTCTAACCCTGCGTTAAGCTAATCCGTGCAGCTCTTCCCGAAGATATTTGGCGGTGTAGCTCTTTTTCACTTGAATCAGTTCTTCCGGGGTCCCGGTGGCCAGGATATAACCTCCCTTATCCCCTCCCTCCGGTCCCAGGTCGATAATGTAGTCGGCGCACTTGATGATATCGAGGTTGTGTTCGATCACGATTACCGTGTTCCCCCTGTCCACCAGCTTGTTGAGGACGCCCAGCAGCACCCGGATATCCTCGAAGTGAAGCCCGGTGGTGGGCTCGTCAAGTACGTAGAGCGTGTTGCCTGTCTCTACCCGCGCTAGCTCGGTTGCCAGTTTCACGCGTTGGCTCTCGCCGCCAGAAAGCGTGGTAGAGGGTTGTCCCAGCTTGATGTAGCCCAACCCTACCTCTTGTAATACCTTTATCTTGTGGAGGATGGTCGGCACGTTTTCAAAGAACTCCACCGCGTTGTTCACGGTCATGTCCAGCACGTCGGCAATCGTTTTTCCCTTGAACCGCACCTCCAACGTTTCGCGGTTGTATCGCTTCCCGTGGCACACCTCGCAGGGCACCATCACGTCGGGCAGGAAGTTCATCTCGATGGTCTTGTAGCCATTCCCCTTGCACGTTTCGCAGCGTCCCCCTTTCACGTTAAACGAGAACCGGCCCGGTTTGTAACCGCGCACCTTTGCTTCCGGCATGCTTGCGAAGAGGTTGCGTATATCGGTGAAAACACCGGTGTAGGTGGCCGGGTTGGAGCGGGGACTGCGGCCAATGGGCGACTGGTCGACGCTCACCACCTTGTCGAGGTGCTCCGTTCCCTTCACGGAGGAGTAGGGGAGCGGGTCTTTAAGCGAGCGGTAGAATTTTTGGCTGAGGATGGGTTGTAACGTCTCGTTGACAAGGGTCGACTTTCCACTCCCGGATACACCGGTCACGCAGATAAAGCTACCCAGGGGAAAGGCGACGGTCACTTCCTTCAGGTTGTTCCCTATAGCCCCCTCGATGACCAGTTGATTCCCGTTTCCCGTACGCCGCTCCTTGGGAACCGGTATCTCCAGCTTCCCGTTCAGGTAGTTCGATGTGAGGGTGTTTTTCGTCAGCATGTCGGTAGGGGTTCCCTCGAACACCACATCACCTCCCTTCTGCCCGGCAAAGGGTCCCAGATCCACGATGTAGTCCGATGCCAGCATCATCTCTTTGTCGTGCTCAACCACTATCACCGAGTTGCCCGTGTCCCTCAACTGCTTGAGCGAACGGATAAGCCGGTGGTTGTCCCGTTGGTGCAGGCCGATGCTGGGCTCGTCCAGGATGTACAATACATTCACCAGACGAGAGCCGATTTGTGTGGCGAGGCGGATGCGTTGGCTCTCGCCCCCTGATAGAGAGGCAGAGGCACGCGCTAGCGAGAGGTAGCCCAACCCCACATCCAGCAGGAACTGGAGCCTGGAGAGAATCTCTTTCATGATCTCGGAGGCAATAAGCCGTTGCCGGTTGGTAACCTCCGCTTCAGAGGCAAGGAGCCAGTCGTACAACGTCTGGATATCCATATCGGCCAACTCGGCGATGTTCTTGCCGTTGATCCGGAAGTGGAGTGCCTCCCTGTTGAGCCGTTGCCCGTTGCACTCGGGGCAGACGGAGGTGGTAATAAACTGTCCCGCCCACTTTTGCGCGGTGGCCGACGCGTCTTCGTCCTGTTGCATCTCGATGTACTTCACCACCCCGTCGTAAGATACCATGTAGTTGTAGTTGCCCAGCGCCTCGTTCCTTATCCTTAACCGCTCACCCGTACCGTATAGGATTTCGTCGATGGCCTCGCTGGGGATATCCTTGATAGGGGTTTTGAGGGTGACCCCATGTTTTTCGCAAAGTGCAGCGATCTGCCAGAAGATCAGGCTGCTCCGCTCCTTGCCGAGCGGTGCGATGCCCCCCCTCGCGATACTCAACAATGGGTCGGGAATCACCTTTTCCACGTCCACCTGGTCCACCGTTCCAATCCCTTTGCAACGGGGGCACGCTCCCTGGGGGGAGTTGAACGAGAAGTTGTGGGGTGCCGGCTCGCTGTACGAGAGGCCGGTGGTGGGACACATCAGGCTTCGGCTGTAGTAGCGTATTTCGTCGGCCTCCACGTCCTGTATGAGGATTAGGCCCGACCCCTGCCTCATCGCCGTGCGGACACTGCTTTTTAGCTTGTCGGCAAACCGGTTGGAAACCGCGAGCTTGTCAATCAGTATCTCGATGCTGTGGTTCTTGTACCTGTCCACCTTCATCCCGGGGAGAATCTCTCGGACCTCACCATCGACCCGTGCGTAGAGGTACCCCTTTTTCCGTATCTGATCGAATAGCTCCCGGTAGTGCCCCTTTCGGTTTCGCACCACGGGCGCCAGGATGTAGATCTTCTTGCCGATGTAGTTCTCCAGGATCAATTCCAGTATCTGCTCGTCGGTGTACTTCACCATCTTCTCCCCGGTATGGTAGGAGTAGGCCTCGCCGGCCCGTGCGTAGAGGAGTCGCAGGAAGTCATATACCTCGGTAGCGGTGCCGACGGTCGACCGTGGGTTCTTGTTAGTGGTCTTCTGTTCGATGGAGATGACGGGGCTCAACCCGATGATCTTGTCCACGTCGGGCCGTTCCAGCTTCCCCAGGAAGCCGCGGGCGTAGGCAGAGAAGGTCTCGATATACCTCCGCTGCCCCTCCGCGAAGAGGGTGTCGAAGGCAAGTGACGATTTCCCGCTGCCGCTCAAGCCGGTAATCACGGTCAGCGCGTCACGCGGGATCGTCACGTTGATATTCTTCAAGTTGTGTACCCTGGCACCGTACACCTCTATCTGTTCCATGTTAAAAGTTTCCTCTGTTTATAACCCTTCAACCCAAGCCGCGCTATGCACCTTGGGCTTATCACCCTTCTTGTAATAGAGCGCATCACGCGTGGGGATCAGGATCGTGTAGGTCTTGCCGCTGCTGTTGGTCAGCTTCCGGTCGCGCAGCCACGAGTTGAACTCCTTCAATTGGGCGTAGGTGACCTCGTGCTGCCGGGCAAAATCGGCCAGGTCGGCGATGGATGTCGATACCTCCACTTTCTTGAACTCCATCGGCTTGTGGAGGTGCTCGGGTTGAATCACGAATCCGTACCGGCGTGGGTGCTCAAATACCTGCTTAATTGCTAACAGGCGGTAGTAGTAGCGGGTGGTTTCCTCCACCAGCCAGAGGTCGAGTGCATCGTTCACTTTCTGATTGCTCAGCTCATTGCTGATCCGGGCTTGCCCCCCGTTGTAGGAGAGTGCGGCTGCGCTCCAGGAACCGTATTTCGCATAGGCGCTCTTTAGATACTTTGCGGCGGCTTCGGTCGATTTCTCAACGTGGTAACGCTCGTCTACCGTGGCGCTCACCTCAAGTCCATACTCCTTTGCCGTGGTTTGGAGGAACTGCCATAGCCCCGCTGCACGGGCAGGGGAGACCGCCCGTGGATCCAGGCTGCTTTCGATGACCGCGAGGTATTTGAGATCATCCGGAATCCCCTCCCTCGCGAGGATGGGTTCAATTACCGGGAACATCCGGTTGGCCCGCTTAAAGAGAAGTAGGGTGGTGGAGTGAAAGTAGGTGAAGCTGTTCAGCTCCCGGTCCATCCGCTCACGCCGGTCGTAGCGGTCAAAGACGATTTTCTCGCCCGCGAACTCCATCTGTTCGGGAATTGCCACGGAGGCGGTCATGGAGAGTACCAACGGTCGGTTTGACTCCACCTTTTTAACGCTATTCAACGATGATAACGCGAACAGCAGCACTCCAATCCCTGCAAGCAGGGTGCCTATCGAGACAAATTGGGTTGATTTTTTCATATCTATCTATTATTAAAACTTCAGCTTCGTTGCACTTTTGCTCGCAACGGCATAACACGAACTTGTTCGTTTTCTGCTCGTCTTGCTTAACGCAAAAGTTCAGCTTCGTTGCACTTTTGCTCGCAACGGCATAACACGAACTTGTTCGTTTTCTGCTCGTCTTGCTTAACGCAAAAGTTCACTCTTTTCTGAAGCGGTTACAAAATTACAAAAATAGATTGATTCTTGACGGAAAACAAATCGTACTTGAAATTGTTAAATAATAGGTGACCGTAAAGTAAACCGTGCCAACAAGCCTAATAACTCCAGTAAACCCAGTAAAAAACCTCATGATGAATAAGATAACCCTTATCCTCCTCATATCTATGCTTTCACTTGCCATTTTCCCCCAAGCTAATCGCTCCCCGAACAACGACTCCTACGAAAAGCTCTGGGCGGCGGTAGCCGAGTTTGAACAGAACTCCCTTCCCAAGTCGGCCTCCGATAAGGTGGACGAGATATTACGCATGGCCACTGAAGATCAGAACAGCCCGCAAGTGATAAAGGCACTAATTCATCAAGGGAAGTACGATCTGGCCCAGGATGCCAAAAATGACACGCTGATCTTCCATAACCTCAACGAGATGTTGGCGCAGAGCCACGACAGGGTAGAGCGTGCGCTCTTGCACTCCATGTTGGGTGAGCTCTACCTGCAATACTACCAGAAAGATCGTTGGAATATTGACCAGCGTACCGAGTTGGGTGATTTCGTACCCGATGATATGAAGGAGTGGACACGGGGTATCCTGCTGAACAAGGTGGTGGAGCACCTTAACATGTCACTCGCCTATAGAGATGAGCTGTTAGCATCAACCGTCGACTCCTATGCGGCTGTTGTAGAGCTGGGTAAGGATTCGCGGCGCTTTTTCCCCAGCATGTATGATTTTCTTGCGAGGAGGAGCCTCGAGCTGTTCAAGCAGATACAGGGCAACGAGGATGTAAGCCGTTTGTTAGCAGAAAAAGGGATTACCATGGAGGAGCTGTTCCAGCCTGCCGAACAGTTCGTGAAGTTACCCTTCGAACCGCAACCGGGGCAGTACGAGGTGTGGACGCTGGAGATATACCGTCAACAACTGGCTTCGCTTCTGGAGAGGGGGATGGAGGCTTCCATACTGCTGACCGAGCTGGAGAAGCTCGACCACCTCACTCGATTCCAGAGTTACTACCAAACGCATGCGCTCCCCTCGCTCCAACATCTGCTCGATAAGTGGGAAGGCGATGAAATGAGCGTTGAGGTCATCAATATAATCGCGCAGATTTATCAGAATGAGCCATGGCAGATGGATAAGCAGGATAACGCAGGGAGTAATCGAAAAACAAAGGAGCTGTATGAGATGTTGAAAGAGACCGTGCGAGCTTATCCCAACTACGAACGAATCGCGCTCCTGGAGAACCAGTTGCAAATACTCACTCAGCCTGGGTTCACCGTCTCGGGCAACAAAACGTTCTTGCCCGAAAGCGAGGTAAAGCTGGATGTAACCTTTAAGAACCTTCGCTCGATGACCGCGAAACTGTATCGTGTCGACTCACCCAAGGAGGTGGAGATGGTTCGGCACGGTAACCGGAATAATTTAGAAGGGCAACGCCGTTTCGTCAAAGATATCCCGGTGTATTTACCGGAAAGTGCACCTTACAGCAATAGCGAGACCTCTATTCGGTTTCATTTAAAGGAGCCGGGGAGTTACGTGCTGATCATCCATACCTCGCCCGAAACAGAGGGGGTAACCCCGTCGGAGTACTTTTTTTCTATATCTGACTTGGCGCTTTTTTCCCGGGTGTCGGGAGAGGACCGGTACGACTTCTTCGTGGTGAACCGGGTGACCGGGGAGCCGGTGACCGATGCGCGGGTAGTGATTTACAAGCTTCCTGGTAACTGGCGTAACTCAACGCTGACCCAAGTAACCTCCCTGCCGGTCAACAAGCTGGGATTCGCCGTGTATAACAAAGAGTTGCCCAACCACGACCTGTTTTATCACGCCGTAGCGGGTGACGATAACGGGTTACTTCTGTACCGCCTTCCTTACAGCTACCAGTGGCAACGTGGTGAGGAGGAGGACGAACGGGTTATCACCTCTATTTTCACTGATCGTGGGCTGTACCGTCCGGGTCAGACGGTCTTTTACAAGGCTGTCTTAACACGGGAAGAGAAGGATAGCGCACAAGTGGTAGGAAAACAGCCGATTGAATTGACGCTTTACGATGCGAATAATCGGGAGCTGTCTAAACATCAGGCGACGACCAACGAGTACGGTTCGGTATCGGGCGAGTTCACCTTACCGCATGGATTGCTCCCCGGGAACTTCACCATTGAATCGGATGCGGGAAGCACCTATTTCAGGGTGGAGGAGTACAAACGACCCACGTTCGAGGTGTCGTTTGACAAGATTGATGAGACCTACGCGTTTAATGAGTCGATCACGCTGAAAGGGAGGGTGGAAAGTTTCTCCGGGATCAAATTACAAAATACGACGGTGACCTACCGGGTAAATCGACGGCCGTTCGCGTGGTGGTCCTGGGGAGGTGTCTCGGAACTGTTTGCCGAGGGAGCTGTGCAGACCGACGAGGAGGGTCGCTTCGAGATCTCATTCACTCCCCAAAGGCCGGATACCCACCTCTCTGTCCGCTCGTTCTGTTCGTTTGTGGTGGACGCGAGCGTGACCGACCTGAATGGCGAAACCCAGACCGGCTCCTACACGGTCCCGGTGGGAGACGCGTCATTATTCCTGTCACTGGAGATGAGCGACCGTTGGGAGAAGGGGAGTGGGGAGAAGGTGATGATCACCACCAAAAACCTTGATGGGAACGAGGTGTTTGCATCGGGTAGCTACCGGATATACTCCTTGCAAGAAAACGACTCCCTGAATCGATTGGTGGGCGAAGGCTTTTTCGAGACTGGTGAACAGGTAGAGCTGGCCAAGAGGTTGACAACCCTGCCCTCCGGCAAGTACCGGGTGATGTTGGAGGCGAAGGACCAACAAGGCAATTCCGTGGAGACGGAGAAAGATGTAATCCTTTTCGCTTACACCGATAAGCGTCCACCGATACAAACAAACAACTGGTTCGTGGAGAAGAGTCGTGATTTTGCCCCGGGCAAACTTGCCGAGGTAATCCTTGGGGCGACCTCTCGCCTGCATGTGCTGTACGAGCTGTGGCAGGAAAATGATTTGCTTGAAAGAAGGTGGGTAGCACTGAATAATGAGAACAAGCGCTTCGTGCTTCCCTACAAAGAGGAGTATAAGGATGGGATCACCCTGATGCTCAGCTACTTTAAAGATGAGGAGTTTTATACTCACCGGTCCGACCTTCGCTCGGTGAAAGAGAGCAAGGAGCTTACCGTGAAACTCTCTGTCTTTCGCGACAAGATTCGACCCGGTGCGGAGGAGGAGTGGCGTGTTACGGTGATGGATGCCAGTGGGAATCCCGCGGTGGCGGAGCTGTTGGCCTCGATGTACGACTTCTCGTTAGATAATATCTACCCAACGTCACCTTGGTATTTTTCCCGCTTATCGGGTGACCGCTACCATTTTATGATGGGGTTGTTGAGCGACCACGCGTATGACCAGACATCGATCAGGGGCTTTTATCCGTTTTTATTCAAGGGTATACCCTTGTTTAACTACGACCGGTTGAATTGGTTCGACTATTCGCTGCATTACTCGGGCAGGATGATGTTTCGCATTCGTGGAACTTCACCACAAGCTTCGATGTTGGACGATTCGGGTTATATGGTAGCGGCAAACGAGACCATCCTAGAAGAGGCGGCAGTTGTTGCCTTTGGGGCGACGAAGCGTGATGAAGCTTCAACCGCCCCCGGTCGACAGGAGGAGGAAACGGGTGACGATACTCCACAGGTACGTCGCAACTTTAATGAGACGGCGTTCTTCTATCCCACGCTACGTACCAACGAAGAGGGGGAGGCGGTGATCGCCTTCACGGTTCCCGAGAGCAATACCCGTTGGCGGTTCAGGGTGCTGGCGCATGATAAGCGAATGAATAGTGGCAGCGTGGAGGAGTTGGCTGTCTCCCGAAAGGAGCTGATGGTAACACCCAATATGCCGCGGTTCTTGCGGCATGGCGATCGGGCGTCAATCGCGACCAAGGTGTCTAACCTCTCTGATAGCACCCAGCAGGGGAGCGTGACGCTGGAGTTCTTCGACCCGGCGACCGGTGAAGCAGTGGAGACAGCCTCGCTGACTACGGCTTCGCTACCCTTTTCCCTTGCCCCTAACGCCTCAACCGATGCTGCCTGGATGTTCAACGTGCCGAACGATAGGGACCTCCTGGGTGTTCGTGTCGTGGCGAGGAGCGAACGGTTTAGCGATGGCGAGCAGCACGCACTGGCGCTATTGCCCAATCAGGCGTTGACAACCGAAACGAGGCGGATGGATGTGAAGGGAAACGAAACAAAAACATTCATCATGGAGGGGTTGCTACAGGGAGCGTCACCCACTCGACAAGACTACAGGCTGACGCTGGAATTTACGTCCAACCCTGCTTGGTACGTGGTGCAGGCGTTGCCCGTGTTGCAACAACCCGATAACGAGAGCGCGGTTGCTTGGTTTGCCTCTTACTATGCTGCCTCGATGGGTACGCATATCGCGCAGGCTTATCCCAAGGTAACGGCCATGGTGGAGGCGTGGAAGAGGCTTGGGGGTGATGAGGGAACCCTCCTCTCCAATCTTGAAAGGAACCAGGAGCTGAAGAACGTGCTGCTGGAAGAGACACCCTGGGTCCTGGAGGCACGGAATGAAACCGAGCGGAAAGAGAAGTTGGCGTTGCTGTTCGACATGAACCGGGGACGCTACCTGATGCGAACGGCCGTGGATCGACTTCGGGAGCTACAGAGTAACCAGGGTGGGTGGAGCTGGTTTAAAGGGTTCCAACCAAGCGTGCCCATCACCCACTATATCTTGTACGGTTTTCAGCAACTCAAGGCTTTGGGAGCCGGTGAGCTAACATACGATGTTATGGCTATGCAGGAACGGGCGGTCGACTATATCGATGCGGAGGCACTTCGTCGCTTTAACACGTTGAAGCAGTACAACAAGGAGTGGGAGAAGATAAAAACCATCTCCAGGGTTGACCTGGAATATCTCTTTGTTCGTTCGGCCTACGGGGAATACTCCCTGGACGACGAGGTGCGTGAGATGGCCGACTTCTACCAATTGGTGCTTAAGGAGAACTGGACCCGGTACGGGTTGTACGAGCGGGCGCTAATCTCCTTGCTGATGAGTTGTGAAGGCGATACCAGCACGGCCAGTGCCATTATCAATTCGTTTCGCGAGCATGCTACACGATCAGATGAGCTGGGGATGTATTGGGCCAATAACCGCGCTTCGGTCTTTATGTCGAGCTCGGCTGTTACGGTGCATACCTTTATCATGGATGCGTTCCGGGAGGCGGGCCCCGAAGCCGATGAGATGGACGAGATGAAGCGGTGGTTGCTGAAACAGAAGCAGGCCCAGCTATGGGAGTCGACACACGCCACGATGGATGCCGTGTACGCGCTGTTAAGTACAGGCAGCGACTGGTTTGCATCTACCGGCGAGACGGTCATCCACTTGGGCGACCAGCCGGTTGAGTCGACTTCCAAAGAGTTGGGAACGGGCTACGTTAAAAGTTCGTGGAGCGGAACGGAGATAAAACCGGAGATGGGTAGAGCCACAGTGACACATCGTGGTAATACGCCCGCGTGGGGAGCATTGTACTGGCAGTATTACGAGGAGCTGGACCGGATCGTTAAAACGGATGGAGCGCTTGACATAGAAAAGCAACTTTTCGTGGAGGAGACAACTCCCTCGGGCATTCAGTTAGTAAGGATTACTGAGGAACACCTTTTGAAGGTGGGTGATAAAGTAGTGGTGCGGCTCACGTTGCGAAGCGACCGGGACCTGGAGTACGTGCATCTGAAAGATATGCGCCCGGCTTGCTTTGAGCCTGTCGACCAGCTTTCCGGTAGCGGGTGGCAGAACGGTATCCTCTATTACAAGACCTCTAAGGATGCCTCCACGAGCTTCTACTTCGATGCGTTGCCCAAGGGTACCTATGTTTTTGAATATGCAGTTCACGTGAATCGGGTGGGTAGTTACTCCAACGGAATGGCCACGGTACAATGCATGTACGCCCCGGAATTTACTTCGCGCACGGCTGGTGAGCGAATAAATGTTAAAGAATAAGCTTGGGTTAAACTAAATTGTTACCTTTGTATCAGATTAAGGAGCTATTAGCTAAATTATAACATTTTGAATCAATAATCATATGAAAAAGGTCTGTTTACTGGTCACGTGCCTGTTTTTGTGCGGCGGGATCGTGTTCGCGCAGAAGCCGAAGGTAGAATTCAAGAAAATGGAGCACAATTTTGGTACCATTAAGGAAGAGGCAGGTGCGGTGACTACCCAGTTCGAGTTTACCAACAAGGGCGATGCCCCTTTGGTTATTCACCGGGTATCGTCGTCCTGCGGGTGTACTACTCCCTCCTATTCCAAGGAGCCCATCTTGCCAGGTAAGAGCGGGAGCATCTCTGCCCGTTATACGACCATGAACCGTCCCGGAGCATTCAGCAAGAGCATACGGGTCTACAGCAATGTTCCCGACACGGTTTACGTGCTTACTATCAAGGGGAAAGTGACTCCCAGGGAGTAAACATTGTTGAAAGGGTATAATAAGCCGAATGGGGTATCTTCACGAAAGGCCTTCATTCGGCTTTTATTGTAAAGGGAATTGAACTTTCGCGGATGAATACGTTACCGTTTTTCCATGAAACAAAAAAGGCTTACACGTGAAAGTTGAGTTCGTTAGATTAGGTATTCCAAATGAAACATCCTGAGAACGATCCCAGATATGTGGGTATAAGCGTCAATAAGGGGGTGCCTCAGCCCCCGACGGTGAACCCCTACCTTAAAAAACGACCAAAGGGGGTAAGGCGAACGGCAGATGAGTACGTGGAGGGCATCCTGTCGGGCGACCGGGTGATCCTGAGCCAGGCGGTTACCCTGGTGGAGAGCTCCCTGCCATCGCACTTTGAAAAGGCGCAGGCCATTATCGAGAAGTGCTTGCCGCACGCGGGAAATTCTATCCGGGTCGGGATAACGGGTGTTCCGGGCGCGGGGAAAAGCACCTCCATCGACACCTTCGGCATGCACCTCCTGGAAAAAGGGCATAAGCTGGCGGTATTAGCTATCGACCCTTCCAGCGAACTATCAAGAGGAAGCATCTTAGGCGATAAAACCCGTATGGAGCGGTTATCCAACGAGCCCAACGCGTTTATCCGCCCTTCCCCTTCGGCGGGATCGCTCGGTGGGGTGGCCCGTAAAACCCGGGAGACCATCGTGCTATGTGAAGCGGCAGGATTCGACTACGTTTTTGTAGAGACCGTGGGGGTGGGGCAGTCCGAAACCGCGGTTCACTCCATGGTCGATTTTTTCCTCTTGATTCAGTTGGCCGGCACGGGAGATGAGTTGCAAGGTATCAAGCGGGGTATTATGGAGATGGCCGATGGCATCGTGATCAACAAGGCCGATGGCGACAACATCCCGAAGGCGAAGATGGCCCAACGCCACTATAGCAACGCGCTGCACCTCTTTCCGCTCCCCGAATCTGGGTGGAGCCCCGAGGTGCTCACCTACTCCGGTTACTACGGGTTGGGGATAGTAGAGGTGTGGGACATGGTGCACCGTTATATCGACTTCGTGAAGCAGAACGGGTACTTCAACCGAAAGCGGAAGGAGCAGTCGAAGTACTGGATGTTCGAAACCATTAACGAGCGTCTCCGCGGCAGCTTTTACAACGATCCCGAGATCGCCCGGTTACTCGCTCACCTCGAAGAGGAGGTGCTACAGTCTCGCAAAAGCTCGTTCGTCGCTGCCCGGAAGGCGCTCGACACCTACTTTGCTCGCCAATCGCTTCCCCAAAAATGATGATCTGATCTGGCCGCTAAATCCCCTTGCACCCTCGTTAAAAAACAGTCTCACAGGAAAAGCACCAATAAATAGCATTTGATTATTTGCAATAAAAGTGCCAACTTCGCGCTTCGTAAAATAGATTCATTCAACTTTGGCAATGGAAACGATAGAAGTGGCACAAGATCAGGTGCTCATCGCTTTTTTAATCACCCTGTTCGCTGGTCTCTCGACCGGTGTGGGCGGGGCCATCGCGTTTTTCACAAAGCGGACCAACAAGACGCTCCTTTCGGTATCGTTGGGTTTTTCCGCCGGCATCATGATATACGTCTCGTTCGTAGAGCTTTTGTCCGACTCGTTTGACACCTTGAGGGAAATATATGGTGGCATGACGGGCGAGTTTTACACCATTCTCTCCTTTTTCGCCGGTATTTTCGTGATAGCGATTATTGACTGGCTGGTACCGGAGCGAGCCAATCCTCACGAAATGCACTCGGTAGAGGATGTTAGATGCATATCCGAGCAAAGGGGTAGGAAAAAGAGAATGAAAAGGGGAGCACTCAGAGAGATGGGAGGTAAACGGGAGATCGACCACAAAATGCTGCGTATTGGTTTGTTTACCGCGCTGGTGATTGCGATTCACAACTTCCCCGAGGGCATGGTGACCTTTTTGTCTGGATTGAAAGATATAAAAATAGCCATCCCTATTGCCATAGCCGTTGCCATACACAATATCCCGGAAGGCATCGCCGTTTCGGTCCCGATATGTTACGCGACGGGTAACCGAAAAAAGGCATTCTGGTTATCGCTACTTTCGGGGTTGTCAGAGCCGCTGGGTGCTATCGTGGGCTACTTGGTACTGGCACCTTTCCTTACGGAAGCGATGTTGGGGGTACTGTTCGGGATGATCGCCGGGATCATGGTCTACATCTCGTTCGATGAACTGCTGCCCGCGGCTGAAGAGTACGGGAAGCATCACCATGCCATTTACGGGTTGATTGGCGGGATGGCTGTTATGGCGTTAAGCTTGCTCTTCTTGTAACGATTCGCTCCCTTACGTTTCTACTGCCCTTACTCATCTACTGTTCATACACTTTTATGGCCTTACTCCTCAACTGCCATGTTGTGGAAGACGTTTTGCACGTCCTCATCCTCTTCGAACTTCTCCAGCAGCTTCTCGATCTGTGCCCGCTCCTCGTCGTTTAGGGTCTTGGTATCGTGCGGGATGCGTTCGAATTCGGCCGAGTGGATCTCGAACCCGTTTCCTTCGAGGTAGTTCTGTATCTCGGCGTAGGATGTGAAGTCGCCGTAGAGCAGGATATCCTCTTCCTCCACCTCCAGCTCGTCCACCCCGTAGTCGATCAGTTCCAGCTCCAGCTCTTCGAGGCTAACCCCCTCCTTGGGGGCTATCTTGAAGACGCACTTGTGGTCGAACAGGAACTCGAGGCTGCCGGTCGTCCCCAGCGAACCCCCATGCTTGTTGAAATAGCTGCGCACGTTGGCCACGGTGCGGGTGGTGTTGTCGGTAGCCGTCTCCACCACGATGGCGATGCCGTAGGGGCCGTACCCCTCGTAGACCACCTCCTTGTAATCGGAGAAATCCTTGTCGGTTGCCTTCTTGATGGCCCGCTCCACGTTATCCTTGGGCATGTTCTCCTTCTTGGCCTGCTGCACCAGCACCCGCAGCCTGGGGTTGGTATCCGGGTCGGGACCACCGGCCTTCACGGCCATCGTGATCTCTTTTCCCAGCTTGGTGAAAACGCGGGCCATGTT
>JGI24711J26586_10000491_pt1 | contig 30947 bp, 27 predicted proteins | sample BioPla3DNA1_FD_26586 | JGI IMG/M metagenome (IMG submission 26586)
TTTTTTTATGAGTGAACTTTATTATTGTTCACTTTTTTCAAGATCTTCTTTTAAGTTTTGAAGAACATCTAAATCACCTAATGTTGTTTTTTCTATACTTTCATTCAACTTAGAGATTTCACTTTTTCTTCTCTTCTCTTCAGCTACATGCTTCTTCTCATCCTCTTCTCTTTCCTCTTGCCAGATCTTAGAGTGAGAAAGTGTAATCTTCTTAGCTTCTTTTGAAAACTCGATCACTTTGAACAACATCACTTCTTCCAGTTTTGGATTGGATTTATCCTCTTTCATCATTCCACGGTTGAACGCGAATCCTTCGATTCCATATGGTAAAGCAATCACATAACCTTTATCATTTTGGCTAATTACTGTACCTTCGTGTACTGAATCAATAGTAAATACGGTTTCAAATACATCCCATGGATTTTCTTCCAATTGTTTGTGTCCTAAACTTAAACGACGATTTTCTACATCCACTTCCAATACTACAACATCAATAGGATCACCAATCTTTGTAAATTCAGCAGGGTGTTTGATCTTTTTAGACCATGAAAGGTCTGAAATGTGGATTAAACCATCAACTCCCTCTTCCATTTCTACAAAAATACCAAAGTTAGTGAAGTTTCTAACTGTTGCAGTAAATTTAGCATTAACCGGATATTTTTCAGTAATATTTTCCCATGGATCAGGAATCATCTGTTTCATACCCAATGACATCTTTCTTTCTTCTCTGTCAAGAGTCAACACAACTACTTCAACCTCATCCCCTACTTTAAGGAAATCATGAGCAGTACGTAAGTGTTGAGACCAGGACATTTCTGAAACGTGTAATAAGCCCTCAACACCAGGAAGAAGTTCAATAAATGCACCATAATCGGCAATCACTACAACTTTACCTTTTACTTTATCACCCACTTGTAGGTTAGGATCTAAAGCATCCCATGGATGTGGTAGTAATTGTTTTAGACCCAATGCAATACGTTTTTTATTTTCATCAAAGTCCAAAATAACAACGTTGATTTTTTCATCCAATTGAACCACCTCTTCAGGGTGAATAATTCTACCCCAAGAAAGGTCAGTAATGTGAATCAAGCCGTCAACTCCGCCTAAATCGATAAACACACCATAGCTGGTGATGTTTTTAACGGTACCTTCAAGAATTTGTCCTTTTTCAAGACGTGCAATGATCTCTGCTTTTTGTGCTTCAAGCTCATCTTCGATTAAAGCTTTATGAGAAACTACCACGTTTTTATATTCGTGATTAATTTTCACCACTTTAAACTCCATGCTCTTATTCACATAGATATCATAATCTCTAATCGGTTTCACATCAATTTGAGAACCGGGTAAGAATGCCTCAATACCAAATACATCAACAATCAAACCACCTTTAGTTCTGCATTTAACATAACCGGTAATAATCTCTTGGTTATCATATGCCTGATTAACACGATTCCAGGATTGTAACAAGCGAGCTTTTTTATGCGAAAGTTGAAGTTGTCCTAATGCATCCTCTTGATTTTCAACATAAACNTCAATTTCATCTCCCACTTTAAGATCCGGATTGTAACGTAACTCGTTAGCAGAAATTACACCATCCGATTTAAATCCGATGTTTACAACAACTTCTCTTGAGTTAATAGAAACCACAGTTCCTGTAATCACTTCATTCTCATCAACCGATTTGAACGATCTGGTATATAACTCTTGATATCTTTCTTGTTCTTCAGCTGAATATCTGCTTCCTTTCTTCTCGATTGAATCCCAACTGAATTCATCCAATGAAGGATAAGCACTTTCGAAAACTTTCTTAGGTCTTTCAGCAGCTGGTTTTTCAACTTCCGGTAGTTCTTCAGCAACTACTTCATTTGTTGATTCAACTTCTTCCGGTTTTGCTTCCACTTCAGGAGTTTCAGCTACTACTTCTTGAGTTTCTTGTACTGTTTCCGGAGTTTCGGCTGCTACTTCCGGAGTTTCATTTACCGCTTCAGGAGTAGGTTCTCCTTCGGTGTTTTTTAATAAATCTTCTGACATTTTTTACTGATTTGCTAGCAAATCATAATTTTTAATAGGTTTAACATGAGGTTAACTTTCTGAATATCAAACCAAAGAGCCTCATTTGATTTGAGCCTGCAAAATTACATAAAAATTCAATACAACCCTACCACTTTTTGACAATTTATTAACAATTATATTATTATCTCTTTTTTTTGAAATAAAAATAAAAGGGGGGCAGAACGTTCAATACGCTATAGATATCCTTTTCCCCCACTCGGAAACGTATCGCCCTACGAGATGAAGGCGGAAGGCGGAGGGCGGAAGGCGGAATAAACAACCCGTCGAAATTCCGAAATCCGAAATCAAAAAAGGCTGTCTCGTAATGAAACAGCCCTTTTAAAATCATATTAATCTAAATGTTAAAGCACATGAATTGGAACAAGGATCTCTTTTCCTACTTCTACTGCTTTTTCATTATCAGGAATCAATTTGTGGTGTCTTTCAGGTAAAGATTTTTCCAATCCTTTTCTTAAAAACTCGGGATTAATAACCGGTTTAATTTTTAGGAATCCACCCAACATAATCATATTGGATAATCTTGCATTACCAATTTCCAATGCTTTGTCAGTACCGGCAACTTGATAGATGCTGATATCTTTTCGTGTGGGATGTGCACTGATTCCATTGGGATCATAAATTAACAAACCACCCGGTTTAACACTGTTTTCAAATTTATCCATCGATTGTTGATTCAGGATAATTGCTGTATCAAACTGGTTTAACGTTGGGGAGTTAATTCTTTCATCACTGATAATTACAGTAACATTAGATGTACCACCTCTCATTTCTGGTCCGTAAGATGGCATCCAACTCACCTCTTTATTTTGCATTGCTCCGGAGTAAGCCAAAATTTTGCCCATAGACAATACACCTTGTCCTCCAAACCCTGCTATAATTATTTCTTCAGTCATATTATTTTATTTTTTAAATTATACAATAGTTATAAGATTCAATTAATCACTCGTGTATTAATCTATTCTTTTTCTGGAACTTTAAGGTCACCCAATGGATAGAATGGCAACATATTTTCCTCTAACCATTCGTTAGCTTTAACAGGTGACATTTTCCATCCTGAGTTACAGTTGGAGACAATCTCAACGAATGAAACTCCCTTGTTCAATTTTTGATATTCAAAAGCTTGACGAATCGCTTTTTTAGCTCTACGAACCAATGCTGGAGTGTAAACAGCTTGTCTGGTTACATAATAAGTTCCGGGCAGTTGAGCCACCAATTCAGTAATTTTCAATGGGTGTCCATTAAACTGTTGTTCTCTTCCGTATGGTGAAGTAGAGGTAACCATTCCTTCAAGAGTGGTAGGAGCCATTTGTCCTCCGGTCATACCATAAATTCCGTTATTAACGAAAATAATGGTAATATTTTCACCTCTGTTACAAGCATGAATTGTTTCACCGGTACCAATCGCTGCCAAGTCACCATCACCCTGGTAAGTAAATACAAATTTTTCTGGTCTTAAACGTTTCATTGCAGTAGCTAATGCAGGAGCTCTTCCGTGAGCAGCCTCAGCAATGTCAACATCAAAATAATTGTACGCCAATACTGCACAACCAACAGGAGCTACACCCAAAGTTTCACTCTGTATTCCCATCTCATCGATTACCTCAGCTACCAATCTGTGAGTAGTTCCATGACCGCAACCTGGACAATAGTGCATAACTGTATCTGTCAAAACTTTCGTTTTTGAATACACTAAATTTTCGGGTTTTATAATTTCTTCTCTAGTCATATTATTTCTTATTTTTTTGATTAACAATTATAAAGTTTTTAATACTTCAAAAATTTCAGTTGGAGTTGGAATCATTCCACCAAATCTACCATAATGTTGAACAGGAACTTTACATTCTACCGCCAATTTCACATCTTCGATCATTTGTCCGGCACTCATTTCTACTGTTAAGATAGATTTAACTTGTTTGCTTAGTTCCAATAATGGTTTTTTAGGGAATGGCCATAAAGTAATAGGACGTAACAATCCAACTTTAATGCCTGCTTCTCTTCCCAACTGAACTACTTTTTGACAAATACGAGCTGAAGAACCGTAAGCTACCAAGAGGATTTCTGCATCTTCTGTTTGGAAAGTCTCGTAACGAACTTCATTCTCTTCACAAACTTTATATTTTGCTTGTAATGTTTTGTTTACCTGCTCTTGTTTGTTAGGATCCAATTGAAGTGAAGTAATAATGTTGTGACCTCTTGACTCTGGTTTTCCTACTAAAGCCCATGGATATGTTTTAGCAATATACTCATTTGTCCATCTGGGTTTGTACTCACCTACTTCTACTTTTTCCATAACCTGACCAATTACTCCGTCAGATAAAAGCATTACAGGGTTTCTATATTTAAATGCCAGGTCAAATCCCAACTCAACAAAATCATACATCTCTTGTACAGAAGCAGGAGCTAATGTAATCAATCTGTAGTCACCATGTCCACCACCTTTTACAGTTTGGAAATAGTCTGCCTGAGAAGGTTGAATTGTACCTAATCCGGGACCACCACGCACTACGTTTACAACCAAAGCGGGTAACTCTGCACCGGCAATATATGATAATCCTTCTTGCATCAAGCTGATACCGGGACTGGATGATGTAGTCATCACCCTTTTACCCAAAGCTGCTCCTCCATAAACCATATTGATAGATGCAGTTTCACTTTCTGCCTGAAGAACTACCATTCCTGTTTTTGGATATGGGTTTTCTGCGGTTAAATACTCAAGAATTTCAGACTGTGGCGTAATAGGATATCCAAAATAACCATCACACCCACAACGAATAGCGCCTTCTGCTATCGCTTCATTCCCTTTCATCAATTTTATTTCTTTTGCCATATTGATATTTTTAATAAATTAATAATTATAGTTCATTGAAGTATTGAAGTCTCAATTAAACCTTAGCTCTGTAAACTTCAATCACTCCATCAGGACATAAAATCGCGCAGTTTGCACATCCAATACAAGTATCCGCGATAATCTCTAAGTGATTATATCCTTTTTTGTTCGCTTTTTTTCCAAGCGCAATACATTTCTGTGGACATCCGGTAACACAGACTCCACAACCTTTGCACCCTTCGGTGTCAATTACAATTGTGCCTTTAAATGCCATACTTAATTTTTTTAGTTGATTAGAATATTTGTTCTTTTTCAGAGAATTTAACCTCTCCTCTAAGAGGGTGCTAAAGTACTATTTTTTTCGTTACAAATAGTACTTTTTTTATTTTTTATTACAAAAATCCCTGTTTTTTTAATACTTGATTGATTACAGTAGTGAAATACAGATTATCCTCCTTCTTGTATCTTTTTTCAGTAATAATGCGGGCTAAGTTGGGTAATTGATTCTCTTCTAGTAGTTGTAAAGTCTGAGGGTGGCTCTCTACTTCTTTGTACAATCTATTGATCGACTGCTCATTATAGTCCTGATACTCCTCATAATGTACCACAGCTTCAAGAGGTAACTTGTAGGGTGGCTCCGGTTTCTCAACAGGATGTCCAACAGTAATGGAAACTAAAGGAACAACACCTGCGGGTAGTTTTAAATAATCGACAAATTTGTCAGCATTATAAATTACGGTTCCCAGCCAGCAAATTCCCAATCCTAATGACTCGGCAGCAACACAGGCATTTTGAGTCGCAATCATGGCATCCATAATAGCCCAGTGATAAGCCTGTACATTATTGTATGCTGTAGTGTCTGCATCCCTAAATGAACAGTATTTGTTGAATCGGTTAAAATCCGCACAAAAAGTTAAAATTAACGGAGATTGTGTCGCCATCGGTTGATTGAAGTGGAAAGGAGCCATCTCTTTCATTTTCTCCTTATCTCGTGTTACGATAATGCTGTATAGTTGCATGCCTCCCATAGTTGAACCACTGGAAGCCGCTTTCAGAATCAGTTCCAAATCTTGATCAGAAATGGGTTGATCACTATATTTGCGAATTGTTCTGTGTTGTAGTAATGTTTTAAGTGTTTCATTCATATTATTGTGCTTTAAGTCTAATTAATTACTCTGTTTTTTCTATTTTTCCATCTTTTATGACTCCATAACCATTGGGGGGGGGACATGCATACCGTCTCTTCCAACAAAGTGACATATTGTTCTATTATCCCTCCATAGGGAACTGAGTGAGGCTCCTCAGTTATTAATGTCAGTTCAACCTCGTAATAGCCTCTTTTGACCTGGTTAACCTGATAGTAGACTACCGGTATATTGTACTTTTTTGCAAAATATTCAGGTCCGTAAATCATGGCAGATTCCTGATTTAGGAACTGAGTATAGTACGCTTTTTTTAAATCATTGGGCGATTGATCACTTAACATCATATAAGCTGCTGGTATTTGATGTGTTTCATAATACTCAAAACGTTCTCGTATACGGTCTTGGAAAACCACCTCAGTTCCATACCTTGTCCTGGCACGATTGATCAGTTTTTCAAAGTTTTTATCGGTATTGGGCTTCCCTACCCCAACCCCATGATGTTCAAAAAGCATATCCAAAGCCAACACCATCCACTCCCAATTATTGTAGTGTCCCGATACTAAAATCACACTCCTTCCTTGCTTATAAAATTGCGAAATCAACTCCGGATTCACACAACGATATCTCTTCAATAAAGATTTTTTACTGATGGTTAACATCTTCAGCATTTCGACACCCAACTGAATTAAATGACGTTGAAATTGCTTGTATAATTTCAATCTTTCAGCTTCATTTAACTTCGGGAAGGAGAGTCTGACATTAGTAAGGGTGACATCTTTTCTGTAAGGAATAACATAAGTAATCAACAAATAAAATGGGTAGAATATGATATTTAAAAGCCACAATGGCAGTAAAGATAATGGATATAAAAGGCAGTAAAAAAGAATCTTTATTCCCATTTATTTTGATTTAAATAATTGAGCAAATTCATACAAATTTTCGAAGGAAAAATCAGCCAATTCCATAATCTGATCCCTATTGGGAACATCCTTTTCTCCAACATAAACTGTAGTCATTCCCAAAGCATGACCAAATTGAATATCCGTAATCATATCCCCAACCATAATAGAACGTTTAAAGTCGATTTCCGGAAACATTTTTTGGGCTTCATAAGCCATTCCCGTTTTAGGTTTTCTGCACGGACAATCATCTTCCGCTTTATGGGGACAAAAGAAAAAATGATCAATGGCTATATTTTCTTTTTGTAAATCCTCATTTAGTCGATTATGAATTTGCACCACCTCATCGTAACTACAAAGTCCTTTTCCAACAGATTGCTGATTTGAAACAACAATAATTTTGTAAAATTTTCCTTTTAAAAGATGGAGCGCTTCTTTCAAAAATGGCATTAATATTAACTCCTCGTAATGAAGCACATACCCATCCACAATTCTTTTATTGATCACACCATCACGATCTAAGAAGAGTGTCCATTGGGGTACTGACAAGATATCATTCATTATACCAGTGATTTTCATCTTCAGGAATTAATTTACTTTTTTTCTTATTTATTCTATCGGTAATATCCCTTAACAGTTCTTCTGCTCTCTCTTTGTCTGACAGATAATAATTAATCGAAGAAACATATTGTTCTTTTGTCAAACCATATTGATCAAAAAGATCTGCGTATAGTGAGCGTGTAACAGACAACCTATTGGAATCAGGTGGGGTATAATAAACAATACTTTCAATAATGAATGTTTTTTCCAGAATCACCACCATGGAGTCATAAGGAATTAAATTCGGTGGTGGAGGTACTACTTTCTTTTTCTGACATCCATTCAAAAACATGAAAGAAATAACCAAAAAAACGAGTCCTATTTTCAATTTTCCGGTATTCATACCTCTGATCTGTTACCAAAAAAGCAGCCATAGAGCTGCTCTTTTAAAATGTTGGGCGACCAATGGGATTCGAACCCACGACCTTCGGAACCACAATCCGGCACTCTAACCAGCTGAGCTATGATCGCCATAATTTCGAACCGCAAAAATACAACTTTTTTGATTATAAAAACCATTTTTAATAAAAAAAATTAACTTTCTCTTTTTATTAGCAATAGAGTTAATAAAAAATAGATTTTGAGGATTATTTTATGTACCTTTGTAGTTCAAAAAAATCGGGAATGCATAGAAAGCTAATTGTGTTGATTATCANCGTATTAACCATTTTTCAAATTAAGGGTCAAACGCTTCAAGAGTTCCAATCTATCCTAAATCAGTTCAATGCTGACTCTATAAGCAGAACTGTTCATGACCTGGCTGCGTTCCAAAATCGCTTCTGCAACAATACTCCTCAGGGGAATAAAGCAGTAGCAGACTATTTAGTTCAGCGATTAAGAGGATACGGAATAGAAAATGCACGGGTTGATTCCTTTCGCTACAGTGGATATACCTGGGCTACAGGTCAAATAGATCGCTTTTTTTACAATGTTCAGGGATCGATTATTGGCAATAGCAACTCTTTAGACAGATATATTATTGGAGCACATTTGGATGCCATTTCCACTGATAATTGGATACTTACTCCTACTGCTCCGGGCGCTGATGATAATGCTTCCGGTTGCGCAGTTTTTGTAGAAATTGCAAGAATCTTCCATGANAATAATCTGCAACCTGCNCATACAATCACCTTCATGGGATGGGATGCTGAAGAGATAGGATTGGTCGGATCTTATTACGATGCTGCAGTGAGAGATAGTCTCGGAGAAACTTCATATATAACAGTACTCAATAATGATATGGTTGCCAATCAACCGGAAAATCTCCCCTATACACTAGATTTATACCAATATGATAATTCCGTTGAATTACATGAACTGGGTACCGATATTCTGGAACGATTTACAACAATAACCCCTAACTTTCCTGATGATAATTCCACAATGAGAATGTATTCCGATAGCTGGGCATACGATCAATCAGGATGCAAAGCTATTTTTGCCATTGAACACTATTTTACAGAAAACTACCATACTGAACAAGACCTTCCTGAATTTCTGAACTATGATTTTGCCAAAGAGGTTGCAAAATATAATTTTGCTCTCCTATTTCATTATTGTATTGCTGATGTTTTCACCTTAGGTGAACATCTACCGGAATTATCAGAGTCTATTCAACTCTATCCAAATCCTGTTCAGTCTCACTGCTATATCCACTCCTCTACTGATAATGCCATACAAAGCATAACTATTTTTGACCTCTCAGGAAAAACTATTTTCCAATCCAATGAAAACAACCAATTTGAAACAGTTTACTCACTTGATTTATCATTTTTATCCCATGGCTTTTTCATGGTGAAAATTGACACAAATCAAGGAACTGTATATAAAAAAATTATTAAACAATAAATAAAAATTTATGTCAACAAGTAAGCAAATTATTGAAAGAGACAGTGTTGTCGTAAAGTTTGTCGGAGATTCCGGAGACGGAATGCAACTTTCAGGTACTCTTTTTTCTGATGCAGCAGCTTTAGCAGGTAATGACATTGCCACATTCCCTGATTATCCTGCTGAAATTCGTGCTCCGCACAATACCATTGCCGGAGTATCAGGATTTCAAGTACACATTGGCAAAGAAACCAAAATTATTGGTGACAAATGCGATGTACTCGTGGCCATGAATCCGGCTTCCCTTAAAGCTAATCTAAAATGGATTGACAAAGGAGCTACTATCATTACTGATGTCGATGCCTATGATGAAAAAGCATTGGAAAAAGCAGGATACCAAAGCAATCCCTTAACTGATGGATCTTTAAGCTCTTACAAACTAATTACCCCACCTATTTCTACTTTAGCTCAAGAAACAGCAACTCAGTATGGCATGGATACAAAAAATGCTGCCAGAACAAAAAATATGTTCTGCCTGGGCATGGTTTACTATATTTTCAACTTTGATTTAGACACTCCGGGTACCCTGATAGATAAACGTTTTAAAAAGAAACCCGATGTTGCTAAGGTAAATAAAAAAGTTCTCGAAGCAGGTTATAACTTTGCAGAAACTATTGAAGCTTTCGAATCCAGATTCCAAATCTCTAACGTACAACTTCCAAAAGGAAGATACCGTAACATTACCGGTAATATCGCAACCGCATGGGGTTTACTGGCAGCTTCTGAACGTTCCGGAAGAGATCTTTTCTTAGGTTCCTATCCTATCACTCCTGCTACCGAAATTTTAATTGAGATTGCTCAACACAAATCTTTAGGAGCTAAGGTTTTCCAGGCAGAAGATGAAATCGCAGGAATCTGTTCTGCTATTGGTGCATCTTTCGCCGGTTCATTGGCGGTAACTACTTCATCCGGTCCCGGACTTTCATTAAAAACTGAAGCAGTGGGGTTAGCAGTTATGACAGAACTTCCCATTGTAATTGTTGATGTTCAACGTGCTGGTCCCTCTACAGGTATGCCTACAAAATCTGAACAAGCCGATTTGAATATGGCACTTTATGGAAGAAATGGTGAAGCACCCTGTATTGTAATAGCTGCTTCCTCATCAAGCGATTGCTTCTATGCCGCTTATAATGCTGCAAAATATGCGTTGGAAACCATGACTCCGGTTATTTTATTAACCGATGGAAAAATCGGACAAGGAAGTGAGTTGTTCAGAATTCCTAAAGTAGCTGATCTTCCTGCTATCAATCCTCCTATTGTTCAACCTAATGATCCTGATTTTAAACCTTATCGCAGAGACCCTGAAACATTGGTTCGCGGATGGGCAATCCCCGGAACAGAAGGATTACAACACAGAATCGGAGGATTAGAAAAGACCGATATTTTTGGAGCTGTTTCTACCGATCCTTTGAACCATGAAAAAATGGTTAACAACAGATATGAAAAAGTGATGAGACTGGCTAACCGTATTCCTAAACAAGAAGTTACCGGTTGTGTTGATGCCGATACTTTGGTTGTAAGCTGGGGTGGAACAAAAGGAAGTGTTGAAACTGCCGTGAAAGAGGTGAACAAAACAGGTAAAAAAGTAGCACATGCCCACTTCTCTTACATCATGCCACTACCTTCCAATACAGCAGAAATTTTTGCAAAGTATAAAAAAATACTGGTATGTGAATTAAACACCGGACAATTCGTAGGCTATTTGAGAGCAACTCATCCGGATTTCAAATACTTACAGTACAATAAAGTACAAGGATTACCCTTTACTGTAAGTGAATTAGTAACAGTTATAAACAATACATTATAGGAGGCTATTATGGGAAACAAAGAAATACAAGAATCACCAGTTTTAACACACGAAGATTTTAAAAGTGACCAAATGGTGAAATGGTGTCCCGGTTGTGGAAACCATGCAATATTGAATGCTGTAACCAAAGTTTTTCCTTTGGTAGGACATAAAAAAGAAAATTATGTAGTGGTATCCGGAATTGGTTGTTCCTCCAGATTCCCCTACTATGTAAGCACTTACGGATTTCACAGTATCCATGGTCGGGCCAGTGCCATTGCAACAGGTGTGCGTATAGCTAATCAAAAATTGAGTGTTTGGATTCCAACAGGTGATGGTGACTCATTAGCTATCGGTGGAAATCACTTCATTCACATTATCCGTAGAAACCTTGACGTTAATATCTTATTGTTTAACAATAAAATTTATGGATTAACTAAAGGACAATATTCCCCAACATCTGAAATGGGATCAGTAACAAAAACTTCACCTTTTGGAACTATCGAACATCCTTTCAAAGTGGGAGAATTGGTTATTGGAGCTCAAGGAACATTCTTTGGTCGTGTAGTGGATAATACTCCAAAGTTTATCACTGAAGTAATGCATGAAGCTGCAAAACATGATGGAACATCAGTGGTTGAAATGTTGCAAAACTGTGTCATTTTCAATGATGGAACTCACAGCATCATTACTGACAGAGAAACCAAAGATGATGTGCAGTTGATTTTGAGACATGGAGAGAAAATGATCTTTGGAAAAGAACGCAATAAGGGTATTGCACTTGATATTGACGGACTAAAAGTAGTTACTTTTGATCCGAATGGTCCTATTCCCGATGAAATTTTAGTTCACGATATGGAAAATCCATCTCCCGGAGTTCACTTGATGTTAGCCAAAATGTATCCTCCTCAATTCCCTATCGCACTGGGTGTTATCCGTTCAGTTCCGGCTAATACCTACTGTCGATTGTTAGCAGATAGCATTACTCACGCTAAGGCTAATCAAAAGATCAAATGTGTTGATGACTTATTGAACAGTGGAGATACCTGGGAAATCTAACAGAATTCGGATCTCGGATTTCGGATTTCGGATTTCGGATTTATTTGAAGTATGAAATATGAAGTAAGACAATGTAGAGACCAATAAATTTTTTATTTCTCACTTCTAATTTCTTAATTCTTATTTGGAAATAGAAAAAAAAGGGGGGCAGCAAAAGCCTCTCTTTTTTTATTGTTTGATTACCCCACTCTGGAAAAAAACACTTTTTAGAAAATTTTATTTCTGATTTTGGAAGGTGGATTTCGAAATTTGTCGCATCTCGGGTAATCAAAATTTACAATCATGTCACCCCTTCGGGGTTATTTGAAAGGCGAAAGTCGGAAGGCGAAAGTCGAAAGTATTGAAAATTGAGAATTAAAAAAAGGTAATTATTGGTATATCTTACTGATATTCAAACTAATGCAAACTCCATCTACCTTCTGCCTTCTACCCTCTACCTTCTACCTTTTAACCCCGTAATTCGTAATTTGACTCGCGTCCCAAATGGCATAATATTCCAGAGTGGGGTAAAAGGAGATCTATAGCGTATTGGACGTTCTGCCCCCTAATATTTTTATTTCCAAAAAAAATAAAAAAAACAAAAAAAGAGACGCAGCAAGCCACGTCTCTGTAATGATATAATGAATATTTCGAAATCTCGAAATGGTCAGTCTTAGTATAAGAAGCTCAATAAGATACCTGCTGAAACAGCACTACCAATTACACCCGCAACGTTAGGTCCCATAGCATGCATCAAGAGATAGTTTCCTCTATCATACTTACGACCTTCAACGTGAGAAACACGGGCAGAACCGGGAACTGCAGATACACCTGCATTTCCTATTAGTGGATTAATCTTATTTCCATCTTTAAGGAACAGATTGAAAATCTTAACAAAGAAGACTCCGGCTGCAGTAGCAAAAATAAATGATAAAGCTCCCAATCCAAAAATTAAGATAGAATCCCATTTCAAGAAGTTAGTAGCTTGTGTTGATGCTCCAACTGTAAGTCCAACCAAAATAGTTACGATATCCACAAGAGGACCGCTTGCTGTAGCTGCCAATCGTTTGGTAACCGCACTTTCTTTCAAAAGATTTCCCAAAAAGAGCATTCCAAGCAGTGGAAGAGCACTGGGAACCACAAAAGTTGTCAATAAGATACCTAATATTGGGAAATAAACTTTTTCACGATGAGAAACCGCTCTGGGGGGTCTCATTTTAATCAATCTTTCACGAGGGGTTGTCAATAGCCTCATTACAGGGGGTTGAAGAACAGGTATCAAAGCCATATAAGAATAAGCAGATACTGCAATAGCACCTAACATTTCAGGAGCCAGTTTTGAGGTCAAGAAGATGGCTGTTGGACCATCTGCACCACCAATAATACCGATTGCTCCCGCTTCCATCGTGGAAAATCCCAATGCCAGTGCAATGATATAAGCTGCAAAAATACCAAATTGCGCAGACGCACCCACTAAAATTAGTTTAGGGTTAGAAATTAGGGCTGAAAAGTCTGTCATCGCTCCAATTCCTAAAAATATCAATGGCGGATAAAGCCCGTGAAGAACACCAAAATAGAGATAATTCATTACTGATCCGCTTTCATACAATCCTACCTCTAAACCTCCGACAAAGGGAATATTCCCTATAATCATACCAAAACCGATAGGAATTAACAAAAGGGGCTCGTAATTTTTTTTGACCGCCAAAGCAATAAAAAATATTCCGACAGCGATCATACAGATATGCCCCCAGGTCACATTGGCAAAACCGGTATATCCGAGAAATTGTGAAACACCAAATTTAAAAAACTCTATAAATTCCATTTTAAATACATTTAAGATTACCGAGTTATCCTATAACTACTAAAACATCACCTTCCATAACGGAATCACCTCTATTTACTTTGATCTCTTTAATTACACCCTCTTTATCCGAGTCAATATTGTTTTCCATTTTCATGGCTTCCAATAATACGACATGATCTCCGGGTTTAACATGATCACCCACTTTTACAAAAATATCCAAAATAACCCCTGGAAGTGGAGATTTAAGAGGTCTTACATCGGTAGCTGCAGCCGGTGCTTTAGCCACTGTTGCATCAGTAGCTCCGGCTTTGGGTGCTGCAGGTGTTGCCACTTTAATAACAGTTTTAGGTTGAACAATTTTCTGCATCTCCGTTTGAACTTCATAAGGAGTGCCATTCACCTCAACTTGGGCAATATTATCTTCAATATCGACAATATCAACCGTATATTTATTTCCGTTTACTATAAATTTATAACTTTTCATTTTTTATCTATTTTCTTAAAATCAAACAAAATCTTATTTTCTTCTTGGAATTCTTCTATGAATCAACTGTTTTTGAGCCCAGGGAGAAGCATGTACTTTAGGAGTTTCTATGGTTATGATTTCACTCTCATAATCATGATTGGTATCAAAATAAAGATGTAAAGCCATTCCAATAGCTGCCATCTCTTCACCTGACTCAACATTTGTTGATTCAACACCATCCTTCACTGAAGGTTCTGAGGTAATGCCCTGTTTTTTGTCTTTATACTTTTTAGTCCAAGCCGGAATAAGGGCATTCAAACGACCGGATAATTTCATCACCACAAATATAATAAAAAGTGATGAAAATACAACAGTCATAGCAATAACCATAAGGGCAAGTCCATACTTGTCTCTTTGCTGAACTATCTCTGCTTTTGTAGCTTCATCGATAGGATAGTTTTGGGCTCCCGGTGTAAAGTAGTTTAATTCCCCTTTATTTTTAACCAAAATTCCATCTATCAATACAGAATCAGCACCATAATCTTTTTTATAACCGTAAGTATGGGTTGCTGTGCTATCTCTCAAAGAGGCTGGAAATTCAAAGAAGTCAATAATTTTTCTACCGCCCTGAGAAATCAAAGCAATATAGTTACTTGATGTTGGTTCCGACGGATCAAAATTAGTGTGAAATACTCCGTAAGTGGGTAAATTATCCAGATAAAAAATAACAAATCCTCTTGTTGGAACTACTGTTTTAGGATCTCCCAATGGAATCCGATACCATCTTGAAGGGTCTCCGGCAGCAAATCCTGTGGTATCATTAGTCAAATAACACCCTGCAATATCAACACTGTTGTAGGAGGTGTTAAAAATTTCAACCCAGGGAACATGCTTACCGTACTCATCAGCCAAATTATCAACATTATTGATCATCAACTCGTTAATTCTCAGGTCACTCGGAGATTGAGCACCCAAAGAAAGAGGAATCAATAAGGAGAATAATAAGATAAAATATTTATAATTTATTTTCATCATTGTTCTATTTTAAAATTACATAGGACAGTTATCATGTTTTTTAGCAGGATTTTCGAGACGTTTATTTTTAGTTGATTCTAACGCTCTAATCACTCTGAATCGAGTATTACGAGGTTCAATCACATCATCGATATATCCATATTTAGCTGCTACATAAGGATTGGCAAATGCTTCTCTATACTCTTGCTCTTTTTCAGCAACAAATTCAGCTTGTTTTTCCGGATCTTCAATAGCGGCAATCTCTTTCCCTCTTAAGATCTCAACAGCTCCTTTACCACCCATAACAGCAATTTCAGCGGTTGGCCATGCGTAGTTAATATCACCTCTCAAGTGTTTTGAACTCATTACACAATAAGCACCACCATAATTTTTCCTTAAAATAACTGTAATTTTTGGAACAGTAGCTTCACCATATGCATACAATAATTTTGCTCCATGAACGATTAACCCGCCGTACTCTTGTCCTGTTCCGGGTAAGAATCCGGGTACATCAACCAAAGTAACCAAAGGAATATTAAATGCATCACAAAAACGGATAAAACGTGCTGCTTTTCTGGAGGAATTAATATCCAATACTCCGGCTAAATATCTAGGTTGATTGGCAACGATTCCAACAGATCTTCCGTTAAATCTTGCAAATCCGATACAAATATTGGGAGCAAAATTAGGTTGGATTTCTAAAAACTTACCATTATCCACGATTCCATGAATCACGTCTTTCACATCATAAGGTTTATTAGGATTATCAGGGATAATTGTATTTAGAGCATCATCCAGACGATTAATAGGGTCATCTGTAGGGATAATAGGAGCCTCTTCCATATTATTTGAAGGCAAATAACTCAAGAGTTCTCTAATAGTTTGAATTCCTATTTCTTCATTATCTACTGCAAAGTGTGCTACCCCTGATTTTGTTGAGTGTACTGATGCGCCTCCCAAATCTTCTACTGTTACTGTTTCATTGGTTACAGTTTTAACCACTTTGGGTCCGGTTACAAACATGTAACTGTTATTCTTAGCCATCATAATAAAGTCAGTCAAAGCAGGAGAATAGACTGCACCCCCTGCACAAGGTCCAAAAATTACAGAGATTTGAGGAACCACACCGGATGCCAGGATATTTCTTTGGAAAATCTCAGCATAACCAGCCAAACTGTTCACTCCCTCTTGAATTCTTGCACCACCGGAGTCATTAAAGCCAACAACAGGAGCTCCCATCTTCATGGCTTGGTCTAATACCTTACAAATCTTATTTGATTGTGTCTCCGATAATGAACCTCCAAAAATTGTAAAATCTTGAGAATAAACGAAAACAAGTCTACCCTCTACGGTTCCATAACCGGTCACAACACCATCAGATAAAAACTTCTGCTTTTCGAGACCAAAGTTTGTACAACGGTGAGTAACAAACATGTCAAACTCTTCAAAGCTTCCTTCATCGAGCAACATCAATATTCTCTCTCTTGCTGTAAATTTCCCCTGAGAGTGTTGCTTCTCAATTCTCTTCTGCCCCCCACCCAAACGAGCCTCTTCTCTCAACTTAAGTAGTTGATTAATCTTTTCTTGCATTGTCATAATAACATGATATTTAATTGGTTAACCATTTAACGTTAATGTGAATTCTAATCGGCGAAGATACTATTTATTTTCTACTTAAATACCAAAAAAAAGAAAATAAATCATGTTTACCTCTTTTTGCTAAAAAGGATCTAAAATATCAGTAAAACCAACAGTATTCTGATCGTAATCAAGAGAAAATTAAATACTACTCAACAGAAACAGACTTGGCTAAATTTCTTGGTTTGTCTACGTCACAACCCCGTGCTACAGCAATATGATAGGCTAATAATTGTAATGGAATAACGGAAATAAGGGGGGAGAGTAATTCATCCGTTTTAGGAACTTCAATGCAGTAATCGGACATTCCTTTCACTATAGTGTCTCCTTCAGTAACTATCGAAATAATAATTCCCTTACGGGTTTTTACTTCTTGAATGTTGCTCACCACTTTTTCGTAGGTTTCTTGTGCTGTTGCTACTACAAAAACCGGCATATTTTCATCTATCAATGCAATGGGACCATGCTTCATTTCAGCTGCAGGATAACCTTCCGCATGGATATAGGATATCTCTTTCAATTTGAGAGCTCCTTCCAAGGCTACCGGAAAATTAATTCCTCTTCCCAGATAGATTGCGTTAGTAGAATTAACAAACCGAGAAGCGATCTGCTTGATCTCCTCATCCTTTTCCAATACTTTTTCAATTTTATCTGAAATGGTTTCTAATTCAGAAATATAGTGATGGTATGCTGATCGGGAAATCTCTCCCTTCTTTTGTGCCAAACTCAAAGCCATCAGGAAAAGAACCGTTACCTGAGATGTGAATGCTTTGGTGGAAGCAACCCCAATTTCGGGTCCGGCGTGAATGTAAGACCCCGCATGGGTTGCGCGTGCAATAGAAGAACCAACCACATTACAAATCCCAATGACAGTAGCATTTTTTTGCTTTGCCAACTCAATGGCTGCCAAAGTATCCGCTGTTTCTCCTGATTGTGAAATAGCAATCAAAACATCATTATCCTTAATAATCGGATCCCTGTATCTAAACTCAGAAGCATATTCCACTTCTACCGGAATTCTCACCAATGTTTCAAACAGGTACTCTCCTACTAAGCCCGCATGCCATGAAGTTCCACAAGCTGCGATAATATATCGCTCTGCATTGAGCATTTTGTGCTCATATTCTATGATACCACCTAAAGCTACCACATCTTTTTTTACATTGATTCTGCCTCGCATTGAATCTTTGATAGCTCTGGGTTGTTCATAGATCTCCTTCAACATAAAGTGTTCAAAACCACCTTTTTCTATCTGTTCCAGTTGCATTTCCAGTTTTTCAACAGATGGCATTTTTTTACCATCTTTAATGTTGAAAATCTGCAATGGTTGATTGGGATCCAGGAGTGCTACATCTTCATCTTCCAAATAAATTACCTGATTGGTATAGCCCACCATAGGAGCTCCGTCTGAACCAATATAGTACTCATTTTCTCCTACTCCAATCAACAATGGGCTTCCTTTTTTCGCCACTATCAATTGATCCGGTGCTTCGACATCCAAAATAACAATGGCGTAAGTTCCTAAAACTAAACCCAATGCCATTTGTACCGCCTCTATCAGGGGTAAGTTTTCAGTTTTAGCCACTTCCTGAATTAAATGGACTAAAACTTCAGTATCGGTGTTACTTTGAAAATGATATCCTTTATTGATTAACCCAGTTTTTAGGGTCATGTAATTTTCAATAATCCCATTATGTATTAGCGCCAACTTACCATCTGTAGAGAGGTGTGGGTGTGCATTTTGTGTATTGGGTTCCCCGTGGGTTGCCCATCGTGTATGCCCAATACCAACATGAGCTTTTGTATTTTTATCTGCACAATAATTCTCCAGGTCACTTACTTTTCCTTTCGTCTTATACAAGGAGATATTCCCTTGCGTCATCAGTGCCACCCCGGCACTATCATAACCACGATACTCAAGTCTGTGCAACCCGCTAATTAAAATAGGATAAACCTCTTTGTGTCCGGTATAGGCAACAATTCCACACATATTTTAATCTATTTAAATTTGAAATCAATATTCGGTATAAGAGATCTCCAATCTCAGTCTTAAATCCGGATCAAATGGATCGGTTCCTGCAAACAGCAAACGATTTCCCCGTACGCCGGCTCCTGAAACAAGGAGGTAAATATAGTCCTCAAATTGGTCTTGTAAAATCAACTGTTGTATATAGCGGGTGATTCTTATTCGATACTGTTTCTTATCCGCACTATATGTCCCTCCAAAATAATCTCCAGAAGTAAAGACAGGATCATCCGGTATAAAGACAATTCCATCTTTCTTAGAAACTGCCTGTAGTGATAACGCCGCTGGTGGAAGGAAATAGTCTGGATCTTCAGAAATATTTGTGATAACCAGTTCTGCTCTGTTAATCACAACATTCCTATTCTTAAACCTTTCTTTAACATCCGGAAACTGTATTCTGGTTTTAACACCACCCGTAGCCTGGAGATAAAGCAAATCCTTACCTAAGTTTGGATTATTNGTATCCCNGTTAATTACCTGACTAACAAAGTGAGATGAGCCAAGGGTATAATCATGTTCAAAGTTATTAAATCGAAGCGCACTAACATTGGTTACCAATGAATATTTCTTTGAAACACCATTACTGGAATAGTAGATTGTAATATTGGACAATGTTGATGTTAAGAGTATATTCAGCAGGGACCCTGTCTGATGTGGATTTTCCACTGTAATACAAAGACCTTTGAAAAACTCGGTAAATTGTGATGCACTTGTCGTCTGGGAAAATTTATTTACAAAATGATTCCCAAATTCATCTGTCAGTCTTATTCTTAAATGTGGATCATAATTAGTAGTATCAACAGTAACTCTTGTTCTGGGTGTTGGTTTTACGGAATAATTAGGATCATAGGTTAAATTCGTATGATCCATTTGAACAGTACTCCGCGAATTATATGCCGAATCGGCACTCAATGCTTCCGTCAGTTCATAAACTCTGATAGGTAACGCAGTGAGTGTATCCCCAAAAAATCCGGTAATTCTAAGCGACAATACAATAGAGTCCAACACCGGATTAGTACCTAAATTCACACTAGCTCCCGGTAATAAATATTGAGTATAAATCGAAGCCTTTGTAGTTCCAAAAGAGGGATCTTTCAGGAACCCCAATACATTATTTGCTAAATTTTTTGTTGAAAGCGAATCCTCCAATAGCGAATATGCTACCAATTGAGTTGAGTCAGTAAAACTTGTTCCAAGCATATCATCAGGATCTCTTAAATTGAGTCCTATTGAAGAGTACTCTTCATTACAGGATAGCAGTAATAGGGCGAGTACAACCCAAATTATAGATGTTGGGAATCTCATTTTTGAGTTATTTCTTAACTATTTTTTAGAAGTTCGTCATAGAAGGCTTCATAATCATCAACATAATCTTCTTTTTCAGGATGATGCATTACAGAAAGCTCTTTATTTTCTTCGATATAGGATATAATCTGTTTTTCTACTTCCGGATGCCCAATTACAACAGCATCGGAATGTTTAATGGCAGATTTAGTAATAGTGTCAAATCCGGGATTTTTAAAATCTCCCAATTCTTCTTCAGGAATTCCGGTAATTTTCATTTTTTTAGCCATAGAATCAGATAGCTTCTCTGAAAAATGATCATTGTAAACGGAATATACTATTTTTGAGTCCTGGAATAGAGGGTTATCTTTGTAGATTGTTCTAATAAACAAGGGGACCAAAGATGTAATCCATCCGTGACAGTGTACAATATCCGGAATCCAACCTAACTTACGCACAGTTTCAATAACTCCCTTTGCAAAAAAGAGTAGCCTTGAATCATTATCCGGTAAAAACACTCCCTCTTTTCCCTCCTCTTCCGGTTCTGAATGAAACATCCCTTTATGCTGGAAGAAATCCTCGCTATCAATAAAATAGATTTGCATCCTAACAGATTGCAGCGAAGCTACTTTAATAATAAGTGGATAATCCGTATCTTCAATAATGATATTTTGCCCTGATAAACGAATTACTTCATGAAGTAAATTTTTCCTTTCATTGATATGACCATACTTGGGCATAAAGGTTCTGATTTCGTTCTCTCTTTCTTGAATACCTTGCGGTAAGTATCGGCAAATTGAGGATATATGATCTTCTTCTAAATAGGGATAGATTGCTGAAGCAATGTAAAGTACTCTTTTCTTATTCATAAACACAATAATTACATTCCACAAAAATACAGAAAAAAAATGAGAATTTACAACTTTTTCAGCAAATTAATTTTTTTTTAACTTTTATTAAGTGCCACTTTTTAAGCGCTCTCGCTTGTTTTTGGGAGCATAATAAAGGTATAATCCAATATCTGTACCAACCAAAATAAAGTTCAGTGCATAAAAAAACACAACAACATCAAACGCGTACAAAAGTTTATGAATTATCCCGAAAACGTACCCTATCAGAATGATAATCATAAATGTCACACTCTTTCCCAGAACAAAACGGGTTTTTAGGGTTTTAAAGATAGAAATAGGCCAACTCACTGCAAAGCAAAGGAGCATTGCAATCTCGAAGAAACTAAAGCTTTTTTCTAACATACTTTATCATCTTCCGGATGTTCACAAAACTCAGTTAACACACCGAAAGTCGATTTAGGATGCAAAAAGGCAATGTTTAATCCTTCAGCTCCTTTACGAGGTTTTTTATCAATTAACTGAACCCCATTTGCTTCCACTGTAGAAAGTGCTTTTTCTACACTATCAACACAAAATGCAACATGGTGAACTCCTTCTCCTCTCTTTTCAATAAATTTCGCCACTGTGCTATCTTCACTCATAGCCTCTAAAAGTTCAATTTTAGTTTCACCAACCATAAAAAAAGCCGTTCTAACTTTCTGATCGTGAACCTCTTCAATATTATAACATTTTAGGCCTAAAACATTTTCATAGTAAGGGATTGCCTCTTTCAAACTTTTAACAGCAATTCCAATGTGTTCAATGTGAGAAATTTTCATAATCAATATAGGTTTTAAATTAATAATTTTTTAATCTCTTCCCTCTACCCTATTCAATACCGTTGTGTGATGTTTCAATGTTCTCAACACCAGCATCAGTACCAGGCATATCAATAACACATAAAAGGATATTCTAATGGGAATATATGGAAATTGACCGCTTAATTCATAGGCTCCAAATCGATAAGCCGTAATATAGTCGACCAATGTATAAATCAAAGCCATGGCAAATAATCCGGGATACTCTCTGCGGAGCACTGTTTTAAGGGAGAATGGAATTTTTGATGGTTTTCTTTTTTTGAAAGAAGGAATAAAAGGGGGGACTTGAGCCGCCCACTCCAGGAACTGATCTCCGAACTGTTTTTCGAGGTATCGCTCCTCGGCAAACATGATTCTTTCGTAATAAAGCCAAAACAGCAGCGAAACGATAATAAAAAGGAGTATATCAAGGGTGAAAATCAAAAATCCGGCCCACATCAAATAGTTCCCCAAATAGAGTGGATGTCGAACTACGGAATAGATTCCTGCTGTATTGAGTTGTTTCGCAACTTGTTTTTCCGTATTTCTCCCGGAAGTTCCATGAGGTGTTGTTCCAATTGCATAACATCGAATTCCCAATCCCAATAAAGAGATCAATATCGATATCACTGCTACAATCGGTTTAACGATATACTCTGCAGTATGAGCAGATATAGAATTATATACTGTTTGATTTCCAAAAAGCAAAATCGGCAATGCTAAAATCAGGATATAAAGTGGAATGATACCACGTTTCCGAAATAATCTGTTTCCGGTAGTTTCAAAAGAATGAATCAACGCCATATCAACAATTTTTCGAGTGCAAAAATATATAAAAAAGTAACACAAATAAAAAAAGCGGCATTCGCCGCTTTATATGTATTAATTTCCTCTTCTCTCTTTAATACGCGCTTTTTTACCTGTAAGTCCACGAAGATAATAGATACGGGCTCTACGAACAACCCCTCTTTTATTCACGGTAATTCCGGCAATAAATGGAGATGCAAATGGGAATATTCTTTCAACTCCTACCCCACCGGAATTTTTTCTAACAGTGAAGGTTTTGGTCACTCCATGACCACCAATTTGAATTACAACTCCTTGAAACTGCTGAATTCTTTCTTTAGCACCTTCTACAATTCTATAAGAAACTGTAACGGTATCTCCGGCATTAAATTTAGGAAACTCCTTAACAGTAACCAAGTTATCTTCTACGTATTGAATCAATTCTTTTTTCATCTTCCTCTATTTTTTTCTTTATATGGAACGCTTTCATTTTTGAGGTTGCAAAAGTACATAAAAAAAGCTTACGCTCAACCGGTTCTGTAAAATATTTTTTTTATTTGTTCTTTTTGAGGTGAAAACACCTGTAATCAGCACCTTAAAAGGAAGCACTTCTGCGTTGGAATAGTGATTTTAGTGAAGAGACATAATCTAAATGAGTATGTATTTGGGCATAATCAACACCTACTTTAGTAAATTGTTCGGCACTATATTGCTGTTGACTATACCACCAGTGACGATATCTCTCCTTTGTTTTTCGATCTGAACTATCAACATATTGTATTATTCCGGTCTCAGCATCTTTCAGCTTAATCAACCCAACATCCGGCAATACTCCATCCTGCGGATCAGTTAACTGCAGTGCCGTAATATCATGTTTATTGGAAACAATCCGTAATGACTTCTCAAACGATGCTCCTACAAAATCTGAAAGCATAAAAACTGTCACTCTTTTTTTTAGAGCATTCGTTAAGTATCGCAATGCTTCGTCAATATCAGTCTCTGTTTCTTGCGGTTTAAAATCAATTAACTCTCTGATTATTCGAAGAATATGAGTTCTCCCCTTTTTAGGAGGAATAAATTTCTCCACTTTATTTGTAAAAAAGATCACCCCCACTTTATCATTATTGGATATAGCTGAAAAGGAAAGTACGGCAGCCAATTCTGTAATTAAGTCTGATTTTTGTTGAACCCGTGTTCCAAAACGAGTGGAAGCACTAATATCGATAAGCAGCATTACGGTGAGTTCCCGTTCCTCTTCAAAAACCTTAACATAAGGGTGATTGAATCGTGCAGTTACATTCCAGTCTATATTTCTTATATCATCCCCATATTGATATTCACGAACTTCACTAAAAGTCATACCACGACCTTTAAATGCACTGTGATACTCTCCCGAAAAGATCTGTTGTGTCATCTTACGGGTTCTGATCTCAATTTTTCTTATTTTTTTTATTAATTCAACTGAATCCATACCATCAATCTTTATCCTACCTCCAACACACTATTAGGGGACTTCAACACTATTCAGAATTTCATTGATAATATCCGATGTTGTGATATTTTCAGCTTCTGCTTCATAGGTTAATCCGATACGATGTCTCAGTACATCATGACAAATCGCACGTACATCTTCAGGAATCACATAACCTCTTCTTTTGATAAAAGCGTATGCCTGAGCTGCCAAAGCCAGATTGATGGTAGCTCTTGGTGAAGCTCCATATTGAATCATATTTTTGAACTGCTCTAACTTATACTGTTCCGGATAACGGGTAGCAAAAACGATATCAGTAATGTAATGAGCAATCTTCTCGTCAATGTATACCTCTTTTACTATTTCCCTGGCTTTCAAGATATCATCAATCTGAAGAACAGTCTGAGTAGTTGGAAGTTTCGAATCCAGATGCTGTTTCAATATCTGTTTTTCCTCTTCTTTGGATGGGTACTGAATCACAACTTTCATCATAAAACGATCTACCTGTGCTTCAGGTAGTGGATAAGTTCCTTCCTGTTCTATTGGATTTTGCGTTGCCATTACCAAGAAAGGCTCTTCTAATGGATAGGTCTGTTCTCCTATTGTAATCTGCTTTTCCTGCATTGCTTCCAACAATGCACTTTGTACCTTAGCCGGAGCTCTATTGATCTCATCCGCCAAAATAAAATGAGCAAACACGGGTCCTTTTTTTACAATAAACTCTTCACTTTTTTGGCTGTATATCAAAGTACCAATCAAGTCAGCCGGTAATAGATCCGGAGTAAACTGGATACGACTAAATTTAGCATTGATAATATTTGCCAGCGACTTAATTGCCAATGTTTTAGCTAATCCGGGAACTCCTTCGAGTAAAATATGGCCTTGGGTTAACAAACCGATCAGAAGACGTTCGATCATATGTTTTTGTCCCACAATAACCCGATTCATCTCCATGTTGACCATCTCGATAAAGGCACTCTCCCTTTGGATTTTTTCATTCAATTCTCTAATATCCACTTGAGTATTCATAATTGTTTTTAATATAATTTTCAGTCTCTGAAACGATAGAAACTCTATTTTATTGTACCACAAATCTAAAAGGACAGAATTAGATCCGTTTTTTATTAGTCTGTGATTCCCATTTTTTCAATATAGTTTCGCAGGTTGCTATATCTTCAGCAGCCATTAACTGTAATTTAACGGGTTTAAAAAAAGGGATTGCTCTAAAATAGCCTGCATAATGCCTTCTCATTTCCAAAAGAGCTACTTTTTCATTTTTGTTTTGAGCCATACCTTTTAAATGTTCCAGGCAAAGCTCTATCCGCTCTGCGAGGGTGGGAGTTTGCGGGGGGATCCCCCCCATATATTTTTTTACATGATTAAAAATCCAAGGATTACCAATCGCCGCTCTTCCAATCATAATTCCATCCACACCATACCGCTGCTTATACTCTATCGCCTTCGGACCGGAGTCAATATCTCCATTCCCAATAACGGGAATTTGAAGTCGGGGATTCTGCATTACCTCCCCTATCAAACTCCAATCAGCTGTTCCGGAATAAAACTGAGAACGAGTTCTCCCATGAATTGTTACCCCTTGAACCCCAATATCTTGCATCCTTTCAACCACCTCTACAATGGGCTTATTAGTATGATCCCATCCCAAACGTGTTTTAATGGTTACCGGCAACTTTACATGTTTCACCACCTCTTCTGTCAGATAGACCATCTTAGGAATATCTTTCAAAATTGCTGATCCTGCTCCTTTAGAAACCACTTTTTTCACCGGACACCCCCAGTTGATATCAATAAAATCGGGAGCAGCGGATTCAGCTATTTGAGCTGCTTCAATTAATGAAGATTCATTATGACCAAAAATCTGAATTCCAATCGGACGCTCCTCCTCATTAAAATTCAATTTATCAACACTTTGCGAAACATTTCTTATGAGCGCATCTGAAGAGATAAACTCTGACACCAGGATATCAGCCCCCATTTTTTTACAGATCATCCGAAAGGTTAAATCTGTCACAGACTCCATTGGAGCTAAGAAGATAGGGAAAGGATCTCGGTCAATAATTTGTCGAAAAGTTTGCATTTTTATAATTTGGCTGCAAAAGTAGGGAAAATAATTTTTAACACTCATCATTTTTTTATCATAAACAGAACTATAATGGTTGATTGGTACTCTTTTTTTCCTATCTTTGCAGGTTGATATACATATAATGTATAATGCATTGAAAATTTAAATAAGTAAACAATATAAAACATTGATTATGAAAAAGTTATTACTCTCTATCTTAATGATTCTTTCTACCTTGGTTCTCCACTCTCAGTGTGCAGATTCGGTAACTGTATTCTTTGAGAACTTTGATGGACCTACTATTAAGACAAGGACTTCGACGAGCCATGGTACAGCGGACTGGAGTGTTAATACTACACTTTACACATCTCCAAGTAAGAGTATTCACTCGCCTTTGTACCAAACTACTAACCTTCAGTCACAGCTTTATATTGATACTATTCGTTTTATTCCCGGAAAAAATAAAATCTATTTATCTTTTAATCACATCTGTAAAATTCACCACTTAGACCAGGCATTTGTCTCGTATCGTGTTTCTACCGGAGGAACACCCGGAAGCCCCACATGGAGTTCCTGGCAAAATATGAACTTCACTGAAACTTCACCAAACTACTACGGTGAAGCTACAGCTTCAGGTGCAATTATAGCCGGAAAATTTTCTCAGAACACTTACCCTACCCTTTGGCAAAACGATAATAATAATGCTACTCCTCAGAACAGCTGGTGGAAGAGTGAATTAATTGATATTTCACAATATATTGTTGGTTTAGGAGACGGACAATATTTTGAAATTCGTTTCTATACCAATAGAATGTTTCAAAGTCAATACTTGGTACCAACGGGTTGGTTTTTGGACGACATTCGTATAGTTGCTTCCGATAAAGAGTTGGTTCCACCCAAAATTGCATTGGCGCCTCCTTTGGTTCCTGACAGTGTGAACCATATCGGACCTTATATCGTCAAAGCCAATGTTACTGACCGTCCTGCAAATAACGTTTTGCCAGACTCGGTTAAGCTATATTACAGAGAAGATGGTGGGGCACCTATTTTGGCTCCTAAAACCCAACTTTCTGCTACACAGTACCAATGGACTATCCCGGTTCAATGTAACGGGACCAACATTCAATATCAAATCACAGCTCAAGACTCTGCTTGTAACCCTGCTATACCGTTGGACGGACAATTCACTGTTAACCTAAGTACAGCCGGAACCACAACGAATGGGGTCCAAAACTTAGGAATTTATGATCCCCCATTTGCAGTAGAGGTCGGGGATCCAACACCTGTCGAGGTGATTATTAAAAACAGAACCAACAACCCAATGACCTCAGCGACGATAACATTATCACTCAACGGGGTACTTCAATCCACATACAATTGGTCATCAGTGACAGATTATCACCCAACTCGTCCATTCTGTCTTGACTTTATTGACACCGTAAATATTGGAACTTATACCCCCGTTATGGGTTGGGATACCGTTAAAGTATGTGTTACCCATCGAAACGGAACACCTAACAACTACGTTCCTGCATCCGCACATTGCAGCCAGTATATAAGATTTGGTTGTGCCGCTATTTTGAGCGGACCTCTCAATATCGGTGGTGCAAATGCTGATTTTAACACCCTGGAAGATTTCTTCATAACGCTTGCCAATTGCGGGATGAATGGTCCTATTATTGCAAAGTTAGCCTCCGGAACATACAGTAGCAGTCAATTCCAGTTTAACTCTCTATTCGTTGGACAATCTGCTACTAACACGATTACTTTTGAGCCCCAATCAGGAAACGCTGCAGATGTCACTATTGTTGATGACCAAAATGTGAGCGGTCGCGGTGCCATTACCATCAATGGAACCGGTCACCTTACTTTTAACAACTTAACTATCCAGGGTAAAACAGGGGGAACCTGGTCTATGGGAGTTGTTTTTACGGGAGGAATCTGTACCAATGTAAAAATCACTAATTGTATTATCAACATTAGCAACTCCACTACTACTTCCAATCTCTTTTCAGGTATTGCACGTATCCAGGCTGCTACCGGTTCCTCNGGGGATAATGAAATCGAAATTAGAGGAAACACCATTACCGGTGGAACATATGGTATTCACTATTTAGGAACCAGCCCAAGAACCAATAATTTGATAGCTATTGAATCTAATACTATTGAAACCGGATATACGGGTATTTATACCATCTTCACAAACTGTCCTACATACAACAAAAACAAAATTAAACAATTGGCTACCAGTCAGCTAAGATTTACCGGGATGAATATTGAACGTTCATCTACGACAACATCCATCTCAAAAAATAAAATCTGGTCTGAGAATAACACTAATGTTGGTATACTGCTTAACAATGTATCGAATGGTACCAATGGTGAGATTTTAGTTTCCAACAATGAGGTCAATGCCAGAGCGTTAGCCGCCAACACATACGGAATAAGCAATACTTTATGTACAAGAATGAATTATTTGCATAACACTATCCGCCTATTCTCAACATCTACATTGGATCTGACAGCTTGTTATTATCATACTTCCGGTGCGATTATTAACTTTTCCAACAATATTTTAGTTAATAAATGCGAATCCCTGAACAATCTAAATTATCCTATCTATTATCAAACTAATCCTAATACTTTAGTTGCTGACTACAACGTATACCACTCCAGTGGTCCTGTCGGATATTATATTGTTGCCAGAAATAACATTGAGGAATGGAAGTTTGCAATGAATAACGATAAGGATACTGCAACAATTACAATTGATCCTCCTTTTGAAAATCTTACCACTTCTCTTAACCTTTCTGACTTCTCAGGATTTGAGTGTCCTAAAAACATTTTAGTGGAAGATGATATCCGGGACTCATTGAGAAATTGTGAAGTAACACACCGTGGTTGCTACAGTACTTACGTTCCTCCTAAAGACTTAGCACTTGTGGATATGATTTCCCCTGCATTGGGAACTTGTCCTCAGGCTTCTTATCCTGTTACTCTAAAATTGTTCAATTATGGTTGTTCTACTATTAATTTTGCCAACACCCCTGCAACAGTTACTACAATTGCAACCGGTGGCTTAACACTCAACACAACCCATACCATTAACACCGGAACATTAGCTCCAAACAACTCCATGAACATTACTGTTAATCAAGGTTTGGCTATACCCTATAATCAAAATGTTAATTTTACATTTATTGTCAATTATGCCGGAGATGAAAGAGCTCTTAATGACACTTTATCCCTTCCCTTCAGATTGGAAGTAATTGCTCCTGCAATAGCTACTTATGATGAAACATTTTCAAATGGAACCACACTAACCTGGAAAATAGAACAAATTTCCGGAGCAGGAAACTGGAGCTTCCAGGAAGGAATAAGTGAATATCCAACTATTGCACCTGTTTATGGAACCGGAAGACTCTTCTTTAACTCCAAAAACTTCTTGACAAACACTGCTTCCAGAGCAATTATGCCTGTTATGGACTTGACCAACAGCGTCAATCCAATTTTAGAAGTTTGGTATGCACATGATAATACTGCTGCAAGTGCTGCTTATAACCAAGAAGGTGTTATTGTCAAGATCTCCACCGATGGTGGTGCTACCTGGACAGCTCTAAATCCTGAAACTCCTAACCCAACAAATACAAACACCTCCATTTTAAAAAGAGGACAAACATCCATTACTGGCTATACACTTCCTGCTTGGGTTAAATATACTTACGATCTAAGCAATTATAACAACACAGGATGTGTATTTATATGCCTTGAAGCCACAGGTAAAAGAGGAAACAATATCAATATTGACCGTATTAGGGTGAGAAAAATTCACACTAACGATTGCGCTGTTCAAAACATCTATACTGTTCATGAAAGACCTACCGTTGTTGAAACCTCTCCGGAAATCAAAGCTATTGTAACAAATGAAGGAAGAAATGCTCAAAATAATGTTCAGGTTACCTTAACTGTTTCGGGCGCCAACTCTTACACAGAAACTGCTACAATTGCAAACATTCCGTATAACGGACAAGGTGTTGCTACCTTTACAGGAGCACATTTGCCCAATAATGGAACAAATAACATTTCAGTTACCTGCCAAAATGATGAAAATAATGCAAACAATACTCTCAATGCGCTTCTAAACACTACAGCTAATAATATTAACTATGCTGACACCACATCACATCATATCACATTTGGAAGTGTTACACCTATTAAGGCAGCGGCTAAATATAACGTTGTTGATACGGTAATTGTAACCTCCGTTAAATTCTATCCTTCCAATGCTATGGATGCAGTAGGAAAAAGAGTCAGAGCTTTTGTATCCAATGCTGAAGGAAAGATTATTACCACTTCCGATATCACTACATTAACCAGTGAAATGATTGATAGTTGGGTTACTCTTCCTATAAACAACTATGCATTGACAA
>JGI24711J26586_10000500_pt1 | contig 30628 bp, 28 predicted proteins | sample BioPla3DNA1_FD_26586 | JGI IMG/M metagenome (IMG submission 26586)
TTAAATTAGTTTTAAAAGAGCACTCATTCAGGCTTGCTGATGTTTGATGTTCGACTTCTCATTTTATGTGATGAAGATCGACTTCATTTTTTTATCGTAATAATCATTTATCAATGTATAATAAAATATCTTAAATATAAATAAGTTAGACAATACATGCTTTATTTACATAAGTAAAATAAAGCAGACTTGTATCATTAAATATACTTGTTAACACGATAAAATTCTAATAAAATACCGCCAAATTCGAAAAACAGGTTAAAAAATACATATTATTAACCTTTTAAATTCACCTAACAATTGAAAGACATTTAGACTATGAAAAAGCAAATTATCCTATCACCAAATGCAGAATCAGCATTACAAAAACTTGGCAAAGGTATCAAGACTGCACGCATTAAGCGTGGCATTACCGCTACAGCAATGGCAGAGCTTATGGATACTACACGCGTAACCTTAGGTTCAATCGAAGATGGCGCTCCATCAGTATCTATGGGTCACTACTTGAAGGCATTATCCGTATTAGGTTTCGATACACGCATTTCTAGCCTTGTTCTTGATGATACTGTAAAGTTCTAGTTTAAATTGAAGAGTCACGTATAGTGACTCTTTATTTACCAATCCTTCCTCACATTCTTTCCTATATCACTTTTTTGACAAATATCCGTGTAATTTGTTTCTAAATTGTTAGTTTTCGTGATAAATTAGCCTTGTAAGCGTACATATATTTCTTTATAAAAATTAAGTAGAGCTAAAAAGTGGATGATATAAGCAACAACGGTAATCACGGCGACAAACGTGGCTACAAAAATAATTTCAGATCTGGTGGTTTTAGACCTCAGAATGGCTCTAACAGCCCACATAAACCATTTAACCGTACCCGTGACAGACAAAAGGGCATGGTAAGTGCTTTTATTCAGGGTAAAGGTCAGAACGCAGCTCTAAAGTGGTTAATGGAATCAAGAACTTCTGTATGCGTATTCTTAATTACAGGTGTTAAGTTTGAAGGCCTAATTAGTGCTTTTGATTCATTTACAATTAAGATCTCTGATGTAAAGCATAATCAGCAGATGATTTACAAAGACAAGATTTCAACTATTACTGTAAAGAAACCAGAGAATGGATTTCATGGCACTCGTCGCCCAATGGGAATGATGGGTGGTCAGGGCTCTTTCCCGGGCCAGCGTGGTGTTTCACGTCCTTTAGCAGGTGATCCTGAGGACACTGGTGATGATGGCGTAACTCTTCCAACACATCACGTTGAATATCAGGGTTAATTTATAATAAAGCTTGGCACTGCCAAGCTTTATATTTGATGCTACACTTATTTAGATAATACCTTTCCATCATTTAATGTATATTGCAAAAGAGATTTCTCTTTAGCCTGTATACATAAGAAAACCAGTCCCTTATCAAGAGCTTTGATTGCTCTTACTCCATCAGGTGTTACGCGAATAACAGAACCTTCTTTTAATTCGAAGCTGTTATTGTCTATGGTAAGCACCATGAGTGGGCATTAACCACACAGCTTTATGATTAAGAGCTTTTACCTCTACTTGAGAAATCTGATTTACTTGAGGCAAGAAAAGTCTACATTGATAAGATCTCTCCTAATGTTTCTAAGATAAGTTATGGAATTACCTTTATCATTGAGCAGAAAGTGGAGAATTTATCAAAGATTGCTGTGCGTATGCAGCATTTTTGTCCGGCCACCATTGTCTTTATGATAGCTATTATGGGAATTGCAGGTATATTTATTGTGATTTTCTCTATTTCAAGAGAACTTACTGTCTAAACACATATACCAGGCACTGCCCGGTATATACTTTTAACTAATCTCTTTTAATCTGATGGTAATGGACAATTCTGTCGTTGTTAACTTCAATACAATCAAAGCTACCGTTTCTGGCTGCTTCAATTCCGAGTTGACCATCTTCAAAAATAACGCACTCTTGTGGCGCAAGATTTAATCTTTTAGCTGCCTCTAAAAAGGTGGCAGGATCAGGCTTATGCTCTTTAACATCATCAGCTGTAACTAAAGCATCGATATATGTATCAAGACCTTTTGCCTTTAAAATGTAGGTTGCATTAGAAATTCTGGTACCGGTGCCAATTGCTATCTTCTGTCCGCGACTTTTTGCATTTTTTAGAATAGTTGCAATATGATTGAACAGTTCAACCTTATCAATATTTGCTGTATAGATTTCGATTTTTCTTTTAACAAAGGAATTTACATCACCTACAGGATTGCCTTTATCCTTATAAAAGTTTGCAATATCATAACTTGATGCGCCGCCCATAGCGTAGATCTGACTCTCGTCGATATCAAAACCATGCTCGTTTGCAACCTGTCTCCATGCTTTAGCATGGAATGGCATGGAATCGGTTAGTGTTCCATCAAGATCAAAAATTAATCCTTTGTATTTTTTTATTTCTTCTAAATTCATTGATAACTCCTAAAGGTTGCAGGTATTTTAGCAAAAAACTGGCGATTTTTTGAGGAATTAAGCTAGTGCAATTGATGATGTAAAATAGAGCTTAGCAAAATCGGCGATTATAAATGCTATACTCATAAAGTAGAAATTGATTTATTGATTAGGCTACGAATGGATATTAAAGAATTAACTTGTCATACCCTGGTTATAGGGGCTGGCTCTGCTGGTATTGAAGCTTATAAAAATGCAGATGCTCAGGGTAAAGAATGCATTATTGTAGATTCAGGTCCTTTAGGCACTACAGCGCAGCGTTCAGGTGAACTGCCGATATCCTTGCTGATGGAAGCTGGTATGGCTTTAAATTCTCTAAATCACTTATCAGAAAGTGGCATTACCTTTCCTTCAAAAATCGTAGCTGATACATCAAATGTTTTATCCTCAATGCGCGCTACAAGAGCAAGAGCGACAGCTGAAGTCCTTTCCTTTATGTACAAGATACCTGAGACTCACAGAATAAGAGGTGAGGCTAAGTTTCTCGATGAGCACAGCGTGCTTATTGATAACAGTATAAAGGTTAATTTTGAAACAGCGGTAATTGCAACTGGTTCATCTCCACTTGTTACCTATGAGCAGTCCTGCTTAAAGGACATCCTGACTACCAATGAATTTTTTGAGCTTGAAAAACTTCCAAAATCAGTAGCAATTTTCGGAAGCTCCAAGGTAGGTCTTGAGTTAGGTCAGGCATTATCCTATTTAGGACTTGATGTGGCTGTTTTCGGTCAGAGAAAGCTGTGGTCATTAACTGATGATTCGGTGCTTACAGTAGCTCATCAGCTGTTATCAGCAAAATTCAATCTCTATGTGGATACCTATATCACCTCAATGGAGAATGAAAAGGATAATACAGGCTATGCTATCTATTACATTGATGACAGAAGTTATGAAAATTATCTGCATATGCAGAGTGTGGTGGCTGCAACTGACAGAATTCCAAATGTAGGCGGCATGGATCTGCAGAAGATAGGCATGAAACTTACAAGAACAGGCTGCATTAAAGTTGATGATAAAACAGGACAGACTAGCATTCCTCATATCTTTGCTGCAGGTGATGTCTGCCATGACAATCAGCTTGCAACAGTAGCCATTGCCGAAGGCAAATATGTCGGTATCAATGCTGCAAATTATCCGGATTTAATTGAAAAGCCAAAACAGGTACGAGTAGACATCGTATATACTGATCCGGTTTTAGCAATTGTTGGTAATACACTTGACGAAATGCGTCAGTATGCAAAGACTACAGGCGACAACTTTATCATTACCGAAGTTCATCTAAAGCAGGGTAATTTCAGAGGACTTCGTGAGGATGGAGGCATGCTCAGCATGTACACCTCAATCAAAACTCACAAGGTTTTAGGTGCAGAGCTTTGTGCCTATAAGGGCGATAAGATTGCTCAGTTTTTAGCTCTTGCCATGGAGAATGAATTAACTGTTAAGGAGCTTTCTCAATACCCTTATTATCATCTGTCAGCTGAATCGATTATCGGTGTAGCTGCAGTAGAAGCTGGCAAAAAATTAAATAAATAAAAAAAAGGTTAAAAGCTAAATGGAAAAGACAATTGTATTAGCTTCAGGAAATGAAGGTAAAGCAAGGGAATTTCGTGCAATTTTAGAACCTCTAGGCTTTAAAATCATTCTGCAAAAAGAGCTTGGAATCGACTCTCCTGAAGAGGATGGTAAAAGCTTTCTGGAAAACGCTATTATCAAGGCTCGCTATGCCTGCGAAAAAAGTGGCATGTGGGCAATTGCAGATGACTCTGGCTTAGCTGTAGATGCTTTAAACGGAGCTCCTGGCATTTATTCTGCCCGTTACAGCTGTGAGCATGGTGATGATAAAGCTAATAACAATAAATTATTAAAAGAATTAAAGGGCGTTCCTTTTGAAAAGCGCACTGCAAGATATTACTGCGCTTTATGCCTGGTTCGTCATAAGGACGATCCTGTTCCACTTACTGTGCTCTCTTCATGGGAAGGTTCAATCGGAGAAAAGGAGTTAGGCGCGGGTGGTTTTGGTTATGATCCGCTCTTTGTGGTAACAGGCCGTAACTGTACTGCTGCTCAATTGCCACCACAGATTAAAAATCTAATCTCTCACAGAGCAAGAGCTCTGCAGGCTTTAACCTACAAGTTAGAACATAATCTTTCATGATAGAAAAATTACCTCTAGGTTTATACGTCCACTACCCATGGTGCATCAGAAAATGCCCATACTGTGATTTCAATTCTCATCCTAAAAAGAGTAGTGGGTGTACTGATGAGGCTTATCTTGAGAGTCTGATAAGAGAGTTTGAAGACAACCTTCAGTATGTGGACGGAAGAGAGTTTCTGTCTGTATATTTTGGAGGTGGTACACCATCTTTATTTTCCCCAAATCTGATGAAGAAGCTTATAGACAGGATCTCTCCTTATCTTAATGCAGACACCGAGATCTCAATGGAGGCAAATCCCGGTACTGTAAGCTACGATCTTTTAAAAGCATATAAAGACATTGGCATTAACCGTATAAGCCTTGGGGTACAGAGTTTTAACGATAAGTCTTTAAAAGCATTAGGCAGAATCCATGACAGCCAGGCTGCCATAGAATCTTGTGAAAATGTAAAAAAAGCTGAATTTAACAATTTTAATATTGATATAATGCACGGGCTCCCGATGCAGGATAGTACTCTTGCATTAGATGATCTTAAAAGGGCAATTGATTTAGGTGCTAATCATTTATCGTGGTATGAACTTACCATCGAAGAGGATACCTATTTTGGTATTCACCCACCAAAACTTCCTGCTGAGGATGAGTTAGCTCAGATAGAGCAAGACGGGTTTTCACTATTAGAGCAGAATAACTTTAATCGTTATGAGGTGTCTGGCTATACCAGAGACATACGTTGTCTTCATAATCAGAATTACTGGTATTTCGGGGATTATTTAGGTATTGGAGCGGGCGCACACTCTAAAATTAAATTAGGGTCAAAAACTTATAGAAAGGCTAATGAACAGAAGCCTTCAGACTATATACAAGCAATTAGAGATAAAAAACTTTGTTTTAAGGAAGTAAGTGCAGAGAATTTACCTTTTGAGTTTATGCTCAACAGACTGAGAATATTTGACAGGGTAAATATCGATGAATTTTCAGTGACCACAGGCCTTGACTTTAGTGTTGTTAAAGACAGGTTAATTAAAGCTAAAGAATTAGGCTTACTCAATCTTGATGAAAGCTCATATGGCTTAACTGATCTTGGTCGCTGGATGTTAAATGATATCCTAGAGATGTTTTTAGACTAAAGTTAATATATTTAATGGTAAAGAAAAAACAATAACTTATACTTAGAACATAACTTTATATTAGCTATAAAAATCTGCATATAAAAGCAAAGAAAGAATAGTTAGGATGATTCGAGAATGAATGAGAATTTTCAGAAAAAGATAACTGCATTACTTAATCAGAAGAGTGCACCACAGGGAAAAATTGAAGGTGATTTTAGGGTTGCACTATATGTAGTGGCAGCATTATTCCAGATAGATTTTTCAAATATCTCAAACCTTGGCATGTGCTCAAACTTTCTTGGTAAGGTTGGTTTTAAAGGTGATATTTCACACTACAAGGCAAAGGATTATTTTGATACTGTAGATGATCTTGTGGCAAAAGGCGCTTTAGTAAAGCTCTTTGAGAGCAGTAAAGTATATGCCGCACCATGCGATGTAAAGATCATTGAATCAAAGGTAAAAGCTGTAGAAGACGTTAATTTACGTTTTGAAGAAGAGCGCTACTACAACTACGTTATTGAAGATGAAACAGGTAAAGAATACCGCTTAAATACCAAACTTGTGCTTTTACCAAATGATGAGGTGGAAGCAGTTTTAGCTGTTAACTGCGATGTGGCTTTCGTAAAGAGAATCACTAAAGTAAGACAGTGTGTTTTAGGCAGAATCATGCTCTTTGGTAAGAGCAAGGCTAACCTGATGCCAGATGAGCCTAACCTTAAGAGTCTTGATTTTACCTTTGCAAACAGTGCTGATTTAGGCGAGGCAAAATCAGGTGATATTGTTATTGCTGAGATTACACGTCGCAACAACAATTCCTCATTCTCTGTAAAGACAAGAGAAGTGGTAAAGGATATCGGTAATTTAAATAACATCATTGTCATGTCTGTTCTGCGTAACGACATTCCAAATGTATGGCCTGATAATCTTATTAAGTCCTTATCAAGAATACCTACAACTGTAAAGCCAGAAGAAGCAAAGGGCAGAGTTGATTTACGTCAGGTCCCTCTTGTAACCATTGACGGAGAGGACGCCCGCGACTTTGACGATGCAGTGTACTGTAAAAAGGAAGGCAAAGGTTGGAGACTGTTTGTATCTATTGCGGATGTTTCCTACTATGTAAAGACAAATACTCTTTTAGATAAGGAAGCTGTAAACCGTTGTAACAGCTGCTATTTCCCTAACTTTGTAATTCCAATGCTTCCAGAGAAACTGTCAAACGGCATCTGCTCTTTAAATCCTGATGAAGACAGATTGTGTATGACCTGTGAAATGGAAATTTCAAAGCAGGGTAAGATCGAAGGTTACAGATTCTATCCTGCCATCATGAGATCACATGCAAGACTTACCTATAACGAAGCCTGGAAAATGATCTGTGAGGGTAAATCTGAGTTTAAAGAGCATGATAATGTAATTGATGATGTAAAAGAGTTATTCAACTTGTATCAGGCTTTCAAGAAAGACAGAATCAATCGTGGTGGCATCAGCGTTGAATCAGAGGAATTACATTTTGTATTCAACGAGAACATGGAAATTGAAGGCGTAAAACCATTAGAGCGTAATGATGCACACAAGCTGATTGAAGAGTTCATGATTGCAGCTAACGTATGTGCTGCCAGTTTTGTAAACGACAACAAGTATCAGACTTTATATCGTGTACACGCAAAACCAATGGAGAAAAAACTTGGTCTTTTAATAACTCAGCTAGCACGTTTTGGTTTGAGTCTTAAAGGTGGTGAGTCACCAACTTCAAAAGACTATATGAATCTTGCAGATTCTATTGCCAACAGACAGGATGCAAAGATCATCAACGAGCTGATTTTACGCAGTATGTCAAAGGCTGAATACACACCTGACAACATTGGTCACTTTGGTCTTGCATTAGATAAGTACGCTCACTTTACCTCTCCTATCAGAAGATACGCTGACTTACAGTTACATCGTGTAATTAAGTATATTTTAGAGAAACAGGAAAAGCGTTCATGGGGTAAAATCGGTGCCCGTGCCTACACCAAAGCAGAGCTTGTTGCTTTAGGTGTTAAGTGTACAGCCCGTGAAATTGCAGCGGCAACAGCAGAGCGCGAGGTAGATGCAAGTTTAGCCTGCGTTTATATGGAAAAGTTTATTGGTGAGTCTGTTCAGGGTACAGTAACAGGCTGCACAAACTTTGGTGTTTTTGTCCGCTTAGATGATTATGGTGTTGATGGTATGATCTATGTAGGTGATTTTGATACCTATATGAACTTCAATGAAAAGGATCAGTCATTAACCTCTAATTATGGCGATGTATATACAATCGGTAAGAAGATAAAGGTAATAGTATCTGGTGTAAATCACGAAGAGCTCAAGATTAACCTGTTACCAGATGACAAGGCTCATGAGCGCGTTAAAAAGAGTTTAAAGACTGAGCGAGACAGCATCATAGCAAAGAGAGCTAAGATCAGTAAGAGCTCACCTAAAAAGGATAAAGAGAAGATCTTAAAAGATTTATCAGATATCTCCTCATCAAGAGTTGCAAAGGAAGAGGATAATGTGGATAGATCTTTTGCAAAAAAGAAGGTTAAATGCAGCGATTGGCAAAATGATCCATATGGAGCCGGATCAGCTGTGAATATGCCACAGATCTTCAAAGGAAAAAAGAGTAAGAAAAAATCTAGAAAAGGTAGATAGAAAATATGTTCGTAAGTCAGAAAAAAAGTCGTGCACGTGAAATCATTTATGGTATCAATGCTGCTGTAACTGCAATCCAGACTTCTCCTGAGAAGATCACTGCAGCCTGGGTGGTAAAAGGACGTGAAGATGATAGACGTATCAAGCAGATTGAAGCAATGCTAAATCAGATTGGCATTCGTCCACAGGTAGCTATGCGTCATAGCCTTGATGAAAAGACTGAAAATGGTGTTCATCAGGGTATCGTGCTAGAGGTTATTGCAACTCCACCAAAGGATGAGCGTTTCCTTGAGGATTTATTAGTTAAGTTAGAAGATGAGCGTCAGCTTTATCTGATTTTAGATGGTGTTACCGATCCTAGAAACCTAGGTGCAGCAATGCGTAGTGCATGGGCTGCAGGTGCCACAGCTGTGATTGTTCCAAAAGACAAGTCAGCATCATTAACACCAGTTGCAAGAAAGACAGCTGATGGTGCTGCAGAGCAGGTTCCATTTGTAGCTGTAACCAATCTGTCACGTACAATTGAAATGTTAAAAGAACATAATGTTGAAGTTGTAGGTATGGCAGGTGAAGCTACAGCAACCATCTATGACTATGATTTCCAGAAGGCAACCGCAATTGTAATGGGATCAGAAGAGGCTGGTATGCGTCATCTTACCCGTGAAAAGTGCGATGCTATCGTTAAGATCCCAATGGCAAAAGGTGTTGAATCATTAAATGTTTCAGTTGCAGCTGGTATTGCCATGTACGAAGTTGTACGTCAGTTCTTAAAGAAATAATCTTTAAATAAAGTGCCGGCATCTGCCGGCATTTCCTCCTCTGAAAAGATTATTCACTACAAAAGTAATCTTGAGTTTTCCTATAAAAAGTATATAATGTTTGCACTCAGTCATGTAGGCAAAAACCTACATTAGTCTCCTTGTCTGATAACAGACTGATTTATCAGACTTTTACCGTAAGGGGCATTTTAATGCGTAACTACGAAATCGTTTTCTTGGTTCACCCTGATCAGAATGATCAGGTTCCAGGAATGATCGAGCGCTATAAGGGCGAGATCGAGAAAGCTGGTGGTAAGATCCACCGTTTAGAGAACTGGGGCCGTCGTCAGTTGGCTTACCCAATTCAGAAAGTTCACAAGGCTACCTACGTTTTAATGAACGTTGAAGCTGAGCAAGAAGTAATCGATTCAATCGAGAACAACTTCCGTTTCAATGATGCTATTATTCGTAACCTTATCATCCGTACCAACGAAGCAATCACCGAGCAGTCACCAATGATGAAGGCACGTGATGAGCGTCGTACACGTGATGAAGATGTTGAGCGTCGCGTTAAGTCTGAAGAGGCAGCTGTTGAAGCTCCTGCAGAAAAAACTGATGCTGAATAAGGAGAAATAAAATGGCTCATTACTATCACCGCCGTAAGTTCTGCCGTTTCACTGCAGAAGGCGTTACAGAGATCGATTACAAAGATGTAGCTTTATTAAAGAACTATGTTACCGAGTCAGGTAAGATCGTTCCAAGCCGCATCACTGGCACAAGCGCTAAGTATCAGCGTCAATTAGCAACCGCTATCAAGCGTGCTCGCTTCTTGGCTCTTTTACCTTACACCGACCTACAAAGCCGCTAATTAGGAGCTTATAATGGAAGTTATTCTATTAGACAAAATTGGCCGTTTAGGCGGTCTAGGTGACAAGGTTAAAGTACGTAACGGTTATGCTCGTAACTACTTATTACCTTTAAAGAAAGCTGTTCTAGCTACTAAAGAAAACTTAGCTAAGTTCGAAGCTGAGCGTGCTCAGTTCGAGGCTAAGATTGCTGCTGAATTAAAGGCTGCTCAAGACCGTGCTGAGAAGTTAACTGCTCTTGGCAAGTTAGAAATCGCTGCTCAGGCTGGCGACGAAGGCAAGCTATTCGGTTCAGTTGGTACTCGTGATATCGCCTCTGCAGCTGCAAAGGCTGGCGTTGAGCTTCACAAGTCTGAAGTTCGTCTACCAGACGGCGTTCTACGTTCAGTTGGTGAGTACCAGATCGAAGTTCAGTTACACGCTGATGTAAAGACCGAGATCTTAGTAGCAATTGTTTCTGAAAAGTAATAATTCTCACGAACACTAAAAAAAGCGGGGATACCCGCTTTTTTTATAGGAAAAATTTGAACTTGCAGTCAAATCTATTACCGCTATTGAAATGGGCTGGCGGTAAACGTCAATTACTTCCACACTTAATTCAGGGATTGCCTAAATCCTTCGAGCGTTACTGCGAACCTTTCGTAGGTGGTGGTGCTTTGCTGTTTGCATTAGCTCCGCAAAAAGCACTCATCAATGATGTAAATGAAGAACTTGTTTCTTTCTATAAGGTGGTTAAGGACCATCCTGAAGATCTGATCTCCTGCCTTAAAGAATTTAAAAACGAGGAAGAGTTCTTTTATAAAGTAAGAAATATCGATCTTGATGTTAAGGCTTTTTCAAAGTTATCAGAAATCTATAAAGCTGCAAGAACCTATTACCTAAACAGAACCTGTTTTAATGGCCTATATCGCGTAAATCGTAAAGGACATTTCAATTCCCCATATGGACATCGCAAAGAGGTCTTTATCCCCGCAGTAGAGCGAATTTTAGCTATATCTGAGTATCTTAATAAAGCTGATATTACTATTTGCTCTGGAAGCTACCTAAATTTAGCAAATGTATTTAAGGAAGGCGATTTTGTATATCTTGATCCTCCATACGATGTAGAGAGCACATCAGGTTTTACAAACTACAGCAAGAATGGATTTTCAAGAGAAGATCAGAAGAGCCTGAAGCTTTTATGCGACTCACTTACAGAGAAGAACATCAACTTTATGCTCTCAAATTCAAGCACTGATTTTATCCTTGATTTATACAGAGATTACTCAATTCAAAAAGTCAATGCCGTCCGTCTTATCAATTCTAAGGTAAGCTGTCGTGGAGCTGTAAAGGAAGTAATAGTTACTAACTACTAATTTTCCTATAAATATCATACAAAAATGGTTAGCAATCCGATAAAATAAGGATAAAGGAGCGCTATTCCATGCAGAACTCAAATAATATTCCAAACTTAAAACCTTTTGTAAAATGGGTAGGTGGTAAAACCACATCAGTTAACAGGCTGCTTGAACTCATGCCTGACGAGATTGGAACCTATGTTGAGTTATTTGTAGGATCAGGCGCTTTATTCTTTTCATTAAACTTTAAAAAAGCCATTATCAACGACTCTAACAGTGAGCTTATCAACACTTACAAAGTGATTAAAGATCATGTAGGGGAGTTAAAGTTCTTTTTAAGCTCTTTAATCTATGACAAGGAGCTGTTCTTAAAAATCAGATCCTGGGATAGAGAGCCTGATTATTTAAAGCGTGACCCGATTGATAGGGCAGGGCGTTTTATCTACCTTATGAAGACCTGCTATAACGGCTTATACAGAGTATCTCAAAAGAATTATTTCAACACTCCTTTTGGTCAGTACACCGATCCTAATATCTGTGATTCACCTACATTAGATGCGTGCAGCAGTTATTTAAATTACAGAGATGTATCAATATTTAATCAGGATTATGAAGCCTTATTAGATAAGATTGATTCAGATTCTTTTGTATATCTTGATCCTCCTTATTTTCCGATTTCAAAGACTGCAAACTTTACATCCTATCAGAAGGATAAATTCAATGATAACGAGCAGTATCGTTTATTTAATTTCTGCAAAGCACTTCATCGTAAGGGCGTAAAGTTCATGCTCTCAAACTCAGATGTACCTGAGGTTAGAGATCTCTACAAAGAATTCAATATTCATGTAATTGAAGTACCTCGCCGCATTAATTCAAAATCCACAAAACGCTCAGCTGTAAATGAACTTGCTATTACAAACTACGATAAAGATACCTTTGAGCTGTTAAAATAGTTAATTGAAAAAGGCGCCAGAGGCGCCTTTCATTTGAAAATTAATCCCAAGGATCAGGAGCGTAGTTACGCTTCTTTACCACCTTCTTTTGGGTGGTAGTGGCAGGCTTATTTTTAACTAAAGCAGGATCAGAGCTAGGATCGATGTAGGTATTGTTATTACCTGCATTGAGGCTCTCTGATGCAGTTTCTGAAGCTTTTTCAAGGGCCTGTTCCTGCTGCTCATTGAGAAGCTCTTCAAGCTGATTGTTGCTTGCAGCTTCCTCTTCATCGCGCAAAGCTGCAAGTCTAGCAAGACGCTCCAGATTGCTCTTTAGAATAAAGGCATTATCAGATGGTTTCTTTGCTAAAGGCTCATTCTTAGCGATAAGCTGATTTTCTCTAACAATCTTAGCGTTATCTGTCAGGCGTTTGATAGCTGATGTCATACGCTTTGGCTTATTAGATAATTCCTTTGGCATTGATGATTTACCAATAGACTCTGGCTTACCTAAGAACTTTGGCTGAGTATCTAAAATATAAACATCAAAGACGCAGACGATTCGTGCAAAGAACTCGCGGATCCCTACACGGTTAAAAAAGCTTCTAGCTGGCTTTAAAGCATTAAAGCCCACTGCTTTTAAATCATTGTGGTCAGCAATAAACAGAGCTCTTTCGTTCTGGAAATCCTGAGAGATAAAGGTAACAGACTGCTGCAGGAAAACCTTTCTTGCGCGAACAACGCTGTCTAGTGTACGGATACCTGCAAAATCAAAAACTATTCTGTCAGATGGAACTCCAGCCTTTACTAAAGCCTTGCGCATAAAACGAGGCTCATTGTAGGAATGATGCTGATTGTCACCGGAGACTAAAATGTAGTCCACCTTGCCGGCTTTAAAAAGCTGAGATGCTGCCATGATACGATAATTAAAATAATCGTTAGGCTCTCCATTAGAGTCTAATGGTGATGTTCCAAAAAGCACACCTACATGGTTATAAGGGATCTTGTCGATACTCTCATAAGTTTTAAAAGCATAACTTGAGATCCTAAAGCATCCTAGGGTGATGAACAAAACGCCTACTAAAAGGAAAATAAAAAACAAATAACCTATCGCTTTTAAAAAGCGGGACAGGTCAGATGAGAATTTTAAGTCGTTTTGGTCCTGATATGACACTTTATTCTCCTAAAGAATGTGCTTAACGCAGGTAATAGCTCCAACCTTCTCGTAAATGAGCTTTAGATTGTGGGCACAGCTAACCTTTACAGGAATTGCATAGGATACATAATTGCCCTTAGCACTTTTTCTTGGAGGGGCGGTAATTTCTCGCATACCACCTTTTTCAATACCGTTGATTACCTCTTTTATCTGACCGATAGAATTACCCACATCAGCATCAACGATTACTCTAAACTCTACTACTGAAGGGTATTTAATTAGTTTTTGTAGCTTTTCGTATTGTGTATCCATGTCCTGCTCCTAATTACTTAGCCTCATCAGTATTAACTTCGTCATCAGAGCTGAACATCAGCATAACTTTATCCCATAGACAGCCAAAGAATCCGCCTTCACCGATGTCTTCTTTAGAAACTAAAGGAGTTGAGGCAATTACCTTATCCTCAAGTTTAACCTCAATAACACCTAGCTTTTCACCCTTTTTAATAGGAGCTTTGAAGGTGCTTCTAGAAAGTCTATAACCTACTTTGATATCGTTCTGTCTGCCGCGTGGGATCAGGGTATTCAGATTCTGTGCAATAGCAAGATCAACAGTATCCTTGTCACCTAGACGAACATCACGTGTAAGCAGAGTGGTGTTAGCTTTTACAGGTGTGTAAAGCTGGAAATATCTAAAGCCGTAGCTTAATAATGCTTTGTTGTAGTCACTACGTAATCTTTCTGACTTACAGCCGATAACTGAAGAAACTAATCTCATACCCTCAGAATTGGTTGCAGAAGCTACAAGGTTGTAGCCAACCTGTGATAAATGACCGGTCTTGATACCGTCAACATTCAGGGTCTTATCCCATAGAAGACGGTTACGGTTTAACTGCTTGATACCGTTGAATTTGAATTCCTTCTGAGAGTAGATAGGGTATTCATTTGGAAGATCACGAATAACAGCTCTTCCTAATAATGCCATATCATATGCAGTTGAGTAGTTTAACTCATCAAATAGACCATGCACGTTAGAAAAATGGGTATTCTTTAAACCTAACTGAGCTGCATAGTTGTTCATTACTGACACGAAACCTTCCTGAGTGCCGGCTAAGTGAATTGCCATAGCTACACAGGCATCGTTACCTGACTGAATGATAATACCGCGAACAAGATCGCCCACCTTAATGGTTTTACCAACCTCAATAAACATCTTTGAGGAGTCAGTGTATTTCTTTGACCAAGCTTCTTCAGTGATAACCACATCGTCATCCATATGTAGACGACCTGCTTTAAGCTCCATACCGATAACATATGCTGTCATCATCTTGGTTAATGATGCAGGCCAGATCTTCTCATGAGGATTCTGATCGCAGATCACACGACCTGTATAGTAATCCATAAGAACCCATGACTGAGCTTCAAATACTGGAGGAGCTGGAACTACGATAGGAGCAGGAGCACTGCCCTGAGCCTGTTGTGCATCAACAGGTGCACCCTGATTTGCTTTAGCCTGGGCAAATGGGTTTGGAATATCTTCACTGTAAGATGGTAAAGCAGCTGTAAGGCATAAAGCTGTCAGTGCAATATTTACTGATCTCTTAAGTAACATTTTTAGTCCTTAATACTTAATATCTCTTTGTATTATTTAATATATTTTAAAACCTTTTAACAAAACAGTCAGTATATCCTTTGTTTTTTAGGGTGTTTAGGGCACTTCTTGCGACATTCTCGCTTAAAGGACCTACAAGCACACGATTAACATAACCATCTTTTGCAATGATTACAGGATATTGAGTTTTTCCAGAAGCATCATTTTTAACTTTCATAGCAAGGGTATCTGAATTACATGCAACTAGCTGAATGTAGCTCTCGCCCTTGTGGCTGGCTCTAAAGATGGTGCTTGCATTGGAATTGTTAACCTTTGTAACAGCAGGTGTTGTAGCTTTTGCATAGTTAGAGCTTGGTGCGATGTTGTAGCCAGATGGCATACCCACTGCATTTGCATAAGTACCGTTACGATTTACCTTGATAAGCTCAATACGTACTTTTGAAGTACCTGTACCTATCATATCGATGGCACGGGCAGAGCCTTCTGACAAATCAATAATACGGGTACCCACAAAAGGACCACGATCGTTTACACGAACGATAACCGACTTTCCATTTCTAAGGTTTGTAACCTTTAGATATGAAGGTAATGGTAAATTCTTATGAGCTGCAGTAAAGCCTTTCTGATTATAAATCTCTCCATTGGATGTTTTTTTACCATTAAAGCCTGGACCGTACCATGAGGCTGTACCTTCTTCAATATAGGAATCAGTGCCGTTCCAGATCATATAGTCTTTACCTAAGAGATGATAATCCTTGTTGCAGCCACCTGTTCTCTGGTTTTCATAAACAGGCTTTGCTCCACCTATGCCAGATAGTGATACAGGGGCCGATTGTGGATAAGGTCTAGTCTTATTAGGACCTGTACCATAGGTATAGCCACCACCTGCGCTAGCACCATGAGTAGATGAGGAGGAACAACCTGTAAGAGTTAAAGCTGCAATGCTAATAATTCCCAGTAAAAAAACTAACTTTTTCATTAAGGCAATTTGCTCCTGTGAGGTACTTTAATACCGCGTTCCTTCTTAATTTTATCAACATTCATAGCAATGTACTCGGACAGTTCGTATACTGCGCGTGCATACAATGGAGAAGTGTTGTAACGCATAATTGTCTTGAAATTGTTTAAGCCAACAGCATAGCTCTTGCTGCCGTTTTCAAGATCGAAAGCAAAAAGGCGCACGTACTGATCTTTACTTAAATTAACCTTGGTGGTGGCACCGGATGCATAAAGCTCGTCAACGCTAAGCTCCCAGCCGCGATCCATTAAAGCCTTGGCATCGGCGTTGTGAATATGGACAGGGTATAAAATACCGCGATTTGTCGCCCAGCCGTGACCCAAAATATAGTTTGCTACAGAGCCAATGGCATCTGCTTTATTTGAAAACAGATTTACATGACCGTCATTGTCATAGTCTACAGCATAATCAAGATAAGCTGATGGCATAAACTGGCCTAAACCCATGGCACCGGCATAAGAGCCTTTGATGTCATCGTAGTTCCAGTTTTCACGCTCTGCTAAAGACACGAAACGGGCAAACTCTTTTGAGAAATAAGCTTCACGCTTAGGATAGTTAAAGCCTAGGGTATATAGAGCATCAATTACTCTAAATGAGCCCATATTCTTACCATAAAAGGTTTCAACACCAATGATTGCAAGAATAATCTCATAAGGCACGCCATATTCTTCCTGTGCCTTTAAAAGAGTTTTCTCGTTTTCAAAATAGAATTTTACAGCAGCCTGTACACGTGGCAGGGTAATAAAGATCTTACGGTACTGCCACCATGGCTTTGCTTCACCTGGACGGGTAATGGCATCGATGATCTTCTGCTGATAAACAGCATCTTCAATAGCGCTCTTAAGAGAAGCTGGAGATACCTTTGCATAGGAAGCCAATTCGTTAATGTTATTTGGAATTGGATTCTTTGCAAATGCACTTGCGCTAAATAGAGCAAGTGATAACACAATAGGAGTTAATTTACTTAATTTCATAGTTTAGTATTTATGCCTTAAGCCCTTTTATAATTTATCTTTAAATATACCTTAATCTTAGCATGTTACCACATAGGTAAGGCTTAGTCTTTTCTAAAGAAGTTTGTCTTTTTGTGAGTATGGATAGACATTATTATGCCAAAACATATAGTCAGGGTGATCATAGCGGTACCACCATAGCTGATAAGTGGCAGTGGCACACCTACTACAGGCAGAATGCCTGACACCATACCGATATTAACAAATACATAGAACATGAAAGTAAAGGTAAAGCTTCCGCATAGAATCCTCTCAAAGTTCTCTTTAGTATTTAAGGTAATATAAACGCAGCGACCGATGATAAAGCAGTATAAGCTCATCAGAATGATAAAGCCTATAAGACCTGTTTCCTCTGATAACACCGCGAAAATAAAATCTGTATGAGGCTCAGGTAAAAAATCAAGCTGAGACTGCGAGCCTTGCAGCCATCCTTTACCATACAAACCGCCAGAGCCAATGGCAATCTTTGACTGAATGATGTGATAGCCTGCACCTAATGGGTCAGAGCTAGGATCTAAAAGGGTAAAGACACGCTGTTTCTGATAATCGTGCAGCACAAAGTTCCATAAAAGAGGAAGTGCAGCGCCAGCGCATCCTGCACCAATTATAATCCACCACCAGGATAGACCTGCAATAAAAATACAGATAAAGCCAGCTACTGCAACTAATGATGCGGTACCGAGATCAGGCTGATGCAAAATAAGAATAGTAGGAATTCCTACAATAATAAAAGCGCCTATAGTGTTGATAAGTTTTGGTGGCAGGTTGCCGCGAGCTAAGAATGTAGCAACACATAAAGGCATTACAACTTTAAAAATCTCTGATGGCTGAATTCTGATGATACCTAAATTAAGCCAGCGCTGAGCACCTTTTGAAATATCACCAAAAAGCTCTACTAAAATTAAAAGCACTAGACCTATAAGATACAGATAGATAGATGATTTAGCAAAATAGCGAGGAGGGATCTGGGCTACAGCAATCATCAGAAGGAAAGCGCTTCCTGTTCTTGAAATCTGGCGCACTAGCATATCAGGCTCCTGACCTGATGCAGAATAAAGCACGAATAAAGAGAAGCACAAAGCCAAGAAAAGACCGAACATCAAAGGTAAATCCACATGATGTCTTGAAAAGAATGTGCCTTGTACTTTATTAGAATTTACTTGGCCTAAGGTAATTTTTTCTTGTGTATTCATATTATTGTAGTATTACCGTTCCGCCCATACCAAACTTAACAATCTGAGGCTCAGGATCGCCCATATAGCCGTTTGGATATAGATCTAACAAATATTTATCAATGATTGATCTTGCAACAGGAGCAGCCTTTGTAGAGCCACCGCCCTCATTCTCAAGAATAACAGCAACCAGAATTCTTGGTTTCTTAAATGGGGCATACGCTACGAAAAGAGCATTATCACGATGCTCAAGCTTTAGCTTTGAGGCATTGTATTTCTCACCTTGCTTGATTGATACCACCTGAGCAGTGCCTGATTTACCTGCTGCCTTGTATTTAGCGCCAAAGAAGGCACGTCTTCCGGTTCCTTCAGGACCGTTTACTACAAGGTACATACCGATACGGCAGGCTTCATAGTATTTAGGATCGGTAACCTTAAGGCTGTCAATAGGCTCTTTCTGCTCATAAGGGGTTCTATTCTGAGTCAGAGGGTCTGTAACATCCTTTAAAAGATGAGGAGTAGTAGTCACACCATAGTTTGCAAGGGTTGAATGTGCTTTAGCAAGCTGCATTAAAGTAGAGGTCCAATAACCTTGACCGATACCGATAGGCACAGTGTCACCTAGATGCCATGCCTGACGGAAGCGGCTGCGCTTCCATTCTCTGCTAGGATTGATGCCTAATGATTCTTCAGACAGGTCAATACCGGTTTTTTTACCGAAACCGAACCTGTCAAGATAATCGTGAATGCGGTTAATACCTGCTCTATAGGCTAAATCATAGAAATAGGTATCAGCTGAAATCTCAATTGCTCTGTATAAATCCATCCAGCCGTGGCCCCATGCTCTCCAGTCACGGAACTGGTGAGAAGAGCCAGGAAGCTTAAAGTATGGAGGACCAAAAAATGAGCCGTTTACAGTGATCAGTTTTTCATTTAAACCCATTACACACATCAGTGGTTTTACGGTGGATGCAGGAGCATAGCCACCTTGTGTTGCACGATTGATTAGAGGGTGATTTGGGTTATTTAAAAGTCTGTTGTATTCACTTGAGCGAATACCGCGAACAAATGGGTTAGGATCGTAACTTGGATTTGAGTACATAGCCAGGATCTCACCATTTGTAGGATCGATGGCAACTACTGCACCTTTCATTTTTCCAAGCACTTCCTGAACATGATACTGCAGGCGGATATCGATGGTTAGAGTTAAATCACGGCCTGGCTCTGGTGGAAGATAGCTTAGTGTTCTTACAACCTGACCATGGCTGTTTACCTCAACTTTTGAGGAGCCGGTTACACCGTGCAGATAATCCTCATAGTATTTTTCAATACCAAGCTTACCGATTTCGGTTGAGCCTTCGTAGTTATCAAGCTTACCCTGCTCTTCAAGAAGCTTTACGTCGTTCTGGTTGATTCTTGATACATAACCTGTAGCGTGGGTAGTTATATCAGCAAAAGGGTAATAGCGCTTTAGATTTGCCACTACCTGAGCATTAGGATATCTGTAGGAGTTAACAGCAAAGGTTGCAATCTGCTCTTCAGAGAGGAAGTTTGAGAGTTCAACACCTGTAAAGCGTTTTCTGGTGCGGGACTCAAACATGATGCGCTTGATATCCTTCTCACGTAAGGAGAGGGTTAACAGCTTGTTTAACTCACGAATAGACTGCTCGGTGTTAATCTGTTTGTTTGGGAATAACACCAGGTGATAAACAGGGGAGTTTTCTGCTAATACCACATGATTTCTATCATAAATAATGCCGCGAGGTGGTACTACAGGAACAACCTTGATTCTGTTCTGATTTGAGCGGGTCTGATAATCGTGATAGGAAATAATCTGCAAGTAATACAAATTACAAAAGAGGATAATCACCATTAAGATGGAGATACCCACACAAATTATGACTCTTGAATGAAAAACAGCGGTCTCAAGTTCTTCGTTTCTATTGTTGTCATTAGCTTTTGATTTTGAAGAACTATGCTTTGCGCTTTTCATGCTAAAAAGTAAGCGGTCTTTACGCTTTTTTTTGCGATTGAAAAACAACTTTAAAACTCTATATTTATAATTTTTGCAAAAATAATCTTAAGTTAATTATATTAACTAGAAAATTATTAAAAAACTAACCATTTATATGAATTTATGCAATTTTGTAGAATTCATCACTAAGCACGGTGATATGGCAGATTTGCATAAATGCTGTAACCTCGATAAATGGTTTCTGCAAGGAACACTCTCACTAAAGGATGAGGAAGTGTAAGCTTTGAAAGTGACCACAATTCACTTGCCTTGTTTCTTACTTCATCAGTAAGTCCGTTAGGACCACCGACAATCAGAACCACGTCCATACCTAAAGATTGCCAGCTACCTACTTTTTCAGAAAGTTCAAAAGAAGTGTACTGTTTGCCTCGTTCATCTAAAGCAATGATATAGCCTTTTTTAGGCAAGGCTTCAAGGATAAGCTTAGCTTCCTGCTCTTTAGCCTTGTTATCTGAGTTTTTACCGTTTCTTTTAACTGGGGAGATTTCCTGAAGTTCAAGCTTCATCTCTTGAGGAAAACGCTTCTGGTAATCCTCAAAAGCCTCAGTTACCCAGGAAGGCATTTTTGTCCCTACAGCCAAGATAATGATATTCATTATTCAATGCCGCCGGCAGCAATACAGCGATATAAATCGTCTAGTTCATAGCGATGACGAACTTCATCCTGCATGATGTGAACCATCACCTCACCGGTGTCTACAATCACCCATTCACCAACCTGCTCGCCGCTGGTTTTGATATTCTTTAAGCCATCCTTATAGAGGTTATCTACAAGCCTACCTGCAATTGCACTTACGTGGCGATTTGAAGTACCTGTACAGATTAGCATGTTGTCAGCTAAACTTGAGTTAGCACCTACTTCAATATTTACTAAATCATGGGCTTTAGCATCTTCTAAAGTCTTGATGCATTTTTCGATTAAATCTTGTTTATTCAAGGTTCATTCCTAAATACTATATAAATGGTGTTCTAAGATGTACTTAATAACATCACTGTTTAAATACTGTTTACATAAGGGATAACCATCATCAGCCATAAAAACATCATAGCTTTTATCACTTAGTTTATGGTTATCGTATAAAGCTTTAAATTCGTTACGAACTGCACTTGAGCTTATAGAGTTGAATTCTTTTTCTAAAAGAATGCAGTAATTTTTTTTCGCTGCAATTTTACTAGAAAAGTCAGGGTCATTCTTATAAAGAGCATGATTTTTTAGAAACTCTAAGACAGGAGGATTGGCATCAGATACTTTAAATCCAACACGCCCTGTAACCACAAGACTTGCATAATCGATTAAGGAAAAACCATGATGCCATTTATCTAAATAGTTTAATGAATCTAGTCCCATACAAAAGAAAAGATCATCATCCTTATAAAGCTCTTTTAGAACTTTTAAGGTATCAAGACTGTAGTGGTTTATACTCTCATCACTTTCAATAAGACTAATCTCAACATATGGAAGATTTTTAAAATCAGAAACTCTAATCATAGATAGTCTGTCATTAAAGCTTATATGACAGGAATTTTTATGAGGAGGCTGTCCGTTTGGAATTAAAAGCACTTTATCTAATTGAAGAGTGTTTTTTACGTACTCACATAAGGCTATGTGATCTGTATGGACAGGATTAAATGATCCTCCAAAAATACCGATACGCATTTAAAGCTCCACAAAATTTTGAATTGCAGAATACTGAACGCTAACGGCCATATTTTGAAGAGAGATTAGAGCCTTTGAATTATCAAACTGCTGCAGAGCGATACTTACTTTTGCAAGCTCACTTACAAGATAATCAAGAAACTGCTCTGGCATATTACGGGCAGCAAAAATGATGTAATCTATAGTGCTTGGAATTGCAATTTTATATGCCCTAAAATACTGAGCTTTAGTCTGGTAGCTGACTCTAGCGCCTAAAATCTCTTTATTTTTTCTTGTATCCTTAATTGCTTTTAATACATCATCAAAGGCAAAAGCGATGGACTGATATAAAGAGGTTTTATTAGACTCTGTGGTGCTAAGCGCATTTAAAACGTTAAGAGCGCGACTTGAGTTAGGAGCTAAAACAGCTTCAATAAACTCATAAGGAGAGTAGCGTGAGCTTTGAGTTAGGTATTCTTTTGCAAGATCTAATGTTACCTTATTCTCTTTTGTGCTCATTTTTACAATTTCAAAGAACTGATCAACTGCCACCAGGTTGCCATCACAGGATAGAGTTAAATAATCAAGAGCATCTCTTTCAAGCTGCAGCTGATATTTTGGCAGATTTGCCTGATTTACAATCCAGTTTGTAAATTCAGGACCTGATGGAGGATAAAGTACAGACACCTGGGCATTGATATTAGCTAAGTAGGAGAATACCTCTTTAGCCTTACCATCGGCGCCTTTTGCCTTTAACTCAGGCTTACATGGTTTTGGAGGCTGATTGATAAGAGACTTATTGATACGGGATAGCTCTACAACAACTACCACACCAGGTCTTGATCTGTAAGCTAAAAGATGAAGTACCTGCAAGGCGATAGCGTTTAGTTTATCAAGATAAATCTTAATGATCCTGTCACCGCCAAAAAGGCCAGGATCGATAAGTTCGCCTTCTAATCTTGATAGATTTGCTTTACCTGCAGTACCAAAATCGGCTGCAGTAAAGAGTAGAAATTCAGCTTGTGGCAGTTCCTGCTTAGCTTTAGCTAAAATGATGTCGCACTGTTCTTTTTTTAAGAATGGATCATCACTTGAAAAGATATATACAGGAGCTAGTGCCATGACGAAACCTTGTTTTTAATAAAAACTAATTGTTCTTAATGTTACCTTCTTCGTCGACCAAATCAGGAGCTGAGTGCTGTAATTTAGGCTCGACCTTAGGTAAATTATAAGTTCTGTTATTATTTAAAATTCTATTTCCGTTGTTTAATTCCTGCAAGGTCACGCTTTTTGCTGCGGCCTTTTGAGCAGAATCCTGAGCCTGAAGAGCATCAATTAAGGTCATTGACTGGGTATTGTCAATGTAGATGTCATTGTTGTCTTCATCCTTTGCAAGAAGAAGCTCAGCTGGTTTTACACTAGGTGAATCAGGATCGGTCTGTTTACCTAGGTAGTTAATACGCATTACCATCTGATTTGCCAGTTCCTCATAGCACTCGTTGAGCATAATCTGACGCTCGTTTTCAGATGCCAGGGAGTTTTCAGCTTTATTTAGGGTAGTGCGGGTTAAACCGTTTCTCATGACGATAGGACGGTTGTGGTTAGGAATAATTAGGGTAGCGGTGGTTTTTACAACCATATTATATTCAAGAGCACTTTCCTTTGAGTTAATAGATGCGATAGGCAAACTGTAGGAAGGTGATGAAATAACGAGGGAAGGAATACCATCTTTAGCCACGAAATTACGATTATCTTGGTTCTGATAGTATACCTTTACACCTCTAACCTGTAGCTTCTGAACTACCAGTCTGTAGAACTTAGAATGGTAGCTTCCTGAGACATTTATCTCGGTTAAACTAGCACCAAGCCTGTTCTGATTTGGAAAGTGAAAACCGCAGGAAGTAAGTCCGAGCAGTAACACACCAACAATAACAAGCTTGAGCTTCATAAAACCGTCCTTAAATATCCAATTAGATTGCTACGATGTTTACTAATCTACCCTTAACGTAGATGGTCTTCTTGATCTGCTTGCCTTCAGTAAACTTAGTTACCTCAGGAGCTGCAAGAGCCTTAGCGATTACGCTCTCTTCATCTAGCTTAGGGTCGATGTTCATACGAGCGCGAACCTTACCGTTGATCTGAACTACTACAGTGATTTCATCTTCTTGTAGAGCATCCTTATCAACTGCAGGCCAGGTCTCGGTATCAATCTTGGTATCATTGCCTAATACTGACCATAACTTGAAGCAGATGTGTGGAACGATAGGGTATAGCATTACAACAACAGCATTGTATACTTCATAACGAACAGCTAGAGACTGAGCATCGGTAGCATTGTACTTAGATGCAACGTTCAGTAATTCCATGATAGCGGCAATTGCTGTATTGAAAGTCTGACGACGACCGATATCATCGGTAACCTTCTCGATGGTGGTGTGTAACTCATGACGTAGTTTACGTAGTTCAGGAGTTAGAGCAGCCTTATCTAAAGCGCATGGCTTACCAGCTGCTACCAGATCCTGTACCTGTGACCATAACTTACGTAGGAAACGCTGTGAACCTTCAACACCAGACTGTCTCCACTCTAGGGTAAGTTCAGCAGGAGATGCGAACATCATGAACAGACGTACGGTATCAGCACCATACATCTTAACCATATCTTCAGGATCGATACCGTTAGCCTTTGACTTAGACATCTTAATCATGCCTGCGTGGTGAAGCTCATGACCGTCCTTATCAACAGCGCTGATGATGTTACCCTTATCGTCACGAGTAGGGAATACATCTAATGGGTTAACCCACTGCTTGGTACCGTTTTCGTCAAGGTAGTAGTAAGCATCAGCAAGTACCATGCCCTGGCATAGAAGACGCTTGAATGGCTCGTCATGTTTTACCATGCCAGCGTCACGTAGTAACTTGAAGAAGAAACGTGAGTATAGTAGGTGAAGAACAGCATGCTCAATACCGCCGATATACTGATCAACTGGTAACCAGTAGTTAGCAGCATCCTTATCAAACATTTCTTTCTCATCACGTGGAGAGCAGTAACGTGCAAAGTACCATGATGACTCCATGAAGGTATCAAAAGTATCAGTCTCACGAGTAGCACTCTTGCCTTCATAAGTGGTCTTGTACCAGCTTTCATCAGTCTTTAATGGAGATACAACACCGTCAATCTTAACATTTGATGGTAACTCAACTGGTAGATTCTCATCCTTCTCAGGAACTAGCTCACTGGTCTCATCGATGGTCAGCATAGGGATTGGAGCACCCCAGTAACGCTGACGTGAAATACACCAGTCACGTAGTCTGTAGTTTACCTTACGCTCAGCACAGCCCATCGCCTCTAACTTGTCTGCAATAGCTTTGAAGGCCTCTTCAAAGTTCATGCCGTCAAATTCACCTGAGTGGCATGCAATACCGTGCTCTGTGAAGGCCTGCTTTGAAAGGTCTGGATCACCTGATTCTTTTGACTCTTTGATTACAGGGATAATATCGATACCGTATTTCTTTGCAAACTCATAATCTCTCTGATCGTGACCTGGAACTGACATAACAGCACCGGTACCGTAATCCATGATTACGAAGTTAGCTGCATAAATAGGAACCTTGCGGCCATTGATAGGGTGGATAGCGTATAAGCCGGTTGCCATACCCTTCTTTTCCATGGTAGCAATATCAGCCTCAGCAAATTTCTGAGTACGGCATTCCTTGCAGAAAGCGTCTAGTTCAGGATTGGTTTCACAGCACTTCTTAACAAGTGGGTGATTTGCTGCAATTGAAATATAGGTAATACCCATGAAGGTATCAGGACGAGTGGTATATACAGTGAATGTATCGTTGCTGTCTGCTACTTTGAAAGTAATGTTCAGACCTTCAGAACGACCAATCCAGTTGCTCTGCATGGTGCGTACACGCTCTGGCCAGCCTTCAAGTAAATCGATATCCTTTAATAATTCCTCTGCATAAGCAGTGATCTTTAAGTACCACTGAGGAATTTCACGAAGTTCAACCTTTGTACCGCAGCGCCAGCAGCAGCTGTCTTCAACCTGCTCATTTGCAAGCACGGTGTGGTCAACAGGACACCAGTTAACGGTTGAAACCTTCTTGTAAACAAGACCTTTCTTGTATAACTCGCCAAAGAACTTTTGTTCCCACTTATAGTACTCAGGACGGCAGGTTGCAACCTCACGTGCCCAGTCATAAGAAAGTCCTAAAGACTTTAACTGATTCTTCATGTAACCGATATTTGAGTATGTCCAGTCGCCCGGCTGCTTGTTATTCTTAATAGCAGCATTTTCAGCAGGCATACCAAAAGCATCCCAACCAATAGGAGCTAAAACATTCTTACCTAATAAACGGTTGAAACGAGCAATTACGTCGCCGATAGTATAGTTACGAACGTGCCCCATGTGTAAACGTCCAGATGGGTATGGGAACATAACTAAGCAATAATATTTCTCTTTGTTCTTATCTTCTGTTGCATGGAAGGTTTGGTTGTCTTCCCAGTATTTTTGCACCTGAGGCTCAATTTCTTGGGGATTGTATGCAACTTTTTCTGCAGACATTGTCATTGCTCCGAAAAAAAACTTATAAAACTTGTACAACTTTATATCAAAAATAATCTTATTATTTTGCCACAAATATGCTAACTTTTGATAAGTAGTCTCTAAAAATAAATTTATAAAAGCACAATTCAATCAAATTGATAAAGCCTATACACGGGTATCTGCAAAATGAAGATACATGATATGAAAAGCACTAAAGAAAAATGCTCTTGTAACTGAAGATAAAAACTTAAAGCAAAACAGTAAGTTAAAAGAAAAGGAGAACTTTTATTTTCTTTTGACTTTAGTTAACTGAATTCTTGATTTTTACTATGCGAAAAAATGTATCTTTTTGTTTGTGCAAAGCAATCTTTTGCGCAAAGCGTTTATAAAAATAGTACAATATGGTAATTCAGAATTAAGAGTTAATCGTTTCATTTAAGTGAAGTTATAGTATGTTTAAAAAGCTAGCTTTTGTATTAGCACTTGCAGCCTCTGTACAAGTGGCACATTCAACTAACATCTATCCATTAAACGGCAACCGCGTAGTCGGTGAAGAACACGTTTACAAGGTCGACACACAAGGCACCACCACATTAGAATATGTGGCAGCAGAATATCATTTAGGTCTGTCTAATATGATTGAGGCAAATCCTGAGGTTGATCCTATCGTTCCTGTTAAGGGCGTAAGTTTGATTATTCCTACAAAACTGATTCTGCCAGATACCGTACATGAAGGTATTATTGTAAACTCAGCTGAAATGCGTCTGTACTACTATAACGGCGGAAATGTTGAAGTTTATCCAATCGGTATCGGTCAGTTAGGCAAGGGTACACCTATTGCCTGGGTAACCAAGGTTGAACGTAAAAGGGCAAATCCTACCTGGACTCCTACAGCTAGCACTAGAGCGGAGTATGCAGCAGCTGGCGAGTATCTACCAGCTGTGTTTCCTGCAGGCCCTGATAACCCAATGGGACTTTTTGCCTTGTACGTTGGTAGACTGTATGCAATTCATGGCACCAATGCAGACTTTGGTATCGGTCTTCGTGTAAGTCACGGTTGCGTGCGTTTACGTAACGATGACAACGAGCAGTTATTCTATAAGGTTCCTGTAGGCACCCGTGTTGAGTTTATCAATGTACCAATCAAGTACTGCGAAGAGCCAAATGGTGATTTATACATTGAGGTTCATCAGCCTCTTTCGAGAACTCAGTCAGAATTTGATAATTTTGATGAGAAAGTACCTTTTACCTTTACAAATGCTCAGCTAGAATTCTTTAAGGATCCACGTATCAATAAAGACATTTTAGAACGAGCTCTTCATGAGAGAAGCGGTCGTCCTGTATTATTAAACCCAGTAGAGTTTGATTAAGCGACTAATGAAGAAACTAACATTAGCAATTTGTTTGCAGGCCCTGTTTTTCACAGGGCAGGTATATGCAACTGAATCTATTGATTCGGCATATATTGATCCGCGTTTTGGCAGAGCCAAAGGTTCTTTATATGAATTGCTAAATGCAAGACCAGGTCCTGAGGTTCTGTTTTGGCTAAAAGATTCAATCTTTAATTTAAAGACCTTATCCGATCCAGATCAGGTTCAAAAAGCTTTTTTAAGCAATCACGCCAATCTTAAGGCACCAACTGATTTATCAAAACTAGGTCGTGATTCTTCTGAATATGTAGACATCAACACCTTATCTTTAATCTCATATCTTTTAAAAGACTATTATGCCGATGGAAAAACCTACAGCATATCTGTGGTTGTAGATACCGATAAAAAACGTACATCACATGGTTATGACAGGTTATATGAAAGCGGAACATGCAAAGGCTATGGCTATATTGAAGCTGCTATCAAAAAAAAGTGCCCGCTTCCTGAAGGAACAACCGACGGTCTTATTGAAATCAATTATGATAGGTTACTAGGTTTATCCCGCTCTAAATTCCAGTTAAAGCAGATACCAGAAATCGGCATCAACGAATCATATTCGGCAAAACTCCTAGGAGGCATTGCCAATATCCTAGGCTTCAGATCAAATCTTGTAAATGGAGAATTTAAAGCTCCATTATCAAATTTTGATAAGGCGTTATTCTCTGATAACAATATAAGCTACCTAAAGGAAGGCACAAAATTAGCTTCATTATCAAAAGAAGATAAGTGCTCAAAGCATAAAGATTTTAAAGACTGCAATTTATATTTTTTAGGTGCAAATACCCGTTCTTTATACAATAGCAGCGCTAATACATCCGAACTTGCCTATTCATCAGGTGTTGCCTCCGACTATTTTAAGCTTGGAGTCGTTTTCGATAATAATGGCAATCCATATCTTAAGCTTAGAAATACAGTTTTATCAGACAGCACATTTGTAAACTATGGCTTTTATACTTTAGCTGAGCTTAATGTCTTAAAGGATTTAGGCTATAACATCAATACTAAAGAGTTCATCGGTAATAGTGTTTACCAGAGCGGCTCAAAAGAAAAGCGTCGTGAATATCATTTTAACAAAGGTTTCTATGCCTGGTCAGATGTATTACATGACTACAAAAATGATCAGGTTTCAAAAGTACCTGCCTCAATCGGTACACATGTTTACGGAAGCTACAATGATGTTTATCAGGAAGATAACATCGCAAGCATCGGCTTTTCATCAGTCGGTATCAGAGTAGACGGTAGTGAAAATGAAATTACTATTCCAAAGAATGTAGCTATTATTGAGAATGGTATCAATTCAGCAGGTGTTGCCTTTACCTATGGTAGAGACAATATTTTGAATATTGCAGGACGTGTAGAAGCAAATTCAGATGATGGCGTGGCTTTGCGCTTTGACTTTGGATCAAATGCGCTATCTGATATGACTGAATATCAAGGATCATACAGGCGTGTCAGAACCTATGACTACTTTATGAAAGGTCTTCTTGATAAGAAGACAGCTCAAAGCGTAAATGCTCCAATGGAAATTCGCGGACCTCTTGTAAAAGAGGTGAATATCAAAGGTCGACTTGCCGGTAAAAAGTATGCAATCTTTATAGATGAGAGTGCTCATGTCCAGAAAATTAACTTCTACAACAAAGCTAAAGTAGAAGGAAACATAGTATCCTACTGGGAACCATATTTTGATAAAAAGACCAACTCTTTTTATGCTACAAGTCAGAATACAGCATTGCTAGATGGCAAGCTGCAGTTTGATTTAGCAGATGAGTTTGATGTTTACCGCCAGAGAAACAAACTATCTTCGACCCTGAAAACCAAAATCAATTTTGGCGTAAAGGAATTACTGTCAAAGAGTAAGGTTAAAGCTTTATCTCATGAATTTGATAATAAAGCCAACATCAATATTGAAGGAAATATTGTTGGTAAGAGTTTTGATTTATCATCCTTTGGCGGACATACCCATATTAAAGGCTATATTGATGTTAACAGACTCTATGTAGGCAACAGTGTGATTGACCTTACCACAACAGACGGTAACATAAACTACGTTAATGAGTTAACCTTAATTAAAGCAGGTCAGCTTGATTTCTCAAACGGCCACAAAGATAAGATTGTAGTCAGAAAGAAGGCTACCATCTCTGCAAACTCTGTTATCTGCTTGGATATAGATAAAGATGCAAATTTAATCGACAGCATTGAATTTGCAGGTAAACTAGATGCTAAAGATGGCGTGGTAAATTTAGAGCCAGGCTTATCTTATCCTGATATCAAAGCTTTCCAGTCCGATCCTAAGGCTCTATACAGGATCTTAAACACCTTTGTAAAGAATGCTAACGATGCATTAAGAGATTATGGTGTAACCACTAATTTCCCTAAGCACGTCTGGTATATGCAAGGTGATCTTGGAAGACAGGTAAAATGTACAGCTCGTGGATGTTACCTAACTGATTTTGTAAATAACTACGCCAAGTCACAAGAAGAGCTTCCATACTGGAGATATATCCTAAGCTTTGCAGGTTGTGCTCTAATGCTGCTTCTTTGCTTTATCTTTATGAGAAAATCAAGCGGTGGCCGATACGGCTAGACGAAAAAGCCATAATAGTATGGCCCCAGAAATTGATCACTTAAGTTTCTAGGTCATACTAACAGAATTTAAGGCTTGTTTCCTAAAATTAATTGGAGACAGGCCTTTTAACCTT
>JGI24711J26586_10000506_pt1 | contig 30467 bp, 24 predicted proteins | sample BioPla3DNA1_FD_26586 | JGI IMG/M metagenome (IMG submission 26586)
CATCCAACACATTTATCTTCATTTATTTTAATTATTTGTCTAACCATATTTAAAACTCCTTTCCTCTTGATTTTCTAATTTTATTATAGTAGAATAAAACAAAATAGTCTGTTGCATTTGCAACAAAGGAGGGATTGTGATAGATTATCAAATAATAAAGAAAAACGAACTTTTTAGAGGTATTGAAGATGACAACTTAAAAAGTATACTATCATGCTTATCTGCAAAAGTTTTAGTATATAAAAAAGGTGAATATGTATATATGACTGGTGAAAACATTAATCATATAGGAATATTGTTAAAAGGCCAGGTTGTTGTTTTAAAAGAAGACGAAGATGGAAATACCAATATTCTTTCTGAAATTTCTCAAAGTGAAATGTTTGGGGAAGCTTTGGCATGTGCAGAAATAGAAATAAGTTCTGTATCTGTCCAGGCAGTGGAAACAAGTGAAATTTTATTAATTGACTATAAAAAGATAATAAGGACATGTTCTTCTGCATGTATTTTTCATACCATGCTAATAGAAAATATGTTAAAGATACTTGCAAGAAAAACAATAATACTTAACCAAAAGATGGAGATTTTATCTAAAAAGACTATTAGAGAAAAGCTTATGGCATTTTTTGCACTTCAAAAGAATATTGCCAATTCCAATGTATTTACCATACCTTATAATAGAGAGCAGCTTTCTAATTATTTGTATGTAGACAGAAGTGCTCTATCAAGGGAACTTGGGAAAATGCGTGATGAAGGATTGATTAGATTTAAAAAGAATAAATTTGAATTAATAGAATATTAAAAGAAAGTCATAGAAACAAGATGAATTATTTAGCATATAGAGAAAAAACAGGATAAAACCATTAAAAATTCATATTGATTTTTATCTGAAGATATGATAGCATATACCTATGTGCTATATGAATATAATGGATTGATTTTCTAAAAATACTCTCCTTAATTTACTGGAGTGGAAAAAATTAGAAGAGTGAAATCCAAATTAATTAAGGAGGTATGTAATATGGCAGATAAGGTATTAAAATGCAAAGATTGTGATGCTGAATTTATTTTCAGCGAAGGAGAACAAGAATTCTACAAGGAAAAAGGTTTTGATAATGAACCACAAAGATGTCCAGATTGTAGAAGAGCAAGAAAAATGCAGAGAAACAACAACAGGTCTTTCGGCAACAGATGGTAAAATAGCAAGGAGAGTACATACTCTCCTTTTTATAATACTTTAATTTTAAAAAATAAAATGGTTTTTGTCTATGAACATATGAAAACTTCTCTTTTATAACACTTCAATTATCCTCTGATTATAAAATAAAATTCTAATTTTAAACCTTCAAATTAAGGGAAATAAAGGAGCATCACATTGTTAAAATTTTTATTGACAAAATTTTAACAATGTGATATTCTATACTTTACAAACATTTAACAATAATATACTTTAAGGGAGTTTTAAACGGAAGAGAGGGATTAAAATGCCAGAAAAAAAAGAAAAAACTACAAATCCAAACGAAATGATAACTAAACTTGTGGAAAACGGAAAAAAGGCGCTGGAACAGTATATGGAACTAGATCAAAAACAAATTGATAAAATTGTACATGCTATGGCTATAGCTGGGATAAATGACCATATGCGTTTAGCAAAACTAGCTGTTGAGGAAACAGGGAGAGGCGTTTTTGAAGACAAAGTAATAAAAAACATATTTTCCACTGAATACATCTGGCACAGTATTAAATATGAAAAAACAGTTGGGATAATTGCAGAAAATGATATGGAAGGTTTTGTAGAGGTTGCAGAACCAGTAGGGATAATTGCAGGAGTTACTCCTGTAACTAATCCAACTTCAACCACTATGTTTAAATCTCTTATATCTGCTAAGACAAGAAATCCTATTATATTTGCTTTTCATCCATCAGCCCAGAAGTGCTCAGCAGAAGCAGCAAAGACTCTTCGGGATGCAGCTGTTGCAAATGGAGCGCCAGAGCACTGTATACAGTGGATAGAAGAACCTTCTATTGAAGCCACTAATGCACTTATGAACGACCCAGGGGTGTCATTGATTCTTGCAACAGGTGGTTCAGGAATGGTGCATTCTGCATATAGTTGTGGAAAGCCTGCACTAGGTGTAGGACCAGGAAATGTACCATGTTATATTAATAAAAATGTTGATATAGAAAGGGCATGTACAGATCTTATTTTGTCAAAAACATTTGACAATGGAATGATATGTGCTTCTGAACAAGCGGTTATTGTGGATAAGGATATTAAATCTGAATTTGAAAGTATAATGAAAAAATATTCATGCTACTTCTTGAATGAAAAAGAAACTGAAATGGTTACAAATTATGTTATTAACACAGCCAAGATGGCTGTTAATCCAGAAGTTGTAGGTAAAAGTGCAGCAGTGATTGCTAAAAATGCTGGAATAAAAGTTCCAGATGATACAAAGATACTTCTTGCAAAGCTGCCAAAGCCTTCAATTGAATATCCACTTTCAATTGAAAAATTATCCCCAGTTCTTGCTTACTTTGTAGTTAAAGATGCAAAAGAAGGATTTGAGTATGCAAAAGAAATGTTAAAACTTGGAGGATTAGGACACTCAGCAGTTATTCATTCAGATGATGAAAAGCTATGCAAAGAATATGGAGAGGTAATGAAGGTGGGACGTGTAATAGCAAATTCTCCTTCTTCTCAAGGTGCAATTGGTGATATATATAATACCAACACACCATCATTGACACTTGGATGTGGTTCTTATGGAAGAAACTCCACTACATCAAATGTGTCTACAGTTAATNTAATTAACAAAAAGAGGATTGCAGAGCGGAGGGTTAATATGCAATGGTTTAAGATTCCACCTAAAATATACTTTGAAAATGGCTCAGTACAGTACCTAGAGCATATGCCTGACATAAGCCGTGCATTTATTGTTACTGACCCTGTTATGATTAAATTAGGATATGTGAAAAAAGTTTTGTATTATCTTAGAAAACGTAAAATATATTGCCATAGTGAGATTTTTTCAGAAGTTGAGCCAGACCCTTCTGTTGAAACAATTATGCGTGGTGTTGAGGAAATGAGGAAGTTTGAGCCTGATGTTATTATTGCACTAGGTGGAGGTTCTGCAATTGACGCTGCTAAAGGTATGTGGCTCTTTTATGAAAATCCAGATACATCTTTTGATGGACTTAAATTAAAGTTTCTTGATATAAGAAAACGTGCATTCCAGTATCCTAACTTAGGAGTGAAGACAAAGCTTGTAGCAATACCTACTACTTCTGGTACTGGTTCTGAGGTAACATCCTTCTCAGTAATTACTGACAAGGAGAAAGGAAATATTAAATATCCATTAGCAGACTATGAACTAACTCCAGACGTGGCTATAATAGATCCACAGTTTGTAATGACAATGCCTAAAGATATAACAGCAGATACAGGTATGGATGTATTGACACATGCAATTGAAGCATATGTTTCGGTACTTGCTTCTGATTTTACAAATGGATTGGCTATGAAAGCAATAGAACTTGTATTTAAATATTTGCCTCGTTCCTATAATGACCCTACTGATAGTGTTGCTAGGGAGAAAATGCACAATGCATCCTGTATAGCAGGTATGGCTTTTACAAATGCTTTTCTTGGCATAAATCACTCACTAGCCCACAAGCTAGGAGGAGAGTTTAACATTCCTCATGGAAGAGCAAATGCCATACTTTTACCACATGTAATTAGGTATAATGCACAAAAACCTACTAAGTTTGCAACATTTCCTAAATACGGTAAATACGTGGCGGATTATCGTTATGCTCAAATTTCACGTTTCTTAAACTTTGGAGGAAAAACTCAAGAAGAGCAAATAGAGAGTTTAATTGAGGCAATAAAGGAGCTTATGAAAAAACTTAATATGCCTACTACTATTGCAGATTGTGGAATAAATGAAGCAGAGTTTTTATCAAAGCTTCCTGATTTGGCAGAACGTGCTTTTGAAGATCAGTGTACAACTGCAAATCCAAGATATCCTCTTATAGACGAGTTAATAGAAATATACAAGAAAGCGTATTATGGAGAGTAATTGAAATTTATATATTTACAGACAAAAAACTTCATCTTTTGAAAGGTGAAGTTTTTTTATTAGTAAAAAAATTTATATAAATTATACAATTTTAGAGGATTTTATATTGCCGATGTAGAATTATTTGTTAATACAATATCTTCTAATGCAAAGTTTGTAAAAGTAAAGCTAAAATTTTTTAATCATTAGCATCATAAATATTTGCCAGTCAAAAAGTTTTCTTTTAAAAGTAGTTAGTGTTCAAGTTGTACTCCTTTTGTAAGAAATATATTTTTATTATAAATAACTTCACTGTACTCAATAAAGGAGGAAATATCTAGACATGAAAAAAATAACTGCTAAATTATTAAAGCTTTTTAATTACATAAAAAGAAAGGTACAGACAATAGATTTAAAAAGCTTATCTACAACACTATCAATTGCTTTTATAACAGTAAGCGGAATTATTCTTTTAGGAAATTCAGCAATTAACACTTATATTAACTATAATAGCAATTGTGAACTTGTAGAAAATCAACAACATATCATTGCAGATGAAGCTGTAAAACAAGTAAGAAACTACATTCACAAAAAAATTGATATGATGTCATCAATAGTGCTTGTAAGTGATTTGACAGAAGAGGATGTAGAAAGTCAAAAACGGATAATGAGCAGGCTCCTCAATGTTGACAGTTCTTTCAGNCAATTGGCTTTGCTAAATCATCAGGGAAATGAGGTAAGCAGAATTTCACGTTTAGCCTCATCGTTAGATGGTCAGCTTACAGAAGAAAATACTAAAGAATTATTTTCTAATATAGATACTAAAGATTTTTATATAAGTTCTGTTTTCATAGATGAAATGTCTTTTGAGCCAATTATTCTTTTGGCAACACCAATAAAAGATGTACTTGGAGATTTGAAAGGTGCATTGCTGGCGGAAATAAATTTAAAATTTATGTGGGATGTAGTAGCCTCAATGGAAATAGGAGAAGAAGGAACAGCTTATGTAGTGGATAGAAAGGGTGACCTTATTGCCTTTCACGATGTAAGCCGTGTAATAAAAGGAGAAAACCTTTTAAATATTAATTTAATTTCAAAGTTTGCAAAGGGCGAAAATAGCCAAGAGGATGAAATAAATAGCGAAAGGTCAAAGGGGATTTTGGGTAAAAAGGCTGTAATTACATATGTACCTTTAGGAGAGCCGGATTGGGCAATTGTGGTTGAAATACCTGTTTCAGAAGCTGATGCTCCAATAATAAGAAGTATTTGGATAACAATCCTTATAATATTTTTTGGGTTTGCATTTGCAATATTTGCCGGAATTTTTATATCAGATAGAATTACCAAGCCAATAAAAAAACTTAGAGATGCTACAAGGGTTATTAGCAAAGGTGATTTAGATGCACAAATTAATGTTGATTGTAATAATGAAATAGGAGAATTGGCTACAAATTTCAATTATATGGTTTCAAATATTANCAATATTATAATAGATATAAAAGAAGTTTTAAAAGTAATAATGAACCAAAGTTTAGAATTAAAAAAGAGTTCAACTGAGTCTGCAGAAGCTGCAAAGTCAGTTGCAATTGCTATGGAACAAATTAGTGCAGGTACAGAAGAACAAGCACACGAAGCAGAAAAAACATCCGAACAAATACATAATCTTGGTGATGAGATAGATTATGCTGTGTCTAAAGCGATAGAAGTAGAGGAAATTACAGAGTCTACAAAAAAACTAAGCATTAAATCTAAAGATACAATTAAATTGTTAACTAAGAAGTCCAAAGAAACAGATAAAATAACAAAAGAATTTACAGAAGATACGAGAAAACTTAATGAAAGCATGGAAAAGATTCAAAAAATTACAGATGCCATAAGTGCTATTACTAAAAAAACCAGTTTGTTATCATTAAATGCAACCATCGAAGCAGCTAAAGCAGGAGATGCAGGTCAGGGATTTTCTGTAATTGCAAAAGAGATAAACAGCCTTTCAACTCAGTCTAAGGAATCAGCAAAAATGATAAAACCTCTTTTAAAGGAAATAAAGCTTCAAACAGAGGCATCTATAAACACATCTAAACGGGTTCATAAAATTGTAGAAGAGCAAATGCAGGCAGTGTTTTCAACACAAGATGCATTTGATGAAATAATTGTTTCTATGGATACTGTTACAGAAAAAATTATAGAATTAAATAATATAATATCTAAAATAGAGGATGTAAAAACAAAGACAATTAATTCAGTAATAACTATTAGAAGTATTATAGAAGAGACAGCGGCTTCAACTGAGGAAGTAACCACATCTTCAGAAAACCAAAGTTTAATTGCAGAACAGGTGAATAAATTTGCTAAAGGTCTGTATAGCATGGGAGAAAGGCTTGTTGCAACTACTAATATATTCAAAACAAAAAAGAGTAATTAAGTTGGGTTTTTAAAAAATATATATAAATACCAAAAGTTAAATTTTAAAAGAGCTGGCTACAAATAATTGTACCAGCTCTTTTAAGATGAGGGGGTAAACATCTATTTCTATTACCTAATAATTTCATCAGCTTGATTTAATATGGACTCTGGAATGTCAAATCCCTGTTTTTGAAGTTCTTTGTAGTTAATTTGTACAAAGCTTTCATCAGTAACAACAGGTAATGTGGATACATCTTCACCTTTTAAAATTTTATCTGCCAGACCTGCAGCTTTTTTACCAGTAACGTATTCGTTAATGTTGATACCAAAAAGTGATGAATAACCTTCATACTCCATAAGAGCGCCACCCATAGGGATATTATGTTTGTTTGCAAATTTAATCATTGTAAGGAAAGTAGTAGGTTCAACAGCAAACACTTCAGCTATTGATACTATTGCATCAAATTCAATTTCATCTTGGCTGTCATATTTATTAAAAATATCTTCCAGTTCCTCAGGGGTTTTTGCACCTGCGTATATCAGTTCCACACCAAGCCTTTCTGCTGTTGCAGGAAGTGCTTCTAATTGAGGACCACAAACAGGATACTCTGAGCTGTATGGCAATAATATGCGTTTTGCATCAGGCACAATTTCAAGCATAAATTCCAGACGCTTAATTGCCAGGTCAGGACCAGGATAGCGAACACCAGTTACATTGCCGCCAGGTTCACGCACACTGTTTACAAGATTGGTATCTTCAATATTTGTCACTCCAAAAACAACAGGTATATCTGTTCCTTTAGTGGCTTCTCTTAATGCTAAGGCAGCTTCTGTGGGGTAACAAAAAACTAAATCAACTTCATCTTCTACAAACTTTTTTGAAAAAGCTTTATACTCCTCAAGGTCAGACTCTGTACTTAAGATAGTATAGTGAATGTTTTCACCTTCGATATACCCAAGTTTTGTCATCTCCTCCTTAAATCCGTCTATTGCTGCAGCAAGATAGCTAAGTCCTGACAAAATACCAACATGATATTCCTCGCTTTTTGCTTTTCCACTTCCACATCCGCTAAAAGACATGAGAATAACAAATGCTATAAATAGAGCTAAAAATTGTTTGGTGCATTTAAAAATTTTTTTTGACTTCATAAAATAATCATCCTTTCGTAGAGTTTAAATTTCTGAATTAATTTTTAAAATACCAAAGTAAGGAAGTTTAGTTTATAGTTTATATATCGGAAATGGAAAAATAAAAATTAGACAAAATGGAAAAATAGTTTTTATGCCTTTTTTTTCTTCAAAAAGTATTATATAATGGTGTTTAGGTTGTGTAGTTTTGTGGCAGTATAATAATAAAAAAAGGAGGATGGTTTAAGATGAGGTATTTGCAAGAATTATTAAACTATTTCGAAACTTTGCTTCCTTCCGTGGTAACAGCAATTATTTTATTAATTGTAGCTTACTTAGCAGCAATTATTGCTAAGGGAATAGTAGTAAAGGCTCTAAAACTGCTAAAACTAGAGAAATACACAGACAAATTAGGAGTAGTAGACGAGGTAACAGGAAGTTCATTAGAATTTATAGGAAAGTTAGTTTTTGTAATTGTCTTTTTGATGTTTTTACCTGCAGTTTTAGACAAACTAGGTATGCAAAACGTTTCGAGTACCATCTCAGGGTTAGTTTCTCAGTTTGTAAATTTTATACCTAATATTTTAGCTGCTATACTTATATTAGTATTTGGCGTATTTATAGCTAGAATAATACGTCAGCTTATTGCCTCTATGCTAAAGAGGTTTAATATTGACAAACTCCAAGAAAAAGCAGGAGTTGGAGGAGATGAAAGTGTTACATTTTCATCAATGATTTCCTATGTTATTTATGTAATAATTTTAATTCCTATAATTATTGCAGCATTGCAGACATTAAATATAACAGCAATATCACAACCAGCTACAGTGGTATTAGATCAGATATTTACCATTATCCCTCAAGTTATAGTTGCCATTATATTAATTGTGATAGGAACATATGTGGCGAAAATAACAGGAAAGCTTCTTTCTAATCTTCTTTCAAGTGTTGGAGCAGATGCAGTTACTAAAAAAATTGTCAGTACAGAAAATTCAAAAATGAAGGATTTTTCCCTTTCTAAAGTAATAGGCGAAGTTGTAAAGTATATTATAATATTACTATTTACTGTTCAGGCACTTAATGTTATTAAATTAGATGTACTGCAGTCAGTTGGTGAAGCAATAATAGCATATCTACCATTTGTTATCAGTGCTATTATTATAATGGGTGTAGCTCTTTTCTTTGCTGCGTGGATTGAAAGTTTTATGAGGAAAAAGCACCCTAATGCTGGTTTGACAACTGTAATTGTAAAATATGCCATTATTATTATAGCGGTATTTATGACACTTATACAACTTGATATTGCTACATCTATTGTAAATGCTGCATTTATTATTGTACTTGGAGCTATAGCTATAGCTTTTGCCATTGCCTTTGGAATTGGAGGACGTGAATTTGCAGCTAAAACAATGGAGAAATTAAACCAACAAAATAATTCTAATGGAAAATAGTATTTAAAAAACATAAAGAGGACTGTCTGCTAAAAAATCAGTGGACAGCCTCTTTTTTATTCATCTTTTTTCACCATCACTTAAAATATAGTCTAAAACTATATGGGCATTTTTAACTCTCATCACGTCATCTTCCTCTTTTTCTTTAGGAAGTCTTATGGCAAAATAAAAATCTTCAGGTAGTCCCATGTCCAAAAGCAGGGGCATGTTTTTTACCGGCAAGGCATAAACCTTAGGCTCACCCTTTTCTAGAGGGTCAGCTATTACTTCCGGATAACTGCTGATGTCGATATTATATTTTTCCACATAATGGTCCAGTGATTCAAAAAAAGGGTTATCAATAAATATAGTGAGGATTTCCTTATCCAATAACAAAATATGAGAAATACCTATTCCAAACTCTAATTCAATACGCTGACCTATTAATGCTGTAAACAAAACTTCTTTGTTTTCTCCATCTCCATCTACATCATGTATTAAGGATTCAAATTCAGCTTTTATTTCCTCAAATTTTTCCCCTTCTAAAATAAATTTATGATTTTCTATAACATATCCAATTTCTAAGTCAGATACCCCCCCGGTATCAAACTTCCAACCTAAAAATATAAATATAGCTGCGAATATACCTACAATTACTTTGATCTTATGGTAGTACCAAAAATTTTCTATTTTTTTTCGCATGATATTAACTACTTCCTCCTCTTGAATATAAAAATTATGTCTATTATTTATTCTACATTAATTTATTTAAAATTCCTATTAATATTTTGTGAATTTTATTAATGTTCACCTTGACATATGGAAATAAAGTGCTATATAATAAAACTATACCCCACCCTAGGAGGGGAGGAATACAAAACATAAAATAGTAAATATGTTATAGGGAATTATATATAGGGTATTTTATATAAGAATAAATTAAACCAGGCATAGAAAGGAGTGCTAATATGGCTACAGTTGAAAATGCTAAAAAAGCTTATTTAAAACCAGATGAAGAAAAGCCAATGGAAAAAGTCACTTTAAAAGTTAAAGGAATGCACTGTGTATCTTGTGCTAATAATATAGAAAAAACTTTAGGTAAAACTGACGGGGTTGAATCAGCAAATATAAATTTTGCTGTAGAAAAAGTAACAATTGAATATGACCCTAAAAAGATAGAACTAAAAGATATAGAGAAAAAAGTTTCTGATATAGGTTTTCAATTGGTTTTAGAAGATGAAAATGATTATAAGGCAAATGAAGAAATAGATGAAGATGAAATTGAAGTTAATAAAGCAAAAAGAAAAATGCTAATATCTCTTGCTATATCAGGTATTATGATGACAATTATGATGATAAATATGTTTGTTATACCTGTCCCTGGATACTTGCCAATTGTTGTGTTGCTTGGGCTTCCTGTTGTGTTTGGAACTGGATGGCATGTCCATGTGGGAAGCTTTAAAGCACTTAAAAATAAAAGTCCTAATATGGATGTATTGGTATCCCTTGGGTCTTTGCCTCCATATTTAATTGGATTATTGGGATTTTTTATTCCAATACAAACCTTTGTTGAAATGGCTACAACCATTATGACTTTCCACTTGCTTGGAAAGTACTTGGAGGTTCGTGCAAAGGGGAAAGCATCCCAGGCAATTAAAAAGCTTTTAGAAATGGGAGCAAAGAGTGCAAGAATTATAGTTGATGGTAGGGAAATAGATGTGCCAATAAAAGATTTGCAAATAGGAGATATTATGTTGGTGCGTCCTGGGGAGAAAATTCCCACAGATGGCGTTGTAGTTGAGGGAAGTAGTCTAGTAGATGAATCTATGGCTACAGGAGAATCCATGCCTGTAAAAAGGGAAAAAGGCCATGAAGTTATTGGTGCAACCATTAATAAACAAGGATTTTTGAAAGTAAAGGTCACAAAAATAGGAAAGGATACTTTTCTATCTCAAGTTATAAAAATGGTTGAGGAATGCCAGGGCTCTAAAGTACCAATCCAGGAATTTGCCGACAGGGTTACCGGGTATTTTGTTCCTGCAATAATAATTATCACCATAGCTACATTTATCTCATACAATGTGTTTTCAAAATTTCATTTAGGAATTATAGAGTGGGCTTCTACCTTTCTTCCATGGGTTAACCCTGATGCAAATCCACTTACATTGGCCTTTATCACAGCTACTGCTGTACTTGTCATCTCTTGTCCTTGTGCATTAGGCTTAGGGACACCTACAGCTTTAATGGTAGGCAGCGGCAAGGGAGCAGAGCGAGGTATTTTAATTAGAAATGGTGAGGCAATACAAACCCTTAAGGATGTAAAGGCAATTGCCTTTGATAAAACCGGAACTATTACAAAGGGCAAACCAGAAGTTACAGATGTAATTCTATTAAATGATGCCAATGAAAAAGATATTTTTTACTATGCAGCAACAATAGAAAATGCATCTGAGCATCCTTTAGCCTATGCCATTGTAGAAAAAGCAAATAGTGAAAAAATTAACTTAGGAGAAGTAACTAATTTTAATGCAATTGTTGGTATGGGAGTAGAAGGATATATAGATGGAGAAAAAGTCCTTGTGGGAAACAGAAAATTAATGAATGAAAATAAAATTTCCTATAAAGACCATGAAAAAGAATTAATTAGATTAGAAGAAGAGGCAAAAACAGCCATGCTAATTTCTAGAGGCAATAAACTATTAGGAATTGTGGCGGTAGCAGATCCTATAAAGGAAGATTCAAAAAGAGCAATAGAAGAGTTAGAAAGTATGGGTATTAAAACAGCTATGATTACAGGAGATAATAAAAGAACTGCTGATGCTATAGGTAGAAAGGTTGGAATTAGTCACGTAATTTCTGAGGTTTTGCCAGATGGAAAAGTGGAAGAAATTAAAAACTTGCAAAAACAATATGATGTAGTAGCTATGGTAGGGGATGGAATTAATGATGCACCGGCGTTAAAGCAGTCTAATGTTGGTGTTGCAATAGGTACAGGTACCGACATTGCTATTGAAGCTGCAGATATTACTCTGGTAAGAGGGGAATTAGGAGGCGTCATATCTTCCATAAAGCTATCTAAAGCTACTTTTAGAAAAATTAAAGAAAATTATTTTTGGGCATGGTTTTACAATGCTGTAGCAATACCTGTAGCAGTTTTAGGATTGCTGCATCCAATGATTGGTGCTGGTGCCATGGCAATAAGTTCACTAAATGTGGTTTACAACTCATTAAGACTTAAAAAAGTAAATATTGAGCCAAGTTTTAAAAAATAGTCTGATATTATAAAAGGATATTGGTTAAACTACAAATGAAAGGTTATTGATTTAATACAATAATTATACAGGGTGGAAATTATTATGAGTAAAAAGAAAAAAGCAGATGAAAATTTGCCTAAAAACAAAGAATACATTGAAAAATTTTATAAAAAATCCGAAGCTGAAATCAAAAAACAGCGTGGAGAAGGAAAAGTAAAATAGCTTACAAAAATACTGAACGCACAATAAATGCAATTGTGCGTTCAATATTTAAAAAGGGGAAATGGAAATGTCCAAAGACTTTCATACCTTTAAAAAACCTATAAAGTTAAAGGATTTGAAATGCACAAAAGAAAAGAATACCACTAAGGAAAAGAATACACAGGTTAAGGAAAACAATCAAAGTTCTTTAGATGATAAAATGCTGTCAGAGTGTCTAGAGGAAAACTTGAAATCTTTAAAAGTTATGTTTAAGGATTGTTTTGATGTGGTTTTTAGAGAATTTACCTTAGGGGAAAAGGGAATTAAGTGTTTTTTGGCATATATTCAGGGAATTGTTAATAAAGACACTATAAACAAAAATTTTTTTCATTCTCTAATGGAGGATTTTAATGTTTACAATGTGACTTTAGATAGAGAAAGCATTATGAATGTAATTGAAAATAAATTTATTGAAATAGGTGGGACAAAAAAAATTACCCTGTTAAAAGAAGCTGTAAAAGATATATTAGACGGACACTGTGTTTTTTTAATTTCAGACTCTTCTATTGGACTGTCCTTAAATACTCAAAAATGGCAGAGTAGACCAGTTGGGGAGCCCATTAGTGAGGCAGTGGTAAGGGGACCTTCAGAAGCTTTTACAGAATCTTTGGACGTAAATATTTCACTAATTAGAAAGAGACTAAAAACCCATGACCTTAAAATGGAGAAACTTGAAATAGGACGGCTTAGCAAAACAAAGGTGGTAATATCATATATAAGAGGAATTACCCAAGAGGAAGTGATAAATGAGGCAAAGGAAAGGCTAGGAAGAATTGATGTGGATACCATTAATGATAGTGGAGAAATAGAGCAATTTATTGAAGACAACCCCTATTCTCCCTTTCCGCAGGTTTCCTACACTGAAAGGCCAGATATTGTATCTGCTTCTTTAGCTGATGGGCAAATAGCAGTTTTAGTGGATGGCTCACCCTTTGCTCTTATATTTCCAGCTGTTTTTGAGCACTTTTTAACTTCTCCTGAAGATTATTATGTAAGGTTTTATTTTGGTACTTTCATAAGAATACTTCGCTATATTGCTTTTAGCATAGCCCTTTTTTTGCCTTCTATGTATGTAGCCATGACAACCTACCATCAGGAAATGATACCAATGTCACTTCTTACAACGCTTATTGCTGTAAGGACTGCTGTTCCATTTCCAGCTGTGATAGAAGCGCTTTTAATGGAGTTTACTTTTGAAGTTTTAAGAGAAGCAGGAATAAGGCTTCCAAAACCTATAGGAGAGACTGTAAGTATAGTTGGTGCACTTATATTAGGGGAGCTTGCAGTAAATGTAGGTATAGTATCAAATGTAATGGTTATAATTGTTGCCTTTACAGGAATTGCATCATTTGTAATCCCTAAATACAATCAATCTATATCAATAAGGTTATTGAGGTTTCCACTAATGGTTTTAGCTGGAACTATAGGACTTTTTGGTATAATACTAGGCTTTTTATTTCTTCTCATTCATGTAGTATCTTTAAGATCCTTTGGAGTTCCTTATCTTTCTCCATTTACTCCTCTTTCTTTATCTGATTGGAAAGACAGTTTAGTAAGATTTCCAATTTGGCATATGAGAAAAAGGCCTGAATTTATGAATAAAAAGAATTTGGTGAGATTGAGAAACAAGTAACTTACGGGTGATTAGATATGATAAAAAAATCTTTTATGCTATTAATAATAATTATACTAATTATAAATACAGGATGCTGGGGAAAAACAGAGCTTAGCGATCTAGGGTTGGTAACTGCAACAGGTATTGATTTAGAACCAGATGGGAATTTTAGAATGACTGTTATATCAATTACACCAGCAAGTTTTGGAGCAAAAGGGGAACCTGAAAAGTCAAATTCCTGGATTGGTACTGCAACTGGCAAAACACTTGCAGATGCTAGAAGCAATTTAAATGAGACGGCAACAAAAAATTTAGCATGGTATCATAACAGATTTATCATAATTGGTGAGAATCTTGCAAGAGAAGGCTTAGGGGATGTAATAGATTTTTTATCTAGAGGCAGGCAATTTAGATATGAAAATAAAATTCTTATAACACCTACAAGTGCTTATGATATGCTTACAATTCCTGCTGATGTTGAAAAAAACTTAGTTGTTGAAATAAATGGGATTGTCAACAATATGAAAGAACAATGGTCTGAAGTTTATATTGAAAATTTTAAAAATATTTTAGTGAACTATTGTGAAGAAAAAAGCGGATTTGTTACAGGAAGAATATATTATTTAGAAAGTGAAAATACCACAATATCTACCAGCAAAGAAGAGTTTAAAGAGTCAGGAAATGAAGAAAAACAGCGGTATGTAACTGCTATTAAAGGAAGTGCTGTATTTAAAGAGGATAAACTAATTGGATGGATAGATGGCATTGAAACTCGGTCATACATGCTGATAAAAAATAAAGCTAAAAATGGAATTATCACTGCAGACTACAATAATGGAAAAGAGAGTTTATCTTTTACATTTAGAAAAAGTAAAAGTAAAATGAAAGCTGAATTTAATGAAGATAATATATCATTTAATATTGATATCAAAATTTCAGGTAGCATTAATGCCCTGTATACAGGACAGAATATGATGAAAGAGGAAGAAATAAACAAAATGGAACAAGCACTTTCTGAAACTGTAGAAAATAATATTGCAAAACTTATGTCAAAAGCACAAAAAGAGTTTGAAACAGATTTTTTAGGTTTTGGAGAATATATATTTAGAAGACACCCAAATCATTGGAGAAAAATAGAAGATAAATGGGAAGAAATTTTTCCCCAAATTGAAATAAAATGCAATGTAGATGTGAAAATAGAGAATTCAGGAATAGTTTCAAAGCCAATTGTTAATTAGGAGGTAACTTTTGTGGTATTTATTATAATACTAATATATGTATTAATTTCGGCATTTTTGTTATGGAAAGGTATAAATAAAGAGGATAAAAAGATTATATTAGTCTCTCAATTGTTAATAATTACATCTCTTTTTTATGCATTAAACTATATATTAGAATGGAATTTAATAAGCCCAAAAAAAATCTTAACTTTCATATATGAGCCTTTGGCAAATGTTGTTTTTGATATTGAGTATTCGTATAAGTAAAAGTTTTAATGGTCCTTTATGCTATTATAAATTTTAGCTATAAAACTAAGATTTTGTCCTTTTATAAGGGGATTATTATATATAAATTGTTTTACAACAGGAAACCCCAAAAAAGAAATAAGTTTGTTAAAATCTTTATTATCAAAGGTGTTTAATGCCTTGCGAAAGTTATGGAGTTTGGCCACGTGGTTTTTTATAGGTTTTATAAGCTTATTATAGTCAACACCTTTTACAATTGAATGGGCTGCCAAAATTCCACTTTCAATGGCATTAACAGCACCAAAACCTAAAAAATCATCAATAAGCCCTGCACTGTTTCCCACAAGGTATATATTATCTATTTTAGCAGATGAGGTGGTTCCAATACTATACTCAATATCTTTAGTTTCAATTATATCGTAGGATAAATTTTCTTCATTAAAAAATTTATCCCAATAATAATCCAATTCATATACAGTTATATTATCTACAGATAAAAGTAATCTTCCATTCTTTGTGCTATATGGAGCAATATATCCATAACAGGATTTTGAATAATCATCGTTAACCCACATCTTTACAGAATCAACTTTAAAATCTCCCAAAACTATAGCAACCCGTGTACATGCATTAAATGTGGTGGTCCATACCCCCATTTCTTTAGGTATAACTTCATCTCCAGTAGCAACTATTATATAATCAAAGTCATTTTTTATATCATTGATATTTATATAAGTGTCAAATATTATATTGGCATTTAAACCATAAGCCAGCTGATTTTCCAAAGAGTTCTTTTCCTCTCCTCGCATGTATATATATCCTAAGTTTCCCCTTACAATAGTCTTTTTTTGAGGAGCAATCATTGTTATTTCTTTTAAATGTGAAAAAGGTTTTAAATTTAAATTGTATCGTTTATTTAAATATTTTACTGATGATCTGTAGGTTCTGTCTAATAGTCTTAAAGTTGTTGAAGAAAATAAATAATCTTTACCTATATAAGATTTTTTTTCAAATATAGTTGGGTAAATTCCGTTTTTGACAAGTTCCCCGGCACAAGATAAACCTGCAAGTCCAGCTCCTATTATAGAGATTTTCATTCCTAATCCTCCTTTTCTTTATTTAGATTAAAAAATCTTAAGCTTATAAAAATTTCATTCTTAAATATTTGTAAGAATAATATTTGCAATTTAAACAGAAAATATTTTATGTACAGTAACAATATTATTGAGAATAAAGTCTAAAATTTCATCCAATTGTGGAGGTAGCATATGGATAAGCTGTCACAAGAATATATGCTTAGCATTATGTTTAATGAATCAATAGACAGAGAACAACTTCTTCTTAAAAAGTATGATGACATTTGTAACAAAATTAAGGATAAAGAAATAAAGAATATGATTAAAGAATTTAGCAAAAATTCCAGAGAACATATAGATATTTTAAAAGATAAAATGATTGCCCTTAATATAAAAAAGACTTAAAAGTAGGTGATTTACATTGGAAGTGGTAGATATTTTAAAGGATATTTTGCAAAACAGAATTTCCAATCAAATTTTTTACAATAAAAATTTGATAATAATGAGAAACCCTGAAGTAAGACAGCTATTAACACAACTTAGAGATAATGAAATGAGAGCAATTGTTAAGTTGCAGCAAAAAATAGACCGGCTTCAAGATGCATCAGGAATTATATCTAAAATTTTTCCGACAAAAGCCAGGTATTAATTTTTACATGGCTTTAAATCAGGAAGGGAGAAGTTTTATAAATGGATTTAATTGTATATTCTATTTTATCACTAGTAGATGGTTTGCTTGTATTTGTATGGATTAAAATATTAAAAAAATATGGAGGATAAAAATGAAGGTTGCAATAATAGGTGCAGGCCTTTCAGGCCTTTCATGTGCACACCAGTTTGAAAAACACGGTATAGAGCCAGTAATTTTTGAAAGAAACAACTTTATAGGAGATCAATACGGACATATAAGTGCACTTTTAGGAATTCAGCATCGCCCCATTAAGGATGCGATAAAATATTTTAAAAAAAACTTTGATATGAATATTACTCCTATAAATACAATAAATAACCTTACTCACTATTCTCCCAACAAAAAAACAGTGATAAAAGGCAATTTTGGGTACTTTCTAAAAAGAGGCCGAGATAAAGATGCATTATTTCCTCAAGTTTATTCCCAATTAAAAAATCCCGTAATAAATTTTAATACATTAGGAGATTATAAACCTCTTTCAAAGGAATTTGATTTTGTTGTTGTGGCAAATGGTACTGGGGCATTTACAAAAGAACTTGGCTGTTGGCATGAAACTATAAAAACTTATATAAAAGGGGCTACTGTATTAGGGAATTTTGATGTTAACACATTGATAATGTGGATAAACAAGAAATACTGTAAAAATGGATACGCATACCTTACTCCTTATAATGAAAAAAAAGCATCACTTATATTAGTTGTAAATGATGTAAATTCCAATGAAATAGATCATTTCTGGGAACTTTTTTGGTATTATGAAAATCTAAATTACACCATAGTAGAAGAATTTAAACAAAAACATGAAACAGGGTATGCATATCCTCATAAGCTTGATAATATATACTTTGCAGGAAATGCAGGAGGCTCAATTGATCCTTTCTTAGGCTTTGGTCAATTAAGTTCTATTATAATGGGAGTTATGGCTGCAAGGTCTATAATATTTGAGAAAGATTATGAAAAATTAATAAAAAAGGTTGTAATAAGGCATAATAGGTGGATTCGTGAAATGAGAAAGGCATATAACAATGCAGATAATAAAATGTATGATATGATTGTGACAAGAATAGGACTTCCAGGTATCAAACATCTTTTCTACCATACAAATTTTAATGTGATAAGGTTTGGATACTACTATTTAAAACTAATGTCAATGATAAGAAAAGGAAGATAAGAAAATTATAAACTCTAATATTAAGATGGGTTTAACATATATTTCCTATTGCTCATATACCTATACAAAGTGTAAACCCATAAATAAGTGGCTATATAAGTGATTATTGACCAAGGGATAGGCTTCCATCCTGTAAAAACAATGGTTTTAGATACAAGACTAAAATATTCAAAGATAACCATTGCCACCATCCAAAAAACTGTGTATATTAGAGTTTTTTTCATTTCTTTAGGTAAAAAAAGCACATAGATAATATTTAGTGCAGGGTATAAGATTATTCCTGCTAAAACAATATATATAATTGAGTCCTTCTCATTAATATAATAATATAATCCATAATATTCTCCTAAGATTACTTCATAAACCAATGAGTAGGCTATTGAAGTAACAGCTATCACATAGCTTCTAAAATCAAGGGGTTTAAAAAAAGAACATATCGCAAGTACAAGTAATACAGCTATTATTGATACATAAAAAAATACTAATTGCATTTTCGTCACCCTTTATATTATTTGTATAAAAATTTTAAATATAACAATTTCAAGTGCTTTTTCTTAGGGTTGATACCAAAAGAAGTAATGTTGGTAACAAAAAAACCACAGAGAGGGAGTAGAAAGGCTTTATAAAACCTATAAAATACGTTTCCTCCATAACATTTCTTGAAAACACCATTGAATAGGTGGCAATTAAAACTCCTCCAGGTACTATTAAGTCTTTATGAGATTTTATATTTATAAGTTGGGCCAAACCCATTATAAATATATAAGTAAAAGCTGAAATTTTTATAAAAGCACCGCCTATCCATACACTCATTATAGTTATATCAATTCCTCTAAAATTTTCTCCAAAGCTTGCATATCTTACAAATTCAAGGGCTGGAAACATAAAAAATTTAGTAGCTAGACCAAATAAGGCTATTATCAATACGCCTATTTGAAGTCCAAGTCCAACTACAACAAGTGATGCTGTTACCGAACTTCTTATTTTTTTCTTGTCTTTTAAAAAGGGCATCAGTTGAAGAATTATGATGGTTTCAATCATCCAAGCCTGTATTAAAATACTTCCCCTTAAGGGTGGTATAATTCCATCGTACATTATTGGAAGAAAATAATTAAAATCTAATTCTTTAAAGTTTAATGCTGATATACCTATTAAAACCATAATGCCTACAGGCAAAAGTATTTCATTCATCCTAGAAATAGTTTCTATTCCCTTTCCAACTGCGTAGGCAGCTAGCAATATAATGGTTATTATAAATACTGCTATGGGGGTTTTAGGATTAAAAGCAATGACAAAGATTTCACCTAAGTTTCTTGTTGAAATACAGGCTATTATAAATATGTAATACAAAAAAATACCCCCTGCAAGTTTTCCAAGAGGTTTTCCTAAAATATCACATGAATACTCTACAAATGTCTTATCAGGGTATTTTAAAGCTAAGCTAATAAAAATATTAACAATAATAATAGATATAATAGTACCTATTATTACTGAGAACCATGAATCCCTTCCTGCTTGCTGGGCAACTAGAGCTGGCAAAAACACATCGGCAGTTGCTAAAATTACTGTTATAATTAAAAAGGAAAACTGGAGAACTGATATTTTTTCTCTTCCTACAGATGTAACTGAAGTTTTATTCAAAAATCCACCTCCTATGCCCTATTATTTTTCAAAAAACTCTGGCTAAAATAAGTCAATGTACTAAAGGTTAGAACATTAAAAAGGAAACTTGCAAGTATGTGCCAGTTAACATATTCTGCTACACCCACATTTATTATAAGAGCTTCTAAAAATAAATATAGCAGGGAAAAAACCAAAATATTTAAAGTTTGCATCCAAAGTTTTTTAGGGATACTTTGAGAAAACAAAATTCCNATCACCAAAATAGGACCAAATTTATAAAAGGCAGAGCAGCCTGCCCAAGGGATTATAACATCATAAAACTGGTAAAGATTTAGTTTTTGTCCTCCCCAGTCTACTATACTTCCAAGTATTAAAGCTGCTATTCCTCCAAAGATATTTCTTTTTAATTCTTTGTAGTCAACTAAAGTAAAAAATAAAATCCAAGATATAAAAAATGAAATTACCCAAGGCATAGTTTATCCTTTCAAGTTGTTATTTTTAATTAGTATTAAACCAATTAAAATAAAATATGCAAAATATTTTTGTTACATTGGCTAAAATATAATATAAATATTATAGAGGTGGTCAAAGTGAAGAGTTTTGTATAAAACAGCCAGGAATATAACCCTTACATATATAAAGGGTTTAAAGCGCCAGGAGACTTTGGCAAAGGAATACTTGTATGAAAATGCCACTAAAGAAGGGGAGCCGTATCAAAAACTTTTAAGGGAGCAGGATCAGAAAATTGATGAGACCAGGTATACCGGAGGACTTAAACTCCATGAATCCAGAACATTTGTTAGCAGCGGGGAGGAATTAATAAAAGAAGCAGGCACCGACGGCTTTATCAGAAATAACAACAAAGTTTTAGGCGGCTATGTTTACAACGACAGCACTTTTCACTTTGACGGGGAAGCGGTGTTAAAAGATGGTACACAAATGGGCTATCAGTTTGGAAACTATGTAAAGGGCACTTTTTCAGACACTTATCTTAATATAGGCGATGCAAATTCGTACAGGGAGTGGGAGTATACAACAAAAAGCGGCGTAAAAGTTTCACTGGCACTTAGTGAAAATAAAGCATTGGTTATTGCGGATTTGCCAAATTCATATGTTACCATAAACCTTCTTTCAGGAACGCAAAAGGGCATTACGGATAAGATGTTGGAGGAATTTGTGGATTTATTTGATTTTTCAAAAATATAATTATAGAATTTTAATCCCCTATGTGCTGATATTTTCTAGAACCCCTTTTTAGGGGTTTTTGNTTTTTGTGATTAAGGGGTATATTTTTTGGGTAATTATACTTTGGATTTAACAGAAATATAAAAAGGAGTCTTGAAAATGGGAAAAAAGNTATTGATAGTAGGCGGAGTTGCTGGAGGAGCCAGCACTGCAGCAAGACTTAGAAGAATGGATGAAGATGCAGAGATTATTATATTTGAACGGGGGGAGTACATTTCATTTGCCAATTGTGGTCTTCCCTATTATATAGGCGGTACAATTACCGAAAGAAGAATGCTCCTTGTGCAAACTCCTGAAAGAATGAAATCCATGTTTAATATTGAGGTAAGGACACAAAATGAAGTTATAAAAATAAAAAGAGAAGAAAAACTCATTGTTGTAAAGGATTTAAAGAGTGGCAAAATATACGAAGAAAATTATGATGTTTTGGTTTTATCCCCAGGGGCAGAACCTATAAAGCCAGATATTAAAGGTATTGATGGCAAAAATATTTTTACACTTCGAAACATGTATGATGTGGATGCCATAAAAGAGTATATAGAAAATAACTCACCTAAAAGGGCTGCTGTGGTGGGTGCAGGTTATATAGGACTTGAGATGGCAGAAAATCTTTATCATTTAGGGCTGGAAGTATCAATTATTGAAAAATCACAGCAGGTTTTAAACACAATTGATTATGATATGGCAGCTATAGTTCATGAATACTTAAATTCTAAAAAAATTTCTCTGTATTTAGGTGATGGGGTAAAAAAATTTAACCACAGTGAAGATAAAACAGAAATATTACTTGAAAGCGGCACAAAACTCAAAGCAGATATTGTAATTATGGCTATTGGTGTAAAGCCAGATGTTGGTTTTATCAAAGACAGTGGAATTGAGCTTGGCACTAGGGGCGGCATAAAGGTTGATTCATACTTAAAGACTTCAGAACCTGATATTTATGCCGTTGGGGATGCAATAGAAGTGGAAGATTTCATATCAAAAGACCAAGCCATTATACCCCTTGCAGGTCCGGCCAATAAGCAGGGCAGGATTGTGGCTGATAATATTGTTGGGAAGAAAGTAGAATACAAAGGTACCCAAGGAACAGCAATAGCCAAAATATTTGATTTGACCGTTGGCTGCACAGGAAATAATGAGAAGGTTTTAAAGGCTAAAGGTATAAAGCACCTTTCCACCATAACTATATCAAACTCCCATGCAGGATATTATCCAGGGGCTTTGCCCATGACTGTAAAACTTATATACTCTCCGAAAGGGGATATTTACGGATGTCAGATTGTAGGCTTTAAAGGAGTTGACAAGCGCATAGATGTTGTAGCAGCCTCCATTAGGTTTAATAAAAAGGTGTTTGATTTGACAGAACTAGAACTGTCATATGCCCCACCTTATTCTTCTGCCAAAGACCCTGTGAACATGGCAGGTTATGTGGCAAGCAATGTATTAGAGGGGAATATGGATGTTGCCTATTGGTATGATATTGAACAGGCAGATTTGGATAAAACCATAATTTTAGACGTGACAGAGCCTTATGAAAGAAGCTTTGGGTTTATTGAAGGTTCTGTAAATATACCCTTAGGTGAAATAAGGGAAAGATTTACGGAGCTTTCACGGGATAAGGAAATTATAGTTAGCTGTCAGGTAGGGCTCAGGGCTTATATTGCATCAAAAATATTAAAGCAAAAAGGCTTTAAAAATGTCAGGGTGCTGACAGGAGGTTACAGGCATTATAGAACCGCTATGAAATCTAAAAATACTTTGAATATTTAACGTTAATAAAATACTAATAAATAATATACCCATGAAAAATAGTAAGATACCCGAAGGTATATATAAACATAACATCAAGCACAAAAAAGATTATAAAAAAATGTAGGGGGTTATTTTTGATGGGTATTAAAAAATTTAAAATTTTTATCTTGTTAATTGTTTTTGTAAGCATTTCCTTGTTTGCACCTGTTTTTCCTGTGAAAGGAGTTAGCAGTGTGCCGTACAAATGGGATAATGTTGTAATTGGAGGCGGCGGGGGATTTGTTTGTGGTATAATCTACAATCCCACTGAAGAAGGACTTGTGTACGCTCGTACCGACATAGGGGGAGCATATATAAGAAACAAAGAAACATTAGAGTGGGAGCCTCTTATGGACTGGGTATATCCAGATGAGTGGAATATGCTAGGGGTGGAAAGTTTAGCCACCGACCCAGTTGAGCCAAATAGACTTTATGTTGCAGCTGGCACATATACAAATGAATGGACAAATATGAATGGATATATACTGCGCTCAGAAGACTATGGAAAGACATGGGAAAAGACAGAATTGCCTTTTAAGTTTGGAGGTAACATGCCAGGGCGTTCAGTTGGTGAGCGTTTGATGATTGACCCTAACAGTAACAATATATTATACTTTGCAGCAAGAAGCGGCAACGGTTTGTGGAAAAGTGAAGACTATGGAAAGACATGGTCAAAGGTTGAGAGCTTTCCCAATAAAGGGAATTATGTAGAAGACCCAAATTTTCCATATACAGCTGATAATTTAGGATTGTGTTTTGTAGTTTTTGATGGACAAAAGGGCACTAAAGGAAAACCAACCCAAGACATTTATGTAGGTGTTGCCGACAAGAAAAATCCACTGTATGTCAGCCGTGATGGGGGTAAGACGTGGAAACCTGTTGAAGGTCAACCTACAGAAAGCACTTTTACAAGACATAATGAAGATGCACTTACAATTGGAATACCTCATCATGCAGTTATAAGTAGTAATGGAATTTTATACATTACATATGGTGATAGAGGTGGACCTTATCAATGTGAGGATGGTGCAGTTTATAAATATGATACAAATACAGGAGAGTGGACAGATATAACACCTCCTTCAGGCTATAATTGGGACGGCTCACCAAAGTATGAAAACTGGTATGGATTTGCGGGGCTTAGTGTGGATGCGCAAAATCCTGATACACTTATAGTTTCAACTCTAGAATCATGGTGGCCAGACGATAATATTTATCGTTCAAGAGATGCAGGGGAAACCTGGGATCCAATTTGGGAATTTGGCGATTCATGGCCATCAAGATACTTAAAGTATACNATGGACATTTCAAAGGCACCTTGGCTTTCATGGGGCAAAGAAATAAATGTTGCTGACGGTGGACTTGTTACCGGTACTGAAATAATGGACACTCCTTCACCAAAGCTTGGCTGGATGATGGGAGATATTGAAATTAATCCTTTTAATTCTGATGAAATGATGTATGGAACAGGCGCTACCATTTATGGCACACAGAATTTAACTGACTGGGATAAAGGTGAATTTGTAAATATTGAAGTTATGGGAGTGGGAATTGAAGAGACAGCTGTATTAAGCCTTATTTGCCCTCCAGTTGACGGTGTTGAACTTGTAAGCGGCGTAGGTGACATTTGCGGTTTTGTACACAAGGACATAACAAAACTTCCTGGTGTTATGATGACAAATCCTACGTTTATAAACACCACCGGTCTAGACTATGCAGAGCTTAACCCTGAAATTATTGTAAGGGTGGGTACTGCCGATAAAGAACGGTATGAAGATATTAAAAAGACTGTGGGTATTTCTAAAGACGGAGGAAAAACATGGTCAGAAGTACAGCCAAATGTCAGCTACACCTTCCCGGCAAACAATCCTGACGATATTGTTCAAGGAGGAGTTGTTGCAGTAGCAGCAGATGGTTCTACATTTGTCTGGTCACCAGATACAAGCCAGGGGGTTATATGCTATATAAATGGTGGGTGGAAAGCTGTTGATACACTCCCTAAAGGAGCATATGTTGCTTCAGACAGAGTTAACCCGAATGTATTTTATGCATATGCAGAAAACACTTTTTATGTAAGTAATGATGGCGGACAAACATTTGAAGTTGTTAGTGAAGATTTAGAAGCTCATTTGGCTAAAATTAAAGCAGTTCCAGGAAAAGAAGGCCATGTGTGGATTCCAGGGCCTTATACAGGACTTTCATATACAACTGATGGTGGTAAGACAATAACTAAAATAGAAGATGTAGCAAGATGCGATGTGGTGGGATTTGGTAAAGCTAAGGATGGAGAAGATTATCTTGCTATTTACATTACCGGTGAAATAGATGGTTTATATGCTGTTTACCGTTCTGATGACATGGGTAAAAGCTGGGTAAGAGTCAATGATGACCAACACCAGTATGGTTCAATAAACTACTCAATTACAGGGGATTTAAGAGTTTATGGTCGAGTTTTTGTGGCAACCAATGGCAGGGGAATTGTATACGGTGAACCTTCTTCTGATTCGCCAGTGCCAACACCAACACCACCCCCAACTCCAAAGGATGTTGGAGATATTAATTCTGATGGAGCAATTAATTCTTTGGACTATTCATTATTAGGAAAACATATACTTGAGATTGAAAAGCTTACTAAAGAGCAGATATCAAGAGCAGATGTTAATTTTGATGGAGTAATTGACACAAGGGATTGTGTAGTATTGCAAAGATATATACTAGAAATTATTGATTCATTTTAAACTATAGTGATTATATTTTAAATTATAGTCATTATTACTATTATTCATGAAATGAATTTGGTTAAATTTAAAAACTACTTAGCTATAAAAGTCTAGGTAGTTTTTTACATTATCTATTTTAAAAAAGTAAGTATAAAGGTAATTTTTATGTTATAATAACTTTGTATAAAAAAGATAATTATTTGTTAGATTATGCAGTACGGGGGGCAAAATAATACCATGTTTAAAAAGTTTATAGATAAAGGGATAGGCATTGTAAATAAAAGAAAAGATTTTGTTACTATAGCTGGATTTTTTGTGTTTTTTGGAATTATATTATTGGGTTTGAGGGTATGGGGAAATTTGACCACAAATAAAGTGGAAAAAGGGACAGATGAATATAAGAAAGTTGAAGTTTCAAACCAAGATAACAATAAGGGCAGCAAAGCTACAAAATCAGACAATATAAAATCAGATAGTGATTTCAAATATCTTCCTAAAGAAGAGATTCCAAATCAGCCACCTGCAACAGGTGATTATAATTATGGGGAAGCACTGCAAAAAGCTATTTTCTTTTATGAAACTCAAAGGTCAGGGAAGCTTGACCCATCTACTCTTCGCTTAAATTGGAGGGGGGATTCAGGTCTTGAAGATGGAAAAGATGCAGGACTTGATTTAACTGGGGGCTGGTACGATGCCGGGGACCATGCAAAATTTAATTTGCCCATGTCTTATACAGCAGCTATGCTTGGCTGGGCAGTTTATGAATATGAGGATGCATTCAGACAAAGTGGTCAGTACAATCATATATTAAACAATATAAGGTGGGCTACAGATTATTTTATAAAATGTCATCCAGAGCCTAATGTATATTATTATCAGGTGGGAGACGGTCATTTAGACCATGCATGGTGGGGACCTGCTGAAGCTATGACTATGGAAAGGCCTTCTTATAAAGTTGATAAAAACAATCCAGGCTCTGCTGTTGTAGCTGAAACTTCGGCGGCATTAGCAATAGCGTCAATAGTATTTGAAGATGCAGACAGCAGCTATTCTAAGGAGTGTTTAAAGCATGCAAAAGAATTATTTGAATTTGCAGACACTACAAAGAGTGATGAGGGCTATACAAAAGCTAATGGATTTTATGACTCCTGGAGTGGTTTTTATGATGAGCTTTCCTGGGCGGCTACATGGCTCTATCTTGCCACAGATGATTCTTCATATCTTGCTAAAGCAGAAAGCTATTCTAAAGAGTGGGGCTATGAGCCTCAGACTACAACACCAAAATATAAATGGGCTCATTGCTGGGATGATGTAACATATGGAACTTATCTTCTCTTAGCCAGAATAAAGGGTGGAGAGTCAGAATATAAAAAATCAATTGAACGGCATTTGGATTGGTGGACAAAAGGATATGATGGTGAAAAAATTACATATACTCCAAAAGGTCTTGCCTGGCTTGACCAGTGGGGGGCACTAAGGTATGCCACTACAACTGCATTTTTAGCATGTGTATATGGGGACTGGGAAGGGTCTGATGAAAAAAAGGCAAAGGATTATATGGACTTTGCCCAAAGTCAGGCAGATTATGCCCTTGGAAGTTCTGGAAGAAGTTTTGTTGTAGGATTTGGTCAAAATCCGCCTCAAAGTCCTCACCACAGGACAGCACATGGTTCTTGGGCAGACAGTCAAACTATACCAGAAAAGCATAGACATGTTCTATACGGTGCACTTGTAGGTGGACCTAATTCAACAGATGGTTATACAGACGATATTAGTGACTATGTATGTAATGAAGTGGCTTGTGACTACAATGCAGGCTTTGTAGGACTTTTGGCTAAAATGTATCAGCTATATGGTGGAAGTCCTGACCCAGATTTTAATGGCATTGAGGAAGTTACAGATGATGAAATATATGTGGAAGCAGGCATAAATGCTTCAGGAGATAATTTTATAGAAATAAAGGCAGTACTAAACAACAAGACAGGTTGGCCGGCAAGGATATGTGAAAACTTATCTTTTAAATATTTTATGGATTTAGGAGATTTTATAAAGTCAGGCAATAGTGCAGGGGACTTAACTATAAATTCAAGTTATAATCAGGGGGCAAAGATTTCAGAAGTTAAGCATCATAGTGGGGATATCTACTATGTAATTGTGGACTTTTCAGGAACAAAAATTTATCCAGGTGGACAGTCGGCTTATAAAAAGGAAGTACAGTTTAGAATTGCAGCGCCAGATGGTGTAGTGAGAAATCCTCAAAAAGACTACTCTTATAAAGGACTTACTTCAGGTTCTGTGGCGAAAACTTTATATATGCCTGTGTATGATAATGGAGTGCTTGTATTTGGAAATGAGCCAGGGGGCACAAGTGTCGGTTCACAAGATAAAGGTGGGACAAAGGCTGCAGATGGACCAGCAGCTTCTACCACGCCAACTAATGCTGCACCAAAGGCTAGTCCAACACCAACAGCTACTCCAGCATCTACAGCTAAATCTACAACCAGGCCGGCAGCTACTCCGACGCCTACAGTTACTCCGACGCCTGCAGTTACTCCCACGTCTACAGCCAGGTCAACAGCTACTCCAACGTCAGGTGGGCAGAGTGGTAATGGGGCAGTTAATAAAGGTGCAGTTTTGGTGGAGTATTCAAATTTAAACAGGGAGCCTTCATCAAATAGTATAAGTCCTAGGTTTAGAATAACAAACAAAGATAATAAGTCGCTAAATCTTTCAGATGTAAAGATTAGATATTATTATATAAATGACGGGGGAAAATCCCAAAGCTTCTGGTGTGACTGGAGCAATGCTGGCAGTTCAAATGTTACAGGAAAATTTATTAAACTTCCTTCTGCTAAAAATGGAGCAGATACTTATCTTGAAATAGCATTTGCTAGTGGAGCAGGAACCCTTGCACCAAATGAAAGTGTGGAAGTGCAGATAAGAGTTACAAAGGATGATTGGTCAAATTACAATCAGGCAAACCACTATTCCTTTAATTCAAATGCATTAGATTATACGGATTGGAACAAAATAACCGTATATATTTCAGGGAATCTTGTTTATGGAACAGAACCCTAATTATATTAAAAAAGGTGGAAAAAACTTTGGTACCAATAAAGAAGAATGAAATTTATACTATAGAGATTAAAGGAATGACCCATGAAGGTCTAGGAGTAGGAAGAATAGATAACTTCACTGTGTTTGTAGAGGGAGCAATTGAGAATGAAGAAGCAGAAATTAAGATTATAAAGCTGCATAAAAGCTATGGCATAGGGAAACTCCTTAAAATAATAAAACCCTCACCTGATAGGGCTATTCCCTTTTGTGAAGTGTATAAAAGGTGTGGAGGATGCAGTCTTCAGCATATGAGAAGTGAATTAGGTCTAGAATTTAAGGAAAATGTAGTAAGGGAAAATTTAAAGAGAATAGGGAAGCTTGAAGATATTCATGTGTGTGATATTATCTCAATGGAAGAACCTTTTAGGTATAGAAACAAAACCCAGAACCCGGTGGGAAGAAAAAAGGGAGAAGTTCAGATAGGTTTTTATGCTAAAAGGTCTCATGATATCATTGAAGGACCAACATGTGAAATTCAACATAGGGCAGCAGATAAAGTAAAGGCCATTGTTAAAGAGTATATTGCAGAAAACAATGTGAGCGTATATGATGAAACCACAGGAAAAGGCCTGGTACGCCATGTTATGACCAGGGTGGGTTTTAAAACGGGAGAAGTAATGGTGGTTTTAGTTTTAAACGGTAAAGACCTGCCCAAAAAGGATAGATTAATAAATGCTTTGTTAAATGAAGTGGCAGAAATAAAAAGCATTGTTATAAATGTAAACAGGGCAAAGACAAATGTTATTTTAGGTAGAAAAAATATCGTTATTTATGGGAAAGNCAGCATTACAGATTATATTGGGAAGTTTAAATTCAATATATCCCCAAACTCTTTTTTTCAAGTAAACCCGGTTCAAACGGAGGTTTTGTACAATAAAGTCCTTGAATATGCAGGGCTGACCCAAAAGGATGTTGTTTTTGACCTTTACTGCGGCATTGGTACAATATCACTGTTTTTATCTCAAAAGGCAAAGAAGGTTTATGGTGTTGAGGTTGTGGAAGATGCAATAGAGGATGCAAAGGAAAATGCCCGTATTAATGGCATTGGCAATGTGGAATTTATTTTAGGTGAGGCAGAGAAGGTACTGCCGGGGATGGGTATAAAGGCGGATGTGGTTGTAGTGGATCCTCCAAGAAAGGGATGTGATGAAAGCCTTCTTAAGACTTTGGTGAAAATTAAGCCTTCTAGAATTGTGTATGTGTCGTGTAATCCGTCAACCCTTGCAAGGGATTTGAAGTACCTAAGTGAAGGGGGATTTAAAGTGGAAAGGGTACAGCCAGTAGACATGTTTCCCTGGACGGTGCATGTTGAGACGGTGGTGTTGATGTGTGCGTCCAGCGAAGCTGGCAAATGCTAACAGGTGAAAGTCCTGTAGTGGTAAAGGTAGGGCAGCCACTTAGTCAGTAACCAGCGTATG
>JGI24711J26586_10000508_pt1 | contig 30392 bp, 15 predicted proteins | sample BioPla3DNA1_FD_26586 | JGI IMG/M metagenome (IMG submission 26586)
CCAAGGACAAGCAAGTGACCGTATACCGCTTTATATAAGAAGGGTTATACAAGATCCGGAAAACCACAATTTCAGCGGGCAAATATGGGAGCCGGAAGAGCCTTTCAAGTGGACAGATTCCGAATACCAGGTTGATACCTCAAAAGCTCCGTTAATTTATGAGACTCATATAGGAATGGCTCAAGAAAAGTGCGGCATGGGTACCTATAAAGAGTTTGAAGACAATATGCTACCTAGAATAAAAGAATTAGGCTATAATACCATTCAAATTATGGCTATAATGGAACATCCCTATTATGCCTCTTTTGGCTATCATGTTACCAACTTTTTTGCTGCTTCTTCATGGTTCGGGACTCCTGAGGAACTCAAATCCCTTATAAATAAGGCTCATGAAATGGGAATTGCTGTCCTTATGGATATCGTGCATTCCCATGCTGCTAAGAATCTTGCAGAGGGTATAAATGAATTTGACGGTACAGATTATCAGTTCTTTCATAGTGGAAGTCAAGGCACCCATCATGTTTGGGACTCAAAACTTTTTAACTATGGAAAGTACGAAGTTATACACTTTTTGTTATCCAACATTAAATTCTGGATTGAGGAATATCATTTTGACGGCTTCCGTTTTGACGGTATAACCTCAATGATTTACCATGACCACGGTTTAGGAACAGCCTTTGACAATTATAACAGGTACTTCAGTATGAATACACATGTTGAGGCGGTAACTTATCTTCAATTTGCAAATGAGCTTATAAAAGAAATAAAACCAAATTCCATTTGCATTGCAGAGGACATGAGTGGAATGCCGGGAATGTGTCTCCCGATAGAATATGGTGGTATCGGCTTTGATTACAGATTAGCTATGGGGATGCCCGATTTTTGGGTTAATACCTTAAAACTCAATGATTACGATTGGGATATGCAGGCAATGTACCACGAGCTTTCTACAAGTCGTTATATGGAGAAACGTATAGCTTATGTGGAATCCCATGACCAAGCCTTAGTTGGAGATAAAACCTTTATTTTCAGGATGGCAGACAAAGAAATGTACTGGCACATGAATAAGGAAAGCCATAACTTAGTGATCGAACGTGCAATTGCTCTCCACAAGATGGCCCGATTTATTACTATTTCCCTCGGTGCAGAAGGGTATTTGAATTTCATGGGCAATGAGTTCGGGCATCCTGAATGGATTGACTTCCCAAGGCACGGTAACGAATGGAGTTTTAAACACTGCCGAAGACAATGGACTCTAGCCGACAGTGATTATCTGAGATATTTCGATTTGAATCAATTTGATAAAGCCATGGTAAATTTCATGTCGAATGAAAGCCTTGTAGGAGGTGGTGCACCTCAATGTCTTTGGATAGATCAGGACAAAAAATTAATTGCCTATAGGAAGAAAGATTTTCTATTTATTTTTAATTTTCATCCGACAGAATCTTATACTGATTTTGAGCTTCCCATACACCAAGATGCTCATTTTCAAGTAATCCTTGACACGGATGAGGCAAGGTTTGGCGGATACGGTCGCATTTCTCATGATGTGATATATAATACTCACACTCTTAATATGAACAATGACTTCACCGGAATCACCATATATTCGCCAAGCAGAACAGCAATGGTATTAAAGAAAATATAGTATGTATCTAAAAATAAAACAGTACCGCTTTATCCCCTAGCCATAATTTTTCATTTATTGTAAAATCTATGGCTAGGGCTTGTTATTATTCTGATAGGGTTTGGGCTTGACCCTTATTTCCACTAGACTCTTAACATCATTGAGTACAGACTTATCTTTTACCTCTATCATTAGCCAACGTCCACCACAGGAAGAAGATGTATTGCGGTATAGGTTTTGAACATATGGAGTAAATGTTCCCAAAGCCAATTCTGCCTCTGGTTCCTCCTTTGATCCTATCACGACTAGTGCAATAAAATACCCTTCCATTGGATATAGCATACATAATGATTTGCTACTTTTCTGATATTTTACATTCCAACCGGGCTGTGCAGAACATTTACTGTATGACATTTTAGGTTGAACCTTATATTTTAGTTCAATATATGAAAGTAGTTCAGACCAAAGTGGCTCCCCTTGTCCAATAAATTCTTTTATGTCTTCATAAGACGGCTGTTGGTCAATATTAAACAACTCGCTCCATTTCATAAACTTACTCTCCTTTATCCGACTTTGTTCAGAAAATCTAGCTCTATACCTAAAATCTCCTCTATCACATGACAGTCCCCGTCATAACTTACCAAACATCTTTATGTATTCTTTCGCTTATAGAGTATTCTTTTTGCTTCACGCATGAAGCGTTTGCACTCGCTTTTCCCAAAGCTATAAAGCACGGCATAAGGTAATCCTTTGGAAAATTTAAAACTTTTCTTGCCCAATCTCCCTCATCTCCTAAAGGAATACGTAAAGCAGATGCATATCCCTCAGCAGTTATAGCTAGAAGCATATTCTCAATACAACACCAAATGGACGCATAACCATTCAAATGAGAAAGATTTTCTGGATGCAAAATATCCGTCTTTTGCTTTAACAATGGAATAATAACGCAAGCTGCCTCTGCAAACATTTGATACTGTTTTGGAATTGCATCTTTGTAGGCATTCTGTTGACAAGTATCATTTAAATTCCAGTCTCTCAATATAGCGTTAATTTCCTCATCAGATATTTGCTTTGGTATTTTATTGATTAATTTAGCGACAGTATCCTTATTCTTAATAACAATGAAATGCCAATCTCTCATGTGATCATTTGTAGGTGCTTTCATTCCTGCTGAAATAATTCTTTCAATGACCTCATCCTCTACGAAAGCATTTTCGAAATCTCTAATCGTCCTTCTTGAATTAACTACATCATAAAAATCTTTCATAATACAACCTCCGTAAGAAATGTTATTTAGAGACGCAAAGAAAATCGCCTCTTCTTAAATATTTTGTTATAAAAATCCGTTCATTTTGCTTGTAACATATTTCTGCAATTCGTATATGACTTAAATTTTGTTGCATTACCAATATGCATATATGTAGATTATAGAACAATGCTTCTTTTCTATATATTTTTACAAATAATTCTATCATATTTTCTTACAATATTTAAAATATCTTTATAATTTAGTAGTTTTATAGTCTAATTTAGTTTTTTTCTGAAGAACTCAAATATAATGCCCCCATAATGTGCTGTGCTACGCCAAAACAACTAGACCATCCATGCTAAAAATACTTATACCTTTATCCTATATTTTGGAAAATATCCTTGAGAAACCTCTTGATACTTTGGGGCTTTTTATATTTATTGTATTATGATACTGTAATAGCAAATAATAAAAATATATCATATTTGATTTTTTAGGGTATAGATTATATAACAACGCCTTATAGGAGATGGAATATATGAAAAAATGTGTAGATATATACTCAGAGGACGGAAGACTAATTGTAAAAGGTACGGGATGTTATGAGCCTAAGAAAGTACATGACCTTAAAGAACTTATAAAAGAAAGTGCTAAAAGGTTTAATAATTTGCCGGCTTTTAAATTTAAGGATAAAAACGGAAATGTAGTTGTAAAAAGTTATACTGACTTTGAAAAGGATATTAATAACCTCGGTACCTCTCTAATTTCCATTGGATTGAAGGGTAAAAGAATCGCTATAATTGGAGAAAACAGGTATGAGTGGGGCGTTGCTTATTACTCCATAATAAATGGTACAGGTATAGCTGTTCCCATGGACAAACATCTTCCTTCCGTTGAAATTGAAAACCTGATTGAAAGAGGTAAGGTAGAAGCCCTTTTTTATAGTCCCACTTATCATGAAACGATGATCAACATCGCAAAAAGCAACAGCAGAATAAAGCATTATATTTGCATGGAGGACGTTGGCGAAAATAGTGATCCCAAGTTCTTAAATCTACCTGACCTTATTGAAAAAGGACAACAACTTGTTAACAATCGAGATATGAGTTTTATAGAATGTCCAATTGACAGGGAAGTTATGTCAATATTACTTTTTACATCGGGAACTACAAGCCTTGCTAAAGGAGTTATGCTCTCCCATGCCAATATCGCTGCTAATGTTTCAAGCATTTCAAGTGCCATAAAAGTTCTACCGCGAGATGTTCACCTATCACTTTTGCCCTTACACCACACCTTTGAAAATACGATAGGTTTGGCTTTTATGGTTCATAGCGGTGTATGCGTCGCATTTAGTGATGGTATAAAACATATTGCACAAAATCTTCAGGAATATGGAGTTTCAATACTTGTTGCAGTTCCAGCTATTTTAGAAGCAATGTATAGAAAATTGCAGAGCGGAATAGAAAAGTCTGGGAAAGCAAAATCCTTCAGTATTCTTATAAAGTTCTCAGAAATATTACGTTCAATAGGAATTGATTTGCGAAAAAAGCTTTTTAAAAGCATCTTTAATAAGTTAGGTCCGAGATTGAGACTAGTTGTATCTGGAGCTGCCCCCCTTGATCCTGAAGTTGTTATTGGCTTTGACAAATTAGGTCTGACCCTCTTACAAGGCTATGGTCTTACTGAAACATCTCCGGTGGTATCAGTAAACAATGATTTTGTAAACAAACCCGGCACTATAGGACCACCACTTAGTGATATTGAAGTTGCACTTGACAATCCGGATGAAAACGGAATGGGTGAAATAATTGTTAGGGGCAAAAACGTAATGTTGGGTTATTACGAGGATATAGAAACCACAAAAGAGGTTCTTGATACAAAGGGTTGGTTTAAAACAGGAGATCTTGGCAGCATTGATGAGGATGGAGTTATTAAAATTTCCGGACGTGCTAAATCAATGATTGTGTTTGCAAATGGTAAAAAGGCATTTCCTGAAGAGTATGAAGTTTTATTAAATGATATTCCCTATGTTAAAGATTCTTTTGTTTGGGGGTATGAAACTCAAGATGGAGATATACAGGCTTGTGCAAAACTGGTCATTGACTTAGGTGGGCTTAAATCAGACAAAAATTCTATACCCTCGGATGAAGAATTGGCAGCTTTGTTTGGAAAAGCAATAAAAGATATAAATAATTTACTTCCTAAGTATAAAATTATAAGGTATTTTATACTTACTAAGGAGGATTTGGTTAAAACTACTACACTTAAAATAAAAAGACCTGTGGAGTTGGAAAAAATAAATTCAGTTCTAACTAAAGTGGGTATCGATATGAGAAAAGCAAGCGGGAAGTTTGTAGAGAAATTGGACTCCATGAAATAGTAAAATCTACAAGGCTCAATACCCTGTAGATTTTATTCTAATGCTCTCAGCTCATACAATTATACTCTCTGATACTAAAACCAGTTGTGAACGTAATTTGGCTTTTGTATTGGTTTGTTTTTAATACAACTAGCCTCCCAAAGTTACGTCACAATTCTGGTACCAACGGAGTGCTTCGATAAAATGTGAGTTCTTAAAACTTGGCCAATAATCATCGATAACATAAAAATCCGCATAGACAGATTGGAAGGGTAAAAATCCGCTTAAACGCCGCCTTCCTCCCCAACGTATTATTAGGTCTACCCTTGGGATATCGTAGGATTGTAAACGCTTATTTGCTACAAGACCTCTCAAATCCCATTCCCAATCGTAATTTACAAGAAAATTTATGTTTATTAATCCTTGCCCGAAATGGACTCTCTTATTGGCATATTTATATAACTCTGGAGGAAACGCAGAAGACTTTGTGTTTCCAATTACCAATAAATTTGCATCCCTTCCGCTTAAAAGCTCCACTGCGTCCACGCAGGCTTTCGTAAAGGCCTCTCTTTGCCTCTTCTCTCTTTTATTATTGTCTTTTGTAAAACCATAAAAGGTAGCTTCCTTTATGCCATATTCAAGCATCATTTCATAAAGCTCAAACCCAGGTTTGATGCCATAGGAATATCCATCCTTTTTTTGGTATCCGTTTTCTTGTGCCCATCTTCTATTGCCATCAGGTATTATCCCTATATGTGCCGGTACTCTACTCATTAATCTCATTGGAACCACCCTTGATATCTTGAATTTTTTTCCTATATAGATTTTGCCCAAATCGCAAAAAAATATAAGGTTTTTTCCAATTATCTATATATGTTCCAAAAAAGATTTTAGGGATGATGTTTTGCTTAGCAATATTCGTTCTCCGTTGCGTCTACATTCCCTATGACTATTCGCAATGTTCTCTTCATATTATGCCTTTGCACTAATTTAAATTGTGCTTTTGTTTGAAAGTTGTTTAGGAAAAGCATTGTAATATTTTATATTATTTAGTGTTTCCCCTTGCTTGTAAAAAGATATATAATCAAAACTAGAATACTTCCCCCTACTAAAACTGCCAATCCTATTAGTATGAACAATACACTAAAGTTCATCATTTCCATCCTCCCCCCCAAAACATAGTAAATTGCTTTAGTATATTATAACATTAATCTTTTTGTACTTATACGTTTTTTGCTTCATTTTTGGTATATGCCAGCATTGTAAGTTATATAAACATAATCTTCACTAACGCATTCTATTTGCCATGGTGCTACACCAACTGGTCTGGTTTTCAGAATTTTTATTGCTTCTTTAACATCAATAAATTCAGGCATATTAGTTGTTATATCTTCAACATTTTCAAAGGCAGCTTCTTCTACAATATATTTTTTTAGACTGTATTCACTCTTTTCTTCCTCAATGCTGCCATTCATGATAACATAGTATAAAGTGTCCGGGGATTTGCTCCAAGTTGAAAAAATACAATAGGAATATTTTCTGTCAGTACTACTATCCTTTGAAGGATCTACAATAGTTATCTTTCTATTCTTCTCAATATCATAAACATACAAATCAATAGGGGTCTTTCCAAGTTGATATAAAATCTTACTATTATCAGGTGACACCTTCATATTCACTATATATGAAAAATCCTCTAGCGGAATATCCCTAATAATCTCTCCGTTTTTATTTACTATTACAGTTTTTTGTTCCACATCTATATAAGAGATTAAATAGTCCTCACCAACAAAGTCAATTCCTCTACACATTACAGCATTCCAGGGCGTAAAAGGAAGTTCAACAAATCTATAGTTCTTTTCCTTCAGGTCTATTTCAAGAAGCCTATTTGTTTCAAGTTTCGTATCATTTCCATCCACATCTTTCACAAACGAACCGATAATTGCAACAAGCCTGTCGTCATCATAGGAGAACAGTGAAATATGCCCGTCAAGCTCAATTCCCATTTTTGTGAGAAGGTCATAGTTCTTACCGCTATCAATGTCATAACCCATTATTCTTCCTAAAACGCCATTGAAGTTTGTATTGTAATAAATTGTGCTCAGGTCTTCCGACACAAAAGCCTGATGTGAGTATATATTACCTGGCAGGTTAATTTTAATCTCACGTCCATCCGGGTAAACAAGATAATAATCTGAACCTATCTCATAGAACAGTGCCTCACCTTTTTCAACTGGAACTGTAGTATTCTGCTGCTTCTGCTCAACTATCTTAGAAATTTCAGATCTAATAAAAGTGCCGGTATATTCGTTCCCTAGAATAAATGCCGCTAGAAAAACACATGCACCTGCAACTACCAACTTCTTTAACAAGCCCGTTTTATTTCCTATCCATCCTAACCTAAATAAAATCTTCTTTCTTTTATATCTTTCCATATCTATGCTTTCAAGGACTTTTATGTGCATATCACATTTCATGTCCATATTATTCTTTATGTATTTTTCTGTAAGAACAATAGAATCATAATATTTACGACATGGTTTGCATGCTTCTAGGTGTTCTTTGATCTCATCAGCTCTCTCCTCAGGTCCTGCACCATCAGCATATTCATTTATATCATCGAACGTATAGCTGCATCTCATTAAAAAGCACCTCCATTCATTTTATTAAGACTCTTACCTATTTTCCTCCTTGCTCTATTAACCCTCATCTTTGCATTTTGGGGCGAAATTCCTAGCATTTCTCCTATTTCTTTATAGGAAAAGTCCTGAATACACTTTAAAATTATCGCAATCCTATATTCTTCCTTTAATGAGTTTATGATTTTTACAATTTCACGGAATTCTTCTCTAGTTTCAAGATCTATTTCTAATTGATTTGTTTGCTTCACTCCTGTGTTTATTTCATCGTCAAAGGAACATATCGCAAGCTGTTTCTTCTTTCTTTTAAAATGGTCCTTAAAGGTATTAACTGCTATGCTGTATAGCCATGATGAAAATTTCATACTGCTATTATAAGTGTAAAGATATTTATATACTCTAACAAAAACATCCTGTAGTAATTCCTCTGCATCCTCCCTGCATAAAGTCAGCCTGAACAGAAAATTAAATATATCTACCTGATATTTTTCTACAAGGATGGAAAAAGAATGCACATCCCCATTCAGCGTGCTCGATACCAGTCTATTATCAATATCCAATCAAAAGTCTCCCCCCCTCTTTTAGTATCAGCATGAAAAACACCCCTTTTTATTACGAACATGATCAATACCATTGTATTAGTATTTTTGATCCTTTCAATATACTACTACATATAGATTTGAAAAAAGGTAACAGCTTCATATAAGTATTTCAAATAATTATTAATTTTTCACTATAAGTGCACTGATTAAGATGACAAGTATTCATAAAGCTCCTAAACTAAAACTTATCAAACCCTTGTGTATCATTGCTTTGTATCTGGAAGTTTATTTTTATTAATAGTTTAATAAAAAATACCGATTAAAATAATAATAGTATAAATGTATTATAATAATCTACTGTCATTAAAGGTAGGTAATCTAGTATGTTCTGTAATTATGATTCTACAGCAGCATTAGATAAGAAAGCCTCACGTCGACTAGCCATTGGAGTAATAAAAAGCAATATGTCTGATCAGAGGGATATACTTTTTGTTGAAGGATTGAAAGATGCTGCTGATGAAAATGGTGTAAATTTAATAGTATATCGCGGAGGTATGATTGTCTCTCCAGAGGATATAGATCTACAAGCCATTTCAATTTTTGATTTTGTTGATAAAAACAGATTGGATGGGCTTATTATATGGACTGGAAATATATGTTGGCATGCAAGTGAAGAATTCACTGAGATGTTTGTTAAAAAATACAATTTTCTACCGGTTATAAGCCTTGAAAACAAAATAGAAGGTATAACAAGCATTTTGTGGGATAATTACAATGGTATGAGGGAGGCTTTGAAACATCTTATAGAAGTACATAAATACAAAAGAATCGGAGCTTTTGTTGATAATGCACCTTCAAGTTTATACCAAAGACATAAAGCTTATACTGAAACACTTACTGAATACGGAATACCTATAGACCCTAATATTGTTATTAACCACAATGAATTATATGACTTTGAGAATACATTTCAATATGCCATTAATATGGATCGAAGTATTTTTGTTGAACAAGGAATAAAAAACAATTTTAAAAAGAGTATCTCCATAATTGAAAAATTATACGAAACAGGCATCGATGCTCTGGTATGCTGTAATGATTTGAGTGCAAGAACAGTAATCAGGATTTTGAAAGCAAGAAATCTTCCCTTAATACCTATAGTTGGTTTTGACGATGATCCAGAGAGCAGGGCAAGCAATCCTTCGTTAACAACAGTACGGCCACCAGTTTATGAGATGGGTAAACGTGCAGTAGAAGTAATAATCGCTAAAATAAAAGGACATAACACTTTAGAAACAGAATACATTCCATGTGAATTAATAGTTCGTCAAAGCTGTGGATGTCCTGGCAGTTTATTTATGAAGGAAGATTTGTATAAGGAAAAATCGAATCAATATATAAGTTTTCAAGGTTTAGACAATATAAATGCTGATAAATTCGAAGAATTCTTAAATTGTTATGTTTCTGCTCCTAATGATATAGATCCTAACTGGTCTAAAGAACTTCTCAAGGCTTTTTGGGATGATATTCAGGGAAATGAGGGTGTTTTTGCTGAGTACTTGAGAAAGTTGCTCCTATGTGCACAGAGCAAAAAAAACATAGAGTTTTTTCAGGATATTATTATAGTAATGCACTCTTTTATAGATTCATTAATTAAGAATAACACTTTCGATTATTATAAGGCAAAAAAGCTTTTACAGCAAGGAACAGTTCTTGCTGCAGATATTAGGATTCGATTGGAAATGAGCAAAAGATCAAAACAGACCCAAAGGCATTATGATAGTATTACATTTTCACAGATGCTAGCCAATACATATGACATGGATGAAATTATGGAAAGAACAGTAAATGGATTAAGATATTTAGGAGTGTCATCCTGTTATCTCTCATTATATGAAAACGGAAAGACTTCAACTGAAATAGCACGCCTCTTGATGGCTTATAGCGAAAACAAAAACATAGAAATCTCAAAGGCGGCTTGCACTTATCCTTCAAAACTACTTTTACCAGAAGAATTACTGCCCATTGATGAACGATTTCATTATGTTTTAAAGCCTCTGCATTTTAGGAAAAGGAACATCGGATTTGTATTATTTGCCGATACTTTAAGGGATTATACAGAATATGAACGACTGACTGAAATAATCAGCAATGTTATACACAGCTCTATCTTGGTAGATGAATTGAAAAGCAAGACCCAGGAATTAACAAAAACTAATAGTGAGCTTGAATCGGCATACCGCTTACTAAAAGAAAACCAGCAAAAGCTTTTGATTTCAGAAAAAATGGCCTCACTAGGTCGTCTTACAGCGGGAATAGCACATGAAATGAACACACCACTTGCTTCTGTGCGAACATCCCTTAAGGAACTTAGTGATTTTATTCATGAGTACAACGAATCAATAGGAAATCCTAGTGTTCTGCCAGAAGACCACAGGTTAATAAAAGAGGACATGATAAGATGCTTAAAATTAGCAACTCAGTCTGCAGAAAAGAGTGCAGGTTTTATAAAAGCCATTAATTCTCAAACAACAAATGCAAGTGCTTCAAATTTTCAGCTATTTAATGTCGCACAGGTTATCAAAGAAGCCCTTACAGTATTGGAGTTTGCGATAAGAAAAGGAAATTGCAGGCTTATTACGAATTTTGATAACTCAATTAATCTTTATGGAGATCCCAATAAGCTTGCTCAGGTGGCTACAAATCTTGTAATAAATTCTATTGATGCCTGTGAACCTGACGGAGGAACTATAACAATACTAATAGAGAATAATGGATATGGCTTTGCCAAGCTCACTTTTCAGGATACAGGATGTGGAATACCTGAGGAAGTAAAATCACGGATTTTTGATCCAATGTTTACGACCAAACCCTTTGGAGAAGGAACTGGGTTGGGACTTAGTATAGTTCACGACTTGATAAATGAGTTTAAAGGAAGTATTAATATAGAGAGCCAAAAAGGATTGACCTCGTTTTATATATTTTTACCTACAAAACCTTAATAAGGTAATTAGAAAATCAACTGGTCAATTGATTTTAAAAAATAGTGGATTTACATTCTTTGCATTGCAAAGTAATGCTCCTCTTTTTGAAAGCTTTCATCCTTGAGTTATAACAATATATTGACTAATGAACTTTTTTTGAAATACTCAAACCATAATTATATAGATTCAATTTCAACTTTTTAGCTATTAAGGTAGGTATAAAACATGAGTCTAAGCTTTAAAACTGATGGTTTACTTGATACAAAAGGCTTACGCCCAACTATCGGAGTCATAAAAAACAATAGGGTAAGTTACAGGGAGATGCTTCAAATTGAAGGTCTTAGAAGTGCTGCTCAAAAAAATGATGTGAATCTTATCCTTTATTCTGGAGGTATGATCAATTTTCCTGAGGATTTGGAATCCACTACAATATATGATTTTGTAGACAAGAATAGATTGGATGGACTTATTATCTGGACTGGAAATATTAACTGGCTTTCCAGCCATGAGGATACAGAAAGCTTTGTCCACAGGTATAATTATCTACCAGTTATAAGTCTTGAATCTAAGATTAACGGTGTAACCAGTATAGTACGGGATGATTTTAATGCAATGTCCGAAGCCCTTATTCATCTTGTAGAAGTGCATAAATTTAGACGAATTGCTTTTATACGTGGAATAGCAACACATTCCGGTGTAGAATCAAGATATAAAGCATATCTCCATACACTCAAAGAATATGGAATTCCTATTGACGAAAGCATTATACTTACCGACATATCCTTTAATAATGAAGAAGGTATAATGAATCTTAAAAATTTATGGGAGTCGGATATTGATGCCATTGCAGCTTATAATGATATGAATGCAAGGTTTGCAACCTCTTTGATGGAAAAGTATAACCTCCCATTTATGCCTATTATAGGCTTTGACGACGAGGTAGAGGGAGATGCAGATAAGCCTTCTTTAACAACCGTACGCCCCCCCTTCTTTGAACTAGCTAATCGCGGCATGGAAGTTCTACTTAAGAAAATAAAGGGTGTTCAGGTTGATGAACTTGAAGTACTGCCGTGCAGATTGATTGTCCGCCAATCTTGTGGTTGTAAAGCTAATTCGGTAATGAAAGAGGATGTATTCAGAGAAAAATCTGTCGTACAAAAAATTCCCGAGCTAATGAATAATATAACCACTGTTGAATCGGAAGAACTTGTAAGGAAGATACTAAATATACCGGAACATGTGGAAACATCGTGGTTCTATGAATTTATGTCTGAATTCTTTAAGGAGGTAAATAGCGATAAAGCCCCAGTTACTATAAACCTCCTTGAAAAGACCCTTACAAAGAAGTATAATCAAAACTATAATATTGAAATATTTTTAGACACCATATTGCTATTATATTATATCTCGGACTATATCTTCGAAAATAACAGTACAGGTTATTTAAAAGCACAGAATATTTTAAGACAGGCTACAAATCTTATTGCAGACATGCAGATACGTTCAGAATTAAATAAAAAACTTCTAGGAAATCATAGGTATTTTTGCATTATTTCCTTCAAGCAAATAATCAGTAATGCTATTGATATGAAGGATCTTATAAACAGAACCATAACCGGCTTCAAGATAATAGGTATTTCATCCTGCTATATTTCGTTTTATGAAAATGAAGGTTTATCAACAGATAAAGCTCGGCTAATACTAGCATACAAGGAAGAAAAGTGCTTGAATATAAACCCGGACACTGCAATTTATCCTTCAGTACAACTTCTTCCCGAGGGAATAATTTCATATGAAAAGCGCTTTAGTCTAATTTTAAAGCCCTTGTATTCTCAAAATAGACAAATAGGATTTGTGTTATTCAAAGATACTCTTAAGGATTCTTCAGAATATGAACAACTGAGTGAAATTATGAGTACTGCAATTAATGGCGTAATGCTCAGAGAAGATATGGAGAATAAAGCACTAGAGCTCAGAGAAAGCAATAACGAACTTGAGTTTGCTTACTCTACACTGAAGGAAAATCAACAAAAACTACTAGTGTCAGAAAAAATGGCATCTCTTGGGCGTCTTACAGCTGGTATAGCTCATGAAATGAACACTCCATTAGCTACGTTACTCTGTTCACTAAAAGAGCTTGATGAACTTGTTTATGAGTATGACAAATCGATAGGAAATGATCAGGTTCTTACTGATGACCACAAGTTAATTGCTCAAGATATGATGAAATTCTTAAAAATTGCTGAGCAGTCAGCTGAAAAAAGTACTGGCTTTATTAAAGGGATTAAGGCTCAAACAATAAATATTAATACTTCAAATTCTCAAGTGTTTAATGTTAAAAATGTTATCTCAGATGCTTTATCAGTATTGGATTTTGCACTAAAAAACGCCAACTGCCAACTTATTACAGACTATGATGATTCTATAAGTCTATATGGCGATCCGAAAAGACTTATACAAGTTATAACAAACCTTGTAATAAACTCTATTGACGCCTGCAAACCTAATGGTGGAACCATATTAATAAAGCTTGAAAGGGATAAAGATAATTATGCAAAGCTCACAGTACAAGATAGCGGATGCGGTATTCCTGAGGAAATCCTACCTCGAATTTTTGAACCCATGTTTACGACTAAACCGTTTGGAGAAGGTACAGGATTGGGTTTAAGCATAGTTCATGATATAATAAATGAATTCAAAGGGAGTATAGAAGTAAGCAGCGAAAAAGGCTTGACATCATTTGTTGTTTACTTGCCAACAAAATAGGAGGAATAAAGTATGGCCAGAATTAACTCCAGAAAAGCTTTAAATGGAAAGAGAATTTTAATTGTAGATGACCAGGAAAACTATAGAATAGCAACTCAAACATTATTGGAAAGGGAAGGCTATGAAGTTAAAACTGTCAGCAATGGTGCAGATGCTATTGAAATGGTGAAAAATCAACATTTTGACCTTGTACTTTTAGATTTCTTTATGCCTGGAGGAATGACAGGTGAGGAAGTCGTCAAAGAAATTCGTAAATTTAATGATTATATACAAGTTATACTTCAGACAGGCTATTCTGGCGAACATCCTCCAAGAGAAATGATGCGGACTCTTGATATACAAGGATATCATGATAAATCTGATGGTCCGGAAAAGCTTTTGCTTTGGGTAGACGTGGGTTTGAAATCGGCATACACATTGCAAATGCTTTACAAAAGTCGCCAAGGCCTACGATATATCCTTGATATAACTCCAGAATTGCATAAAATACAGATGATAGAAAACTTAATTCAAGGTATTCTATTGCAAATAACAGGATTACTAGGAATAGTAAATTCCTTTTTGGCAGTTTTGCCTGAAGAAGATAATACCGCTGATAAGCTTTCTACATCAGATGTTTTTCTTGCGACGCTTGAAGAGGGAACTAATCTGGAGATTCGTGCAGCTACAGGGAAATTTTTTAATCAGACCGCAATTGAAGATTGTCTTGAAAGTATAAAAGTAATGAAAATCAAGGATGTACTTATAAAAAGCGAAGTATATTTCTCTGATAAGTATTCAGTTATACCTTTGGCTGTCGGTGAAACAGTGCTAGGAATCATATATCTTGAGCAGAACGATATTAAGCCTGAGGATGTTGAACTAGTTAATATCTTTGCTAATCAGGCTGCTGCCGCCTTACAGAATGCATATTTATACTCTACAGCTACAATAGATAAATTAACAGGTGTTTATGTAAGGGGCTTTTTTAGCCAACAATTGATGAGAGATTCGTTCATGTTTACATCAAAAGATCCCGTTAAGCTTAATTTTGTTAGATGTAGATTATTTGAAGCAAATCAATGATACTGCAGGCCATCTCGGAGGTGACCGTGCTCTGTCAATTATAGGCTCAATACTAAAAAAATCTACCCGTCCTAATGATATTATCGGTCGTTATGGCGGAGATGAGTTTGCAATTCTTTTACCAAACACCCCTTTGGAAAATGTGATTATTGTTACAAACAGAATCTATGAGTATTTACAAGGTAAGAAGGTAGAAGGTGATTTTGGCAATATCCCTATTAGCTGCAGTATGGGGGTCTGCGGGATAAAAATACAGGATACAGGCTTTGCTAATATTTCACTACCAATCCCCCAATCAAAAATAGAAGAAATCTCAAAAATGCTTATAGATGGGGCAGATAAAATGCTTTATCAAGCGAAAAATAACGGACGTTCACATGCAGTTATAGGGGAATATATTAATATTTTCGACAAACACAAATAGTGCAAAATGTCAATATACACCATTTCTTGCAAGGATTTAGACTATCAGATATATCTTGTAAATGTATTGTTATTGGGATTACGTGGGAGTCCAATCTTGACATATTCACTCTCCTATAGTAATATATAAATATAATACAGTAATTTTTTATCGTAATATTATAAAGACATTTTGACACCACTTCTAAATGCAAATCAGGAATTCTTTTAGATTTTTGCAGACAAAACTTTACTTTCAATAATATACTTTTGACTATAATGACTATAAGATATGCTCTATTAACTTTTCGACCCCTATATAGTATAGATAGTTTTTATTTTTTACATTTTTTCTTAATTAATTTAGGTTTATATGTTGATTAATCAATCAAGTTATAAGTGGAGGTATTCTATGTTACACAAATTTTTTAAAAAAGTCTTAAGTTCTTTTGTTTTAATTGTTTTCATTATTACAACCTTAACACTATCGGGTGTTGGCTTTATGAGCGAAAATGCATATGCCGCTATAAATGCTTTTTCTCGAATTGAAGCTGAGAATTTCAGCAGTATTAATTCGTCCACCATTGAACAAATTTCTATTCCTTCAGGAGGATATGCACTAGGTTATATCACAAGAGGTGATTATATAGCGTATAATAACATAGACTTTGGTAGTATCGGAACCTCTGCATTTAAAGTAAGGATTGCAACAGGCGATCCAATTTACATACAGTTAAGGGCTGGGAGTCCAACGGGTACACTTTTAGCTAGTGCAAACGTATATCCTACAGGTGGCTATGATAGCTATCAGGAAATTTCCTTTAGTACAAGCAATATTACAAATGTTATCGATTTATATATTGTCTTTGGTGGTCCGTTAAACTTTGACTGGTTTACGTTTACTCAAGCTGATACAGCATCAAATACTCCAAAAAATGCTTTTTCACGAATTGAAGCTGAAAACTTCAGTAAAATTAGCGGTTCTGAAATTCAAACCGTATATACTCCTACTGGAAATGGGCTAGGTTATATGGCAACTGGAGATGAAGCCATATACAATAATTTGAATTTTGGTGACGGTGCCTCCCTATTTAAAGGAAGTTTCTCAACAGACTCAGATACCTATATTGAAATAAGAGCAGGCAGTTCATATGGTCCCCTTGTTGGTAAGATACCAATATCGTCTACAGGAGATTTTAATACATACGCTGAAATGTCCAGTACTATAAACGCTATATCTGGTGTCAACGATATATATATAATATTAGGAGGTCCTGTTAACATCGATTGGTTCACCTTTGCAGCCGATGAAAACCTTAGTAATGTCCCAATTATAACTCCTCCACCTGAACTAAAAGTGAAAAGTGCCTTTTCTCAAATTGAAGCTGAAAGTTATGATAGCAAAAGTTCTTTATATATTCAAACCTTTGGAATAGGCGATGGGTTTGCTACAGGCTATATCCTGCCTGGAGATAGTATACAATTCAACAAAATAGATTTTAGCAGTGGAGCAAAATCTTTCAAAGCAAGAGTAGCTACAGCAGAAAGCTGTAGCTTAGAAATCAGAGCAGAAAGTTTGACAGGCAGTCTTATAGGTACAATCCCCATATCTTCAACGGGAAATTGGGATACATACGAGGAAATTTCTTATGATGTATCTAGTATTACTGGTGTACAAAATTTATACATTATATTTAAAGGTTATGTTAATATTGATTGGTTTATGTTCACACCTAAAGCAGCAGAAATAAAAATAGATGCCTTTAAAAAGATACAAGCGGAAGACTATACAAATGTCAGCAATGACAACATTAGTACTATAAAATATACCCCTAGTGATAGTGCAATTGCCTATATTCAAAGTGGAAACTACATAAACTTCAACAATGTTGATTTTGGAACTGGTGCATTATCATTTAAGGCAAATGTCGTATGTGCTTCAGGTTCAACTACCGATATTCAGATTAGATTAGGTAGCACAACTGGTACTATTTTAGGCACTTTATCTGTTCCATCAACAGAAAGTTGGGATATATACAATGAGTTATCCTGTAATATAAGTAATGTTATAGGGACCCATAATCTGTATCTAGTCTTTACTGGACCCATTAACTTTGACTGGTTTATGTTTTCTAAAGACGAATTATCTGCTTCACCAACACCAACACCTACTCCTGTTTCTCATACTAATACACCTACAAGCACTGATTCCTATACACCTACTCCTTCTGCTACTATCATGCCCACAGACACTATTATTGAGCAAATAGATATAAATTCTTCAAGAGTTGGACCTGCTATAGCAGAGTTAGCTTCCATTAAGGATATCTCGTATCTACAAAGTGGTCATATCTCTCTAAACGGTTTAGGTGCTCTAAAAGGTAAAAAAGAAATAGTACTACTCGTTGATAATGGCATAAGTACAAACTATCTAAGCATTAATAGTTTAACTCCATTAGATTATGGCATATTTGCTAATAGAAATATACGTGGCGTTGGAAATCAAGCAATTGTAAAAGGAAGTGTTCATGCAAACAATAATATAGAGTCGTATATTGCTAATTTAAATGTATTAGGAAGTTGTACAGCCTCATCCTTTACCATTGGATATGGTTCGGTAATTGAAGGAGGTACTTCAACCATTGCAGCTCCTTTGGAAATGCCTGTATTTCACGATAAGCTAATTGAAGAAGCCACTGCAAATTCAATGGTATTTGACCCGTCGGATTTTCAAATTGGTAGTAATTATGATTTCCCTGGGCAGCCCGGATTTAATATAAGGTTTGAAAGCAATAATACCTTTGTTATAACCGGCAGCGGGACTTTTAATATGTCTTCCTCAATGTATTTTAAGGGAAATGTCCGAATCTCTGTCCCATATATAATTAACACAGATTCAAACTTTTTAGTTGCCGATGGTTCTGTTAATATTGAAGGTCATGATATAAATAGTGATGGACTTGATGAAGATGAGATTAGTGATACTACAAATCTTCTTAATATATACTCTATACACGGCAGAATATTTGTAGCTACCGAAAGGAGTAAGATATACGGAAATCTTTATGCTGCTGGTATTGAAGGAAACCCATTATATACACATGATGTAGGAGTTGTTCTTCTTCAAGGAATGAGTAACGATATTTACGGCTCAGTAGTTGCCGGTAGCGATGTAAGAATTGAAGGAAGTTCATCTAGCTTTAACAGTAATTCAGGAATAGGTTCAAAAGTAGAAACAAAATATTTAAAGGTTGATACTCCCATATCATCAAAGGAACTTACTAAACAAATTGTTAACTCTTTTTTAGGAACTGACACAAAAATGTCAGTGTTGCAGTATTCAGATTCAGCAAATTTAAACACCTTTGAGTTGTTCGACCTTTCGCAAGAAGAAAATGCTATTGCATTAGAAAATATTATAGATGAGTTCCCTGAAAACACAACTGGTTTTAGTAATTTAGGAGATGCTCTAAGACGTGGATATTATCTTCTAAAAGATTCTTCAAAGTCTTCTGTTGATGCTTCTAAATATATAGTTGTGCTTGCTGCTAACGCTCCAAATAAGTGGACAAGCGTTGGAGATATAGATTTAACTCCTAAAACAACATCAGGTACTGCTTTATTCATAGAAGGTGATGGCACTATAGATTCCGATGAAAAATCCCTTGGTTATGCAGTTACTATAGGAGATATGATAAAATCCAGCGGCATTAAGACTTTATTTGTAGACGCTTCAAAGGATGAAATATCTGATAAGATTGAAAAAGTTGCACTAGCTTCAGACTCAATCAAATCACCTATAGGGAAAAACTACTTTACATTAGGCTCAATGCCAGATCTTTCAACGATATTTAAGACAGTAATGCTAGATCCACCTAAAAATGCTGTGTTACGCAATGCTTATTTCGAAGAAATTTTCCCGAAAGGAATTAAGTTAATAGAAGGACCTCCCGGCTCGGTTATTGGCACAGAAATAATAGATGGTTATACAAGATACAAGCTTTCTGCAAACATTGATATAAATCTTTCTTATGACGGAACAAAGTATAAAATTCAGCTCTACGCCATGAATGTAAAGGTTCGTCCATTAGTGCTAGGCGATATAACATTCCTAGGTGAAGACTCAAAAATTGTTTATTATATTGATTACATTGATGCTAATGGTAACGAACAAACTGCATTCTGTGAAAGTAATTTCAATAGCTTTATTATGAATGTATTTATGACAATAGATATTTCTTAATGCTCTTAGATTAGTAATATGGATTCCAAAAGCAACTGACTATAGGACAAGTGAATTCGCTTCGCTCATGAATTTTCTTGTTCTATAGGGAACCCTATGGTTCCCTTCGCATCCTATTATTTTCTATATTCAACGCTCCATGTGAATTGAAATCTTATGATCTACCAAATGTATGTACTACTGTAATCAAACCTAGTATTTACTCTCGATTTTTCCCTTTTTTCATACCACCTACTGATCACTCCAACTTTTCAAAATACACCTCGGGTAAAATAATCCTAATCTCATACTCTGAATCTTCCTTCTGCCAATAAACGATAAATCTGATTTTAGCTTTTTTAAGAACATAGTTTTTTTGCTTAATATTCTCAATTTTACTCATAAACTGTTTTGAGAATTTTAAAACCACCTGACCTTTTGAATTAAGGCAGCAGTTCTCAAGTGCTATAAGCTCATCTCCACTATTGAGTTGTGCAATTAAAGATTGTGTAGATAGAAAAAAGTCCAGCCACACATCCTTGAAACCAAGCTGCATTCCCAATTCTTTCGGAGGCAAATAAATATTATCATCTCTTATCATCTCTACATTCTCTACGTTCTCTAGATTTGAAGAATTAAAACAACTTCCGTTATAATGAATGGTCAGGTTTTGTTTCGCCCTTGTCATTGCAACATAGAGAAGTCTTTTAGCTTGATCGGACTGTAACTCAAATTGATTTAAAATTAGATAAACATTGTCAAATTCTCTGCCCTTAGCTTTGTGAATGGTTGAAACAAATATCGTATCCACCTTTTCCCCATAAAAGTCTTCAAGCTTGGATTCCCGTATAAAGCTCTCAAAATCCGACTTGTATTTACTCTTTGAATTAGTTATCTCAAAATCCCTTATGATATTTAGGCATATTTCATAATTTAAGCTGTTCTGAAATTTGTCTTTCAGCTTTCGTTTTGCGTTTTCCCAAAGTTCATTGTCTATAATGTACTCAGCTTCACTAAAATTAAGCTGGCTTAGGAAAAAACGCACCTCTAAAAGATCAAGAAGATTAAAACCTTCATTGGACTGGATAAGTCTTGCCTTTAGACCTTTTTTAATAAGCAATCCAGCTATCTTCAATGCCTCATCATTAGTTCTTGTCAAAATACATGTTGTTCCGCAAAGATCTTCAGTCAATATGTCTTTGACCAGCGGTGTAATAAGGTTCATGCCTTTGTAGCAAACCAGTTTGATTTTTCCATTGTCTCCCTGCATAGCATAAATCGGCTTACTCTTTAAACGACGGGAAATTTTCTTAACAAAATTGTTTGTGAAATCAACTAAGTTTTTATAACTCCTGTAATTTTCAACCAGCTCGTACTTAACTGCATTTTGATCTTTAATCATATTCTCTAAATATTTTGAACTGGCACCCCTGAATTCATAAATGTTCTGGTCATCATCTCCAACTGCAATAACCCGCATATCCTCGTTTTTCTCCATCAAAGTTGAAACCAATTCAAATTCATCAGCGTTCATATCCTGAGCTTCATCTATAACCAAAACAGTCTTTGTAATTCTACCAATCTCAACTTCACTGTTTCGAATTTTTCCGACCGCCTCTTTTATTATCTCATCCGACTTTTCGATTGTTCCTACTCTTCCTAGCAAATCAAAACAATAGGAATGAAAAGTTTTTATTTCAATAAAATTAGCAGCATTGCCCACAAGCTTTAGCAGGCGTTTTTTAAACTCAGTTGCAGCCGCTCTAGAGAAAGTTAGCATGAGCAGCTGATCATGTTTGACATCTTCCATCAGCAACAAGGATGCAAGCTTATGAACTAAAACACGGGTCTTTCCACTCCCTGGACCTGCTGCCACAACAATATTCTTTGTCTTATTATCTGTAATAATACTTAATTGAGCTGGTGACAACTCCCCAAAAAGTTGCTTAAATTTGGCAGGAGTAATGCTTCTTTTAATTTCATTCTGGCGGCTTCTCCCAAAGTACTTATTTAGGAAAGTGGAATAATTCAATTGAAAGTAATCGTCTACAAATTTAAGAGCAACTTCATAATCACTGGCCATTTTCCTGGCATATTCACCCACAATATGAATTTGCTTCATTTTATTTTCATAAAACTCCTTTAGCTTTTGGTAATCCTCAACCTTATAACGTTTTTTATTGTCAAGTTCTATACGCCGTATTTCCATAGGATTATACAGCACCAAAAAACCACCCTCTATATTCAACGCTCCTATTTTTGATAAATAAAAGAGTGCATTCTCAATATCTTTTACACTGCTTTCAAAATTAAACATTGTGAGTCTTAGATTAAATTCATCCTTCAACTCAAATACCGAAAACTCAACCATCACTTCGTCTTTCAGAGCTCCATCTAGTTTAATAATTTCCTCGCTCTTATCATAAAGATACTCTAATATAAACTGTGATAACTCATGTCTTTTTAAGAGCTTATCTTCAAGCACTTCCCTTTCTATAAGAGAAACTACATAGATGTGATCTGTAGAATATACTGTTCTTTGGCTTTTTATCCAACCTTTTATCCTCCAAAGGTTTATGATAGTTTTAATATCACGCGGTGTTACACCTTTGCAGCCAAATCCTTTGTATAGGCTAAAATTTTTTCTTCACGGAGTAGATTTACAATATGAATTACTTCTGCTTTTTCAATAGCTAGTCGCTCTGAAATATAATCCAATCTGTCTTCTGCTTCCTCTTGTAAAGCAATTTTTCTACTCTTGCTGGAAATAAGGCTCCTTATTATACGAATTGCCTTTTCTTTTTCCTTATCATCAAATTTATCTGAAGAATTAATCTTATATATAGCCTCTGCTGCATTTTTAGCTAGAATACCGTCGGCAAAAACTCTTGGCATATTTTGTCCTCGCTTTAAATACCCGGCCTCTTCTAATGCAGCGATAGCTGTTTTTACCCTTGTTTCTATATCACCCATATTTTCATCCCATCCAGCTTTTTTTGCAACTTCCAATGCCGATTGGGACACCCGAGCTCTATGCCTTGTAATATCTTTAATAGCTTTCCATACCTGCTGGATTTCCTCAATATTTATCTTGGTTTGGTTTAACAACATAAAATGCTTGTTCAAATCTTCCTCATTAAACAACACATAGCAGTCGGCAGAGATGTTTTCATCCCTTCCTGCCCTTCCGGCTTCCTGAACATAGTTTTCAAGAGAATCGGAAATTTCATAGTGAATAACCATGCCCACATCCTTTTTATCCACTCCCATCCCAAAAGCAGATGTTGCAACCATTATATCAATTTCACCGTTAATAAACTTATCCTGGTTTTCACTCTTTTCCTGCTTATCCATTTTACTATGGTACGGCTTTGAAGGATAACCGTCCCTAGTTAAGCGTTCTGCTAACACATAAGCTTTCTTTGTCCGTGAGACATAAATTATGGTGGGGCATTTCTTTTCCTCAAGCAAATTCCTTAGGGTATTATACTTTTCTTCATCGTTATCTTTTTCAAACACTTTGTAATGAAGGTTGCTTCTAGATGCATTAGAAGTAAAAAGCTCCATGTCAATAGAAAGCTTTTCTTTAAAATATTGACGAATATCCTCAATAACTTTTTGCTTTGCTGTAGCTGTAAAGCAAGATACGGGTATACTATCCTCAAGATTCTTTTTCTCCTGTAAGGATTTTACAAAGTCTCCTATATATAAATAATCTACCCTAAAATCTTGCCCCCACGCCGAAAAACAATGTGCCTCATCAATTACAAACCTAACTACCTTCCTTCCTAACAACAAGCGTTCAATAGTCCTAGAACGTAAAGATTCCGGTGAAATATATAAAATAGATGCAGAGCCGTTTTCAACTCTTTCAAGGGATTTAGCCCTTTCAATGGGATTTAGCAAACCGTTTACAGTAACCGCATCTGTAATTCCTGATCTTTCTAAATTATCAACCTGATCCTTCATTAGGGATTGTAGTGGTGAAATTACAACCGTCAAGCCCTTTAAACTATCTCCACTCATTAATGCAGGTACCTGAAAGGTAATGGACTTTCCCCCTCCTGTTGGAAATACAGCAAGAAGAGATTTTCCATCAACAGCAGCTTTCACGGCCTTCTCCTGCAATGCTTCACCTGCATATTTCCTGTAGGAATCAAAGCCAAAAAAACGTTTCAATCCTTTATAAATATCAAGTGCCTCGCTGCAGTATGCACAGCCCTCTAAACAGGGCTTTCCTCTTAGTAAATACATCACATTCTCAACGGCAGGGAAATTCTTCAGAACCCAGGGTGGAGTAATAGAATATCGGCTCCTTGCATTTATCAAAGCTAGGGAATAAGCCAATTCAATGGGGTAATCGGTTACTAAATTCTTAAGATTTACCTTCTCACAAATGTGAGCACTAAACTTATGATGGATCGTTTTATATATGTCTATAACATTTTCATTAAAGCCTACAAATTTGAAGAAAGAACAAACCTCCTTTTTATCTTTTAGCAACTCATAAAAGATTTGCTTTAAAGTATTATCTAAGTTTTTAAATGCGGAAACTTCATCAAAGAAAAGTTCTCTCGCTTTGATAGAATCATTCAAGGGATTATTGAGTTCTTCCGTTTGAAGTTTATCATCCTTTAGCAAGGCATGGTAAGGTCTAGTAGGGAACAATAATGGCGAAAAATATAGGGTATCTATATAATTAAGGTCATCAATAACATCTTTATAAATTGTATTGTGTAAATATTTCAAATCATGATTAAATATGTTGTGACCACAAGCATATTCCGAACCTTTAATAAATTCCACAAAATCAACTACAGAAGCAGAGTGAAAGGAAGCACCATTTCCCTTAATAGCCCCTATATCAAGTACTTTTTCCCTATTTGGATCAATTTCGGTATCAAAAAAGACAATAGAATTCATGCCACGCCCCCTGATAAAAGGTTTGAACTACTAGTAAAATTGCCTTATATTAATAATAATGCCTTTATTTTATTAGGTCAAATTAATACAAAACTTTACACATTCTGTACCTTCCTTAAGTTCTATGCCAATTTTGGGATATCTAATCATTGCTGCAAAAACCACAGCCTCTTTAATTATTTCTTCTAGGAATCCTATGTAATCTAAAAGTTTTACCGCATTACTCGAAGTTGGTGCACCGTAATAAATTTTATAGTCAAAAGTAATATCCTTATCTTTTAAAAGAAATAAATATGCAACATTATCCTAAACAAATGTGTTTGATGCACGACTTTTGAGTTATACATCAAACACATTATAAGAACCTCTTATCTTTATAATATAATAATAAAATGTTTATTGCAAAATATATAGTTTATACAGCCATCAGTTAGTATTTACCATAATCACTTTCGCTTAGGTTTATAGGATTTTTATTGCTAGATCTTGATTGCTTTGATTTGCCTTTATACTTTGTACTCTTTTCTTTTTTAATTGTATTTTCAACCTGCTTCAAAATTTCCGGTTCGATATCATATGAGTTCTTAGCATATTTCTCATAAGCATTTTTGCTTCTAAGCCTAAATTGCCCAACTAGATTATTAAGTACTTCTGCCTGACTTGCCATTTCTTCACTCGCAGCAGCACTTTCCTCAGCTGTTGCAGAATTATTCTGAACAACTTGCGATACTTGATTTACAGCTAAATTTATTTGTACAATACCATTGGCTTGCTCACTTGTAGCAGTCGTAATTTTGTTTACAAGTTCTGATGCTTCTGCTATTCCTGACACAATATTATTAAGAGCATCCGCAGTACCCTTTGCTATCATCAACCCATCCTCTGTTTTCATAATCGAACTTTCAATAAGAGCTGTTGTTTCTTTTGCAGCATCAGCACTTTTAGCAGCAAGGTTTCTAACTTCATCTGCTACAACAGCAAAACCTTTTCCATGTTGTCCTGCTCTAGCAGCTTCTACAGCCGCATTCAAGGCCAATATATTAGTCTGAAAAGCAATGTCATCGATAACCTTAATTATCTTTGAAATGCTACCGGAAGCATTATTTATATCATTCATTGCCTTAAGCATTTCACCCATTTGAGAATTACCTTTGACAGCATCTTCTTTTACTTTAGCTGCTACTGTGTTAGCCTTTTCTGCACTTTCAGCATTATATTTTGTTTGGTCAGCTATTTGCTCCATTGAAGTAGTTAATTCCTCAACTGTACTTGCCTGCTCTGTTGCTCCCTGCGATAGCACTTGAGCTGAATTTGAAATATGCTTTGCTCCATTTGCAACTTGCTGTGCTGCAACATTGATTTCACCTAAAACTTCATTAAAAGTGTTAATTATATTGTCAAGAGATGCCTTTATTTTAGAAAACTCGCCTTTATAATTATCTGAAGTTAAGACTTCAAAATTGCCTTCTGTCATTTGTGTCAATACTCTCGTTATTTCATCCACATATCCCGAAAGTGCATCTATTGTATCGTTAAGGGAGTTTTTTATCATTGCATGGTGGCCCTTGTACTCACCTCTCACTTTTACGTTCAAATTCCCCTCTGACATCTCGCCTAAAACGTCAGCTGCTTCTTTTACTGGCTGTATCACAGCTTCAATAGTTCTATTTATACCATCGATAATTTCTTTATATTCACCATCAAATTTTTCAGAATTGCCTCTTACATCCAAGTCACCTTCTATGGAAGCGGCAGTTATCATTTTCATTTCACTTACAAGTCCTTTTATCGAATTTGAAACTGACAGCATACTTTTCGAAAGTACATCTTTGTCAGATCTTGATTTTATATCCAAACTCAGCTCACCTTTTGCAATTTGCTCTGCCACATAGGATTTTTCCTGTAAGCTTGAAACAATATTATTCATTGCTACAGATAACTTTCCTATCTCATCCTTAGAATTTAAATACTCTTTTGGAATGTTTACCTCCAAATCACCAGTTGCCAATTGATCAAGATTTTCTGTTATGCAAACTATAGGCTTAGAAATTTTCCTTGAAAAAATAAAGCCGATTAGCGACGCAATTATTACTATTATGAGTTCAGCTATTCCAACTAGAGCCCACATCTGCATCAATGGGGCTAAAATCTCCTTTTCTTCAGCCGCACCTACTACCACCCAGCTTGTATCATTTATTACAGAATACGCTCCTATCATCTTTTTTCCTTCATGATTAAATTGAACCATAGAAGAACCTATAGTTTCACCCTTGTTTAGGGTTGCAATAACATCGGAAATCTCCTGTATCTCGTTAGGCTTCCCTATTTTTTCCGCATCTGCCATCCAAACATAGTTGCCTTGTTTATCAACAACAAATCCCATGCTTGTCTTAGCATTATTTATATTTAGGTCAACCATATGATTTACTAAACCCTGTGCTTTTATAGGAGTTGCGACAAAACCTATTAATTCATTATTATCTGGATTGATAATAGGTTGAGTAAATACAACAATAGGCTCTCCTGTCTTTTTTGAAATCAAGGTTTCGCTTATCTGAGTTTTTCCCGCTGATAATGTTGCTTTCGCATAGTCTCTATCACTTAAGTCTGCTCCTAACATACTAGAGTCAGAATTGGCAATTATAATGGCATTTGCATCCGCTATAAATATACCATCCAACATAGAATTTTCTTTTGCATAATCCTCCAATAATTCATTTATGTTTTTAACATCCTTAGGCGTATTGTCTCTAGATAACTCTTTTAAGATATTTTCGTTCATAGTAAAAATACTAGGACGAATCTGTTCCTTAGCTATAACTTCCGATATAATATCTCTCTCTTGGTTAACTATAGAAAGTGCCGATGTTTCTGTCTGCATAATCTGAATGCTGTTTGTTTTAAAGTAGATAAATGTACCTGTTGTGAGTACAGCAAAAAAAAGTAAAACGGTTATGGTCAGTGTTAATTTAATTTGGATCTTCATAGTAATCTTTCCTTTCAATTAGAACAAATTTATTTAATATAGTGCTTCATTTACTGAACCATTTTAAAAAAAACAAAATATGTAATTTTATAATCATAAAGCCCTCAAAATAACACTTTTATCAAATGTAAAGGACAGTTTTACCTAAATCCCTTTCATTAATGCAAGGATCGTTGATTTGTTATGAATTACTATTTTGCCGTTTTGAAGAGTTGCAATTTCTCCAATAGAAAGAGTGCCTTCAACTCGGTATTTTAATTTGTTTTGTATATTTGAAAGTTCGTTCTCAAAATGTTCTTCTAAAAACATTGCTCTCGATATACAATCAAAAAGTATTGGAGTATATTTATCCGGGGCTTTTTCAGAGCAATCCTCGGCAATTCGCTCAGAAGATGCAAGAAGTGTGTCAGTATCTCCTTTAAGTATATATATTTCACTCCCTTCAGGAATTGTCGCAACACATTTTATCCCTCCATCTTCATTTACACTTATAGGATCTCTAACAATAATACTTCCATTGCTCTCTCTAATGCCAAAGGGATGGTCTTTTGCGAACATAAAGAAATCCGACTTGTACAATGTTATTCTTTCTATATCTTCGATAGCAGATTTATATACATCAAACGCGTTATAATTATCTAATTGACATAGTGTGTTACCCACTGTTTTTGTAGCAATAAAAGGACCTTCTAGCTTTTTCCACCCATGTTCCACTGCAAAGCAAGTAGGAGCTTTAATGATGCAAACATAAAGTGCATTTTCATACATTCCTTTGTTGTCAAATATGCATTTTCTATGGGTTAAATCATAGAAGCCTGCTCCGCCTCCTATATATGTTAAATTATTTCCTACTTTTTGATTAATAGTTTCTATCAACTCGTTCATTTGACTTGAAAGACCGTCAACTAGTACAATGGCCGTACAATCCTTATACTCTTGAGGTTCTACCTCTATACCCATTAAATACGGAAAAACTAATGAACAATAAACGGGTTGATGTTTTTGTAGAATAAATCCCGTTCGTCTACTTTTACTCCCAACAAGAAGGCTTGGATAAACCCCTCCAAAAAATGTTATATTTTTGCTATTTAAATAACTCAAGTTTCCCACTTCAGAAAGTGAACTGAACCTTGAAAAACAATATTTTGATCTACAAAATAATACAAGAATCGTCCTTTCTGTGGTAAAATAGGAATTGACTAAAAACCAATTTCAACATAAAAAGGAGATTCTTGTTATGCCTATTTTATCACAAAATGAAGCCAATGATAAGCAAATACTTTCGATTATTGATAAATTCTTTAAAGATTGTAGGATTGGAGCCTTGCTAAAGCGATCAAATTTCTGTAAGGAAAAAGGCATATCCTGTATATTGATATTAAAGTATCTCTTCCAGTTGATCTTTACCGGGAAAAGTCTGTTCAGGGCATTGGAATCAGACAACGAGCCTGGTTTCTGTAAGAATGTAGTATATAGGTTGCTTAACTCTTACAGTTACAACTGGCATAAATTCCTTTTCTTACTGTCTTCTACGGTTATTAAGGAGAAAATCGAAAAACTGACATCAGATGAACGCGTAAATGTGTTGATTGTCGACGATTCCTTGTATGAAAGAGGCAGAAGTAAGAAAGTGGAATTGCTTGCCCGTGTAAAAGACCATACGGACGGAAGGTATAAAAGGGGCTTCAGAATGCTCACCCTTGGATGGTCCGATGGGAACACTTTTTGCCCTTTATCCTTTGCCCACCTTAGTTCCGAAAAAGAGAAAAACCGATATTGCGAACAAACGGAGAATCTGGATAAAAGAACAACAGGATACAAAAACCGCACCAATGCAACAAGGAAATCAACCGAAGTAATGTTGGATATGCTGAAGCAATCTCTCAAATACATTGATTCTGCCAAATACGTTCTTTTTGACAGTTGGTTTTGCTTTCCTGGAACTCTTCTAAAAATTAAAGGTCTGGGCCTGCATACTATAGCAATGATGAAGTCTATGAAGACTGTCAAATACAGCTATCAGAACAAACGGCTTGATCTGAACAACCTGTATGCTGCAATCCGAAAGAAACGGGGAAAGGCAAAGATTTTAGCCTCTGTTATTGTTGGCATTGGCAAGGACGAAGATGAAAATGAAGTACTTGCCAAAGTTGTGTTTGTACGCGATCGAAATAGAAGCAAAAAATGGCTTGCACTTATCTCCACAGACATAAACTTGGCTGATGAAGAAATCATTCGTATTTACAGCAAGCGCTGGGGTATAGAGGTTTTCTTCAAAATGTGCAAGTCGTATCTGAAACTTCAGAAAGAATTCCAAGGACGATCTTATGATTGTATGGTTGCTCACACGACTATTGTATTTTCAAGGTACATCATGCTGGCTTTAGAAAGCCGGTATAATAAGGATATTCGTACTTGGGGAGAACTATTTTATGTTTGCTGTGATGAACTTCATGATATTAAATTCATAGAGGCTCTCCAGCTTATCATGGATTTACTTAAATCTGCATTAGTAGAAAAACTCTCGCTTACTAAGGAGCAGATTAATGAGCTTTTGGAGTATTTCATTGTATCCCTGCCCGCTTATTTCAAGGCTAAGCTGACAAATTTACAGTGGGAAAGTTGAGT
>JGI24711J26586_10000518_pt1 | contig 30030 bp, 25 predicted proteins | sample BioPla3DNA1_FD_26586 | JGI IMG/M metagenome (IMG submission 26586)
TTTTTAGATTCTGAATTTGATTATATTATTATGTTAGATGATGATGCTTTGTTTGAATTAGATTCTGAGAGTGTAGCAAAAGAGTATATGGAAGAAATAGATAAACACCCAAATGGTTTTTGTTTTTTACAGTATGAAAGTTCACAACTAAGTTTATGTGCTATTTCTAAATATATCTATGAAAAAGAGCCTATTCCAAATATTGACCCTCAAAAGTCAGAGGCATTTGAAGATAAAATATGGGCCACCTTATTACATTATAAATATGCAGACAGAGAATTTAATGCTCCAAAGGGAATCAAATGTGTTCATTTTAAAAATCCTAATGAAGTTGTACCATCTACTTGGGCAAGTCAACAACAATATAATTGGAAACAGTTGAGAAACAATACAGCAGAAATTGTTAATTATATTGTTGAAAACAAGGAGTTACCGGAGAAATGGAAAAAATAGACCTTGTAATAACCTTTGTTGATTCATCAGATATTAAGTGGCAAGAACTTTATCGACAACATGCACCAGCAACTCAAGATGAACAAGTTTTAGGAAAACAAAGATTTAGAAGTAGTGCACACTTTAAATATTTATTTAGAGGGGTTGAGAAATATGTTCCATGGATAAATAATGTATTTTTAGTTGTACAAAGTAAGACTCAAATACCTTTATGGATTGATACAAGTAATGTAAAAGTTATTTTACATGAGGATATAATACCACAAGAATATCTGCCTGTATTTAATAGTCAAGCAATTGAAATGTTTTTACANAAGATATCAGGTCTTAGTGAAAAGTTTTTATATGCCAATGATGACAATTATTTTGTNGGAGACATGAAACCAGAAGATTTTTTTATTGACAATAAGGTTAGAACATTATTTACTAAAAGTTCCTATGGACAAGANGANACAATGCCTTTATGGAAAGTTGCAATTATAAACAGTAGTATGTTGATTAGTAGAGAAGAAACTGAAAAATTAAAGAGTGAAGGAAGTTATATTTCACCCATGCATGGAATAAGACCTTATCTTAAATCTAAAATTGAGGAGGTTTATCAGCAACATTCAACAGAAATTTTAAATTCAATAACTAAATTTAGAGAAAGAAAAAATTTTACTGTTTATTTATTTGATTTTTATTTGAAAAAATTAGGTCTTACTGTTGATAAAAACTACAAGTTCTCATATTTTTCTTCTTCCTCATCAGCAGGACTTATATGTGCATCAATCATTAATCCTCATTTATACAAAACAATATGCATTAATGACACCTCAGAGAATTATGATAAAGAAAGAGAGAATATAATAACAAAACATTTTGAATCACAATTTTCTCAAAAAAGTAAATATGAGAAAACATAAGTAATGACTATAAGTATACATAGTATATATTTACTAAAAAATCAATAAAACATATGCTAAATTATATGATAGCATAATTAAAGGAGTTTTTTATGATAGATATTGAAAATGAATTAGAGGACATTGTTCCAACATATGATGCTGATGTTGATTTAATACAATTATTAAAAGACTCAACAATTTTAGGCACTGATGATGATGGTGATGAAATTCCTGGTTATATTTTTGCAAAAGATTTAGCAGACATGTTAGAAATATCTGAGAACGATATGGCAATGTTTGCCTTTGAAAATGGATATGAAATTTTAAGTGCAAAAGTAGTTGGTGAAGAGATTCCTTCGGAGATGCTTGTTATTTGCAGAAAAGGCTTTGACCAAGATATATTAAAAACTGATTACAAAAAAATATTTGACCTTGAAATAGAGTTGACACCTGCAGAGTCTTTTGATGATTCCAAATTAGTAGAAATGAAAAAAACTGAGACAACTTACTCTTCAAAAGAGATACAAGATAAGATTGATAGTATTGTTAATAAACAAATTCCTGATATTGAAGAACGAATTAAAAAATATGAGACAGAAAAGGCATTATCAAAAGATGATAATAGAAATAGAACACTGAATAATAAAATTAGAGGTGCAGAAAAACAACTAAGAGCACTTTCAAAAAGAAAAGAAAAACTTGAGATTGATTTTAAAACTGCAAAAGAAAATGAAGATAGAAAGAATCGTGAAGAACTTGAAGCACGAATAGAAAAAGAAATTAAGCCTGGAAAAGGAAAGAGACTAAAAGAAAAGCCACAAATTAAAATTACACAAGAAGAAAAAAAATCATATGATGATTTTATTGATTTTTTACAAGACAATACAGTGTCAATTAGATTTGATATAGCATCTAAAAGAGAGAAATTTTTTAGATATTTACTTCCTGAAATAAAAGATAATCAATATAATGTTATCTCAGGAAAACTTGAAAGTGGTCAAGATAAAAAGTGGGGCATATCGGCAGTACTAACTGTAAAAAATGTTCATTTATGTCCAGATAGTTTTAAAGATTATTTTATAAGAGGCAATAAGATTACTGAAAATCATAGAGTTATTGCAATATTAATTACTAACTTTGAAGTTCTTGAAGATAAAATTAAAGTCTCAGATAGTAATAGTAAAGAAGAGTCATTAAAAGAAGAGATTACTGAAGAAAACGAACTGAAAAACAGAGCAAAGAAACATAAGAAAACAGATAAAAAAGGTGCAAGAGGTTGGTTTGTAAATCCTAGTGCAGGAAATGTTGAGCAAAATATTGCAAGAGCAAATCATATGATGGGTGATGGTTCGTCTGCATCTAATGTAACGGTAGGTTCAGCACCCGCTGGTCTTGGTGAAGAGGTTGAGTTATCAGAAATGTTACCACATGAAGATGAATCAAAAATAGAGTTTGTTGCGAGATTTATGTCTGATGATAAAATGATTAAAGAATATGAAAATCCAAAGCAAAGATATGCTGTGGCTATGAGTTATTGGGAGAAGAAATAATGGCAGTTGAAAATGTAAATGATAAATTAAATCCCAAACTATGGAAGAAAGAAGAGTTAAAGCCTGAAGTAAAGGAAAAACTCTTTGCTATAGCAGAAAATTTTATTTCAAACATCAAAGAAGATGAAATTGATTTAAAGATGAAAGATTTAATCATTGTTGGTAGTAATGCTAACTTTAATTATAATGAAACATCAGACATTGATTTACATATTATTGCAGATATGTCAAAGATTGAAGATGATGAAGAAAAAAGATTGTTATGTATTTTATACAATGCTTATAAAGCACTTTTTAATAATAAATATGATATTGTAGTAAAAGGTCATGAGGTTGAAATTTATGTTGAACCAGATGAGACGGCAGTACAGTCCGGTGGAATCTATTCTTTGTTAAATGGTTGGATAAAAAAACCAGGCAGAGAAGTCTTTGTAGCAAGTGATGAAGAGACTGAAGAATTTGAAAAACAATTTAAAGAATGGGAAAACAGATATAAAGAAATAATTGAAGGTGAAGAGATTTCTAATTCTGAAATAGAAGAGTCTATTGATTCTACTATAGAAACAAAGATTTTAGAAATAGATGAATTTTTTAAAGATTTATATGAATTAAGAAAATCAGCATTAAAGAGTGATGGAGAAAACTCAATTGGAAATAAAATCTTTAAACAATTTAGAAAATTAGGTTATTTAAAAACACTAAAAGACTTAAAGACATCATTTGAAGAAAAAGAAATGTCTCTTGAAAAATTAGAGACATCAGACAGTCTAACAGAGGCAAAAGCAGATGAACAAAGACTTATTGATTTTGCTGGAGAGTCTCTTGCAAAAAGATTTCTTTCAATTAAAAACAGATTAAAATCTCCTGAAAATGATATTTATTACTGGTTAAAGAAAACACCTGTAGAATTAGAAGACCGAGTCAATGAAATTGAAAACACAATAAGCAAAACTAAGCACAAAAAGATAGAAAAAACTAAAGGAGCAGAACTTGTTACAGAAGAAAATGGCTGGAAAGTCTATAGAATTGATACATATGAAGCATCTTGTTTATATGGAAAAGGCACTAAATGGTGTACAGCCTCAACTGAAACGAGTAAATATTTTAATGACTATAAAGATAAAGGTATTGTTCTTTATTATTTTATAAGAAATAATGAAAAGTATGCTCTTGCATTATACTCAAAAATTGTAGATGGTTTAGAAAGAATGGGTATTAGAGCAAACTATGAATTATATGATGAAAAAGATGAATTAATTACAGACACACAAAAAATTAAACAACTTAATCTTCCTAAAATACCAGGTGTTGATTTAATACTTGAAGTTTTACCTACTGAAATAGAGGGAGATGTGTTAGTTAAAGTTTATCCTTATAATAAAGGAGAATTTGTAATCCCTGATGGCATAAAAACAATTGGTGACAGTGCTTTCTTGTTCTGCACTTCTCTCGAATCAATTACAATACCAAGTAGTGTTACTTCAATTGGTGATAGTGCTTTCGCCCATTGCGACTCACTTACCTCCATCACAATACCAGACAGTGTAACTGAAATTGGTAAGGGGACTTTCTCCAGTTGCTCATCTCTTACCTTCATCACAATCTCAAACAGTATGACTAAAATTGGTTCTCATGCTTTCTACAATTGCAAATCTCTCAAATCAATCAACATACCAAACAGCGTGACTTCAATTGGTAAGAGGGCTTTCTCAGGTTGCAAGTCACTTACTTCCATTATAATACCAGACAGCGTGACTTCAATTGGTGATAGTGCTTTCTTAGGTTGCAAGTCTCTTACCTCTATCACAATACCAGACAGTGTGACCTCAATTGACGAGTGGGCTTTCTACAGTTGCTCATCTCTTACCTCCATCTCAATACCAAGCAGTGTGACCTCAATTGGTAATGATACTTTCGCTTATTGCTCCTCTCTTACCTCCATTACAATTCCTAGCAGTGTAACTGAAATTGGTAATTATGCTTTCGGCAGTTGTCGTTCCCTTACCTCTATCACAATACCAAGCAGTGTGACTTCAATTGGTGAGTGGGCTTTCGCCCATTGCTTCTCTCTTACCATCTATGCTGAAGCATCAAGTAAACCAACTGGATGGGATGCAGAGTGGAATCCACATAATAGTCCTGTAATTTGGAATTATAAGAACTCTACAAACGAAGAGTTGAAAGGAGACATTAAGATGATAACAGATGAAGAATTGTTTTGGCATTTAAGAGATGGTCTTGTAAATAAAAAAGGTGACTATATAAATAAAACAAAATACAGTGAAAGAGCAAAAGAAGTATTAGACATATTTGAAGGAAATATTTATGTAAACAGTTCTGGAGAATTAGACTTATATCCAAATCCTGATAATATGTTTGCTGTATCACCTGAGCAGTATCCAAAACATTTACTGAACAGAGATAGTCTGCTTAAATTCAAAGATGTTGTAGAGGGTGAGATTGTTATGTTCTACAACTCAACAGATGAATATGGAAGTGAGTATAGTGTTCTAACATCACATGAAGACCTTGCAATAAAAGCATGTAAAGGTGAGTTAGGAAAAGAATTTGCTAAACAAAGAGCATATGCAAAATATGTTGATGGTGAATATCAAGAAGTAGAGATTAACAAAAATATGCTTGTATCAGAGAGTACAAATAAATTGTATAATAAAAATAAGGGAGAATATAAAAATATGACAAAAAGAGAACTAATTAAATTTTTAAAAACTGCTACAAAGTTTTTAATGGAAAATCAAGACTATGTTGGAAGTTATCAACTACTTGATTCTGTTTATGCTGTTGTTGTAAGGTGGTCACCAGGCTGGGGAAAAGAACTTCGTGATGACGCTATTCAAGCATCAGATAATCCAGACTATGCTCTAGAGGCCACCATTGCAATTTACAATCCAAGTGATACTCCAGATGCATGGGACATGCCTTATGATAAGAAGACAGGTGATATTATTGGTGCAGGTGGAGTAGGCATTTCACCGAATGAGAATTATAAAGAACTAGCAGAATTCTTACTAAAAGAATATAATGCCATACTAAAGCATGACGCTCAATCTGAAGAGTCACTTGAAGAAGGTGGAAAAGGAAGTGGTAACTTCAAAACAGGTGCACAAAGATACAATGATAAAAAAGACAGTGGTAAATACTATATGTATAATGACCGAACAGATTACACATTAAATACCAAGCGTTTAAATGAAGAGGTAGAATCAGTTGAAATTTTTGATATTTTAGGTATTGAAGAAGAAAATAGAGAAAGTTCAAAACATCTCATTTCTCAATATAAAGAATTACAAAATAAATTTCCTCAAGCATCAATTTGGCTAAATGGTGATGTTGATGTTTATGTTAAAGGCAAAGTTCTTGGAAAAACAGCAGATTTGTCAGCAGTTGAGGAGAGAGCAGTTGAAGAAGGTGAACATAAAAAAGACAAAATATTTTCAAGATATGATGCTGAACAAGAAAGATTTGCTAAGTTTTTATTAGACCATGATGTGCCTGCAAAAGAAGTTGAAAAATTAAAACAAGACTCAGGACTAAATGGTAATCCACTTGCTCAAAAGTATTTTGAATTGAAAAAATCATTGAAAGAAGAGATAGTTGAGCCTGAACTTCCAACTGAAGTAACCATTGATGGTGAACTTCTTGTTGATGATATTGATGATATAGGTGAAGCATATCTTGATGAAGTAATCAGTGATTGGCTAAGTGATAACTATGGTTTTGTACATCTTGGCTTTGATTATGATATTGTTGGAACAGATGTTTATGTATTTAACATTCTATGGGACACTTCAGATGAATATTCATTAGAAGAGAGCATAAAATTAAATGAAGCAACTGCAAACTTTGGAACAAATGATATAATTAATCTTTGTTCTCCATATGTTGACCCTGATGGATATCGTGATTATATAGATGAATTAAGAGAAGAAGAACCTGATATAACAGAGAAAGAAATTGAACAAAGAATTTCAGAAGTCATAGACAATGATTATACTTACATGTATAACGAAGTTAAATCATATTTAAAAGAAGTAGATGATTATGTTATTGTTGAACCTGGCTATTACGAAGGATTTTATATTAAGTTCAAATTTAATGATGGTTTAGAGTTGGCTGAAAATTGGTTNTATTATGACAAGGAATATGCACTTCAAGAATTTAAAAATACAGTTGAAAAAATTAAGCAAGGACTAAAGAAATCTGTTGAACAAGACCAACTAGTTGAATATAGTGTTGCATATAGAGCAAGTAATGGTGAGACAGGATATAATTTTAACAAAGAAAAAGAACAATCACTGAAGAAAATTGAAGAGGCAATGAATAAGATATTAAAAGAAGGTCTTGAAGCAATAGAAGAAGAGTTTATTGATGAGATTTAATAGTAATAAAGAGAGGAGACATTACTTATGGATATGATAGACTATATCAATGAAATAAAACTTGAACTAACTGGTAATTTACTCACTCTTGAAATTACTGATGATACACTAGAGTTAGTTGTAAATAAGGCGTTAAGAGAGGTACAAAGATTTATTGACACAACAAAATTAATTACTGTTCCTTATTCTCAATGTATTGACCTTAAAGATTCAAAAGTTAGTTCTGTAGTAAGAGTATACAGAGCAACAGGATATTTAGGCTCTCCATCACAAGATGCAACAGACACACAGGTTGACCCAATGTATGCAATGCAGTGGCAAATGCTGACAGGAAGTGGTGATATTTATAATTTAAATGATTGGATTATGAATTATTCGGCATGGAACACAGTGCTTCAAATTAGAAATACAACATCAACTGATTTGTCATTTAAACAAGACAAACAAGCAGAGAAATTATATGTCAACTGCATTGACAAACCATCTTCAATTACTATTGAATTTATTCCAAAATTTGAAGATGTTAGTGAAATAACAAGTGATTATTGGATTGATATTCTTATTAGAATGAGTATTGCAATAACTAAAATAACACTTGGCAGAATAAGAAGTCGTTATGTTCAAAGTAATGCTCTTTGGACACAAGATGGAGAAACTTTATTAGAAGAAGGAAATAAAGAATTAGACAGCCTTAGAGAGACATTAAGAGTTAATGCCCAACTAATGTTTCCGATTGATTAGACAGAGGGAGAAATATATGAGTACAAACAAATCAAAAAATTATTCAATTCAAGATGCTTTCAAGTCCTTGGACATGTTAGAAGAGGAAGAAGTTTTAAGTGTTGAAGAAGAGATGCAAACAAAAAGGATTTTAACTGAAAATACAATAACTGATGAGCAAGTATCAACAGAAGTAGAGACTATAAATCATGATGAAATTGACGCTGAAATTGAAGAATTCAATAAAAATCTTCGTAGACTAAAAGAAAAATATGACAGAAATTCAAAAACATTGTCTGAAAATGAATTAAAGCAATTAAAAGATGCAGGAATTTTAGAGACCTCTGAGTCTGCTGTTGAAAATATTATTACAGAAGAGCAAAAAATTAATGTTGCAGATAAAAAACAAGTTGAGCAGGAACTTGATAATATTAACAAAGAGAACAATGAGGAAGAAATTGAGATGGTTGTTGATGTTGAAGCAGAAACTGTAGATGAACTAAAGAGTAGTTATATTGGTAATTATATTCTGCAATGTCCAGTTTGTCATACACTGATTTATAAATCTGAAGAAGATGTTATTCATAGTGATGATGAAGACCTTGTTAATGTTGATGAAGCATGTCCACACTGTAAGTCTGAAGATGGATTTATTATTGTAGGAAAGGTTGCTCCAGTAACAAAAGAAAATGAAGAAGAAGATTCTGAAGAAGATGAAGAAGACAAGAAAAATGAAGAAGAGACTCCTGAAGATGACAGTGAAAACACAGAAGATGTAGAAAAAGAAACAAAGGAAGAATCATCAGAGAATGATGAGAAAGATAAGACTAAAAACGAGAGTGTTCAATCAATGCCTCTAGAACTAAATTTTGATGATTTAAATGAAGAATTATTTAATAGACTCACTACAAAATATCTAAATAATATCTATGAGAATGTAGATAGTTTTGAAACAAAGACAGGCTCAGTTGATGAAGATGATAGCAGAGTTACACTTGAAGGAGTTATTAACTTTAAGTCCGGTAAAAAAATAGATACTAAGTTTGTATTTGAAGCAAAGGCTCTAACTAAAAAAGGAAGAGTTAGATTTATTGGAATGAATGAATCACTATCACCATCTAAAAAACCATTTGTTTTAGTAGGAAGAATAGTTGAAAAAGTTTTAATGCCTGAAAGTTTAACCTACAATTATTCAGTTAGAGTTGATGAAGAGTTAAAACGAATTTATGGTAGAGTTGTTGAAGATTTAAGTAAAATAATTAAGAAATAAGAGAGGACTAACAGACATGGGTGACCAAAGCAATTATGGTTTATTGCTTAATAGTGATATTAAGTTACACAGACAGTGGTTTATTGAAATGTGTAATTTAATAGGTATTAAGGTTATATATCGTGCTCCTTTACCAAATAAAACATATAATGGTTATGGGGAGTTCGATTCATTCTTTAATACGCCCAAAGTTGTTGGCTGTATCTTTGAGGACCATCCTACACAACAAACATTAAAAAAATTAGGTTGGGTTAGTGAATTGCAAGAAGAATCATCATTGATTCATGTTCCGTATGATTTAGAAGGATTACAACAAGGTGCTTTATTCATCATTCCTAGTGGTATTGACAATGCACAAGGTAGAGTATTTAGAGTTATAAAGATGTCAACATCAATTATCTATCCAGCATCTATTACATGTGAAATAGCACCTCAATATGAAAGTGAGTTTGAACCTGCAAATCTAACATTTGAGCATACTGATTTCAACTTACTAAATATAGATGGACAACTAAATGAGGAGGACGAGTAAAATGCCATTAAGTAGTGAAGTTCAAAGTCTTGTTGATAAAAAGAAGTGGCAAGAGGCTTATAACAAGGCAGATGATTCTCTTCAAGATGATACAAAATACTTCTTAGTAGAGGTTGAAAATGAAGAAAATAACACTTCAGGATTTGTGTCAGGAACAAAAAAGAATTATATTCTTGTAACAGATGCAAATAAGGCATCATATTGGAATGAAACTGATGCAAAAGAAGTGGCAAAAGGTATAAGAACAAGAAAGATAAAAACAAAAGTTGTTGCAAGAGATGCCTATATTAAAAATGTAGGAACTCAAGGAACTGAAAAAGGTGAGGTAATTAATTTATTTTTAGAAGAGAGATTTAAAAATGTTGATATAACTTCTATTAAAGACATTCTTCATAAACAAATTGAGGAATTAGGATTCTCATACAATACAAATCCCTTTCTACAATTTCTAGATAATTATTTCAAAACTCATACCGGAATTGAAGAGTCAGTAATGGTTTACTTAAATGATTTATATGCAGATGATGTTATTACAACACAAGACTTACAAGCAAAAACAAATGAGTTGACAAATACAATATTATTTAATGATAATTTATATAAAACTAACTATGAAGATGCTGAGTTTATTGTGCAGGCTTATAAATGGTTATCAACAGAGAGTAATATTAAAAGATATCTAACAAATCCATTAGCCATTCAGAAATATGAAATTGAAGATGTAAATAAAATAACCAGAGAAAAGGCAATTGAAATTAGAAATAGTATTTTATTTAAAGATGGTAGTAATATCACAACAAGTGAAATAAATTCAATTGCTGACATTCAAAGAGAACTTAGATTTCTTGAGTCAGGTGAATCTACAAAAGATGTTGACTCTTTAACACTTAATATTGATAAAAATGTACAGAATGCTAATAAGTGGAAAGAATTGTTACAAGACAAGGTATCAAATGTTAATGATGCACAAGACCTAATCAATTACATAGTAAAGGAGTTTAAATTACTCTAATATGCAAATGACCTTAAACTTAGTTAGAGATGTTGATTGGTCACATTTCTTAACAAATTATATTTCTGAAAAATTATTCAATTATGTGTTGCTAAATTTAAATGAGGATAAGGTATTTATTCTAGATGATTATATAAATAATATTCTAGAGATTCAACTATCCACAAAAGAAATACTGAAGTTTGCATTTGAAAATCTTGTCATTGCAGATACAGGCTCAGAGTTTGTTGTTATGATAGACCCAAACATTAACATTCCTAACTCTAAACACAAGTTAATTACTGTGATTAAATTAATTGATTATGGTAATCTTGAGGTCAGAGGTTGTGGTATCATATCACAGGCGTTTAGTTACATTGTAATGCAATTACCAAATCTAGTTACATTGTACAGACTTCAAAGATAGGAGAGTAAAATGGGAGCAAGATTATATGATGAGGCTTTATATAACAAGATTCAAAAATGGGTAAAAGACCCTAACATGAGAATTTTAAAGCCTGATGAAGTAACAAGACTTATACAAATAAAAGCAGACTTAAACAGTGATAAACCACTTAAATTACCTATGATAGCATTATCAAGAAATACTGACATAGAAATATTAAGTGTTAATAAGAAACCTCTAACATTTGATGGCATGATGATAGAGTCAAACGAGAAAAAAACATTGCAAATAAATGCCATACCAATTACAATAGGATATCAACTTGACATTTATACATTAAAGTATGAAGAAGGTGATGAGTATCTTAGAAACTTTATCTTCAACTTTGTAAATAGTCCTAAGTTGACAGTAGTTCTTCCATACAATGGTGTAAACTATCAGCATAATGCAAATGTAACATTGCTTAGCCCTGTGGAAGATAACTCAGATATTGCACAAAGATTGTTTCCAGGACAGTTTACAAGATGGACAATCAAATTGCTGATAGAAGATGCATACTTATTCTCATTGCCATATGTAAACAATGTGTCAATGCTGAATGAAGTTGAAATTGAAATAAATTAGAAAGAAGTAAAAAATAAAAGGAGAGAATAAAATGCCAAAAATTACAATCAATGAAAAAGACTTAACATCAGGTGGAGCATATCTGGCAAGTGAGAATGTTGTTTATATTCCAGGATTTTCAACAGAGGCTGATGTTGCTGGCGAGCCTGTTCTTTGCAAAACAGTAGAAGAGTTTACTCAACATTTCGGTACTACACCTTTATTACTTAATGGTAAAGATGATAAGTCATATATCATGGCTTATGAATTATTAAAATTAGGTATGTATGTGTTGTATGAAGTACCTGCAACTGCATTAGGTGAACAAACTGCTGTTGATGATGAAGAAGAAATGGAAACTGCTTTAGGTGAGCAAGGATTCTGGACACGACTAACAGATAGAGGTAAATATGATATTAGATTCATCACATCAGGTGCTTATGCAAAAGACAACATTGAAATTATTACTGAGATGTTAGCAACTGCACAAACAAGAGGAGACGCTATTGCTCTTATTGACCATGCCTCTGATTTAACAGAAAAGCAAGAAGTTCAAGAACACTTTGATACAATAGGTGCTGATGTCAACTCTAAATATGGTGCAGGTTTTACACCATGGATTTATATTAACTCAGATGCATATAAAGCAACTGCACCTGATAAATTAATGCCAGGAACATTTGCATACTTAGCATCATTTGCTTTATCAGTACAAACAAATCCAAGTTGGGTGGCGGTTGCCGGTGCTGTTAGAGGAAGAATTCCAAAAATAACTGCTCCATTCACTTCAATTCAATATGGTGAACTTGAGGCAAATGATTTACAAACAAGAGAAAAGGGTGAAATTGCAGTTAATCCAATCTGCAACATCAATCCTTATGGATATATTATCTGGGGTAACAGAACATTAAGTCCAGTAGGTGCTGGTGCAACTGCACAAAATGATTTAGTCGCTACAAACTTCTTAAATATTAGAAACTTAATTAGTAGCATTAAGAAAACTTTATTTGTAGCATCAAGAGGTCTAACATTTGAACAAAATAGTGATATTTTATGGATTAACTTCAAGGCACAAATTACTCCTCTCTTAGATAAAATGACAACAGGTAATGGTATTGCTGGTTACAGATTAATCAAACAAAAGGCTGATAAGAAAGCAACATTAAAAGCAACAATTAGAATTGTTCCAATTGAGGCAGTTGAAGACTTTGATTTAACAGTTGAAATGAGTGATTCCACAGAATCAGTTACTGAATAATAATAAAGGAGAAATAGAATTATGGCAGAACAAATCGGAACATATCACTTAGCAAATAATCCTGACCTATATGAGATACAAAGAAGTAATAACTTTGAGTTTGTGGTTACAGGACTTGGTGAACTACTAAGAGCAGGTGCTGTTGAAGGCGATGGTCGTCCACTCATTGAAAATGGTCAAGAAGTATTAAGACTATCTGTTGTCAAAGCACCAATTCCAAACTTCAAGCAAGAAACTCTTACAATTAGAAGAGGGAATAGTGTGATGAAAATGGCAGGAGTACCAACATTTGATGCTGGTAATCTTGTTGTGAGAGATTTCATTGGCGCTGATACAAAATCAGTATTAATGGCATGGCAAAAACTTTCTTATGATGTTAAGACAGAGAGAGTTGGAAGAATGAGTGCTTACAAGAAAGATTGTACACTTGTTGAATACACACCAGATTATCAAATGGTTCGTTATTGGGACTTAAAAGGTTGCTGGATTTCAGGAATTTCAGAAGATGACTTTGATATGGAGTCAGGAGATTTAAAAACAATCACAGCGACAATTGAGTATGATAAGGCAGAAATGCACTTACCTGATGAGGAATAATAAAGACTAGTACTTTACTCATACAAACAATAAACCTTTCAAATATGAAAGGTTTTTTGCATTATAGACAGTATTTTTATTGTATAATTAATATAGACCTAATTAGGCCTATATTTAAATTATTCAATTATGCAATTTGGCGCAGTTTTTATTTATGCTAAATTAAATGAGGCAATAATTTAAGAGCAAATTAATGAAAAGGAGAGAAGTTAATGAGTCAAAATTACACAATTGCAGAGTCATATGTATTACCATCAAAAGGATTAATCTATGATAAGGAAGTTAATCCTAAGATTAAACTAAGAAGTATGACAACAGAAGAAGAAATGAGAAGACTGTCACCATCTGACACACCATATAAAACAATGTGTGATATCATTGAGTCATGTATGCTTGAAAAGCCGGGCATTTCAGTTTATGATATGTGTTTAGGTGATTATCAATTTTTAATGCATAAATTAAGAGTTGTCACATATGGTTCAGAATATAAAATGATTGTCACATGTCCTAACTGTGGAGAAACTCATGAAGTAAAGATTTCTTTAGATGATTTAGAGGAAATTGAGTATGATGCTAAATTAGAAGAGTACAAAAAAATCAGATTACCTGTTTCAAATAAAGAAGTTACAATCAAAATTCAAACACCAAGGTCATTAGATGAAATTGCATTAAGAACAAAAGAATTAAAACGCAAGATGAGAGAACTTACATATGACCCTAGTTTAATGGTTACACTTCAAAGTATTATTGACACTGTTGATAATAAGAAAATGAGTGTGCCGGAACTAGAAAACTTTGTTAAAAAGTTACCTATGAAAGATGTTACATACATCATTCAAACTGCTGAAAAATTAAATAGAGGGGTAGGCTTAAATACAGATGTAGTTGTTACCTGTGGCTCATGTGGTTACGATGCGGTTACCACGTTTCGCCTCACATCTGAATTTTTTGGACCCACAATTGACTAATGATGGTAAGCCTTATGGTCCATATCGTTATAAACAAATTGTAAAAGAATGTTATTTAATTAGTAAGAATGTAAATACTTCATATATAGATGTCATGAAAATGACACCACAAGAAAGAAACTACTTGTTAGAATTTATTGCTGAGGAGATTCAGAGAAAACAAGAATTAACAGAACAAGTAATGAATAAAAGTAAATAAATAAGGAGGTCTCAATATGGCTGATATTATAGAAAATATTAGTGGCACTAGAAAATCTAGAAAAGTATCATCTACAGGTGAGACCTCTTTTGGTGATGTTGAGAAACAAATACTTAATGAAATAAAAAAGATAAAAGAAAAACAAGATAAAGAATCAAGAAAAAGAGCATTAGATTCTGCAAAGGCTGTTGCTGAACGATATGCAAAATATGAAAAAGAACTTGGTCTAAAGACGGATAAAGAGAGAGAAAAACTTCGTAAAAAATTAATTGAAGAACAAAACAAAAAAGACCAAACTCAAAAAATAAAAGATTTAATTGAGTATAATAAAAAATCTCTAGAACTTCAAAGAGAGTATAATAGAGCAATACTAGATGCTGACTCAGGTGCAACATTTAATGAGAGAGTAACTGCGATTAGAGAAGAGGCAAAAGCAAATATTAAAGAGCGTTTCTCTCTAGCAGGAATGATGGATTCTGCACAAAAACTATTTAGCAGTTTAACGCAAGAGTTCAACAGTATCATGTCTGAGTATGCTAAGTATCAAATAGCAATCAATACAAGACTTCAAGGAACTGATAAGACATTTGCAGGAATGTCAGATTTTTTAAAGAATAATATTGGTGTCACTCCATATCTTAAAACACAATCAATGTTTGAGAATTTAAACAAACTAACTGAATTAGGTATTGTTTATAATCTTGAACAAAGAGCATTTTTAGCATCTATTGCTGAAAACATTTCAACCACATTTGAGGCCACAAATGGCACTCTTTTAAGATTAGTTAGATTACAGCAAAGTGATTCTACAGCGGCGAGACTTGGTCTTGAAACTGCTGTTACAAGATTTTTAAATACAATGTATGAAGATAGTAGTTATCTAAATACAAACTTTGATAATGTTTCAAGTGCATTAATTGAGGCAACATCTCAAATGACAAATGAGTTTACACTGCAATTTGAATACATAGTTCAAAAATGGCTAGGCTCATTAAGCAGTGTTGGTTTATCTGATGAAACCGTGAGTAACTTAGCACAAGCAATTGGTTATTTAGGCAGTGGTAACATTTCTGGTCTTGAAGGAATGTCAGGCATGAGAAACTTATTAATTATGGCAAGTTCTCGTTCTGGTAATTTAAATTATGCAGACATGTTATCAAATGGTATTGATGCATCTCAAACAAATGAATTATTAAAGAACATTGTTCAATACATTCAAGAGATTGCATCTACAAACAATAAAGTAGTTCAATCACAATATGCAAGTCTATTTGGAATTACACTTTCTGATATGACGGCAGCCAAGAATTTAAAAGACAGTCTATCAGACATTGCATCTAACACTCTAACATATGCAGGTGCAATAAATGAATTGCAATCAAGTATGCGTTCAATAGGAACAAGAATGAGTGTTGCAACCATGATGGACAATCTATGGTCTAACTTACAATATGGACTAGCGACAAACATTGCTGATAGTACAGCATTATTTGCAACATGGAAAGTCACAGACATGATTCAAGGTCTAACAGGTGGAATTAATATACCATTTATTACAGCCATGGGAACAGGTATTGATGTTAACACAACAGTTGAGAACTTAATGAAACTAGGAATTGTTGGTATGAGTTCATTAGGTATGATTGGTGATTTAATCAGTGGTTTAGGAAATACCTTTGACCCAAGTTCAATGTTAACAAAGTTAAGCATAGGAACAAGTGCTACAACAACAAAGAGAGGTTCTGGTTTAAATTACACTGTGCCAGCAGGCACTGCATTAATAACAACCTCCACATCTACCTACATTGGCAACACTTCTGGAAGTGATATTCAAGCATCAACTCTTGCAGAAGCAGAGAGAGGTGCACAAGAGAAGTTAAATCAAAAACAACAAGAGATTGTTGATTACACAAAGATTACAGCAAACTATTTAACAGATGTGTTTAATCCTAAGATTGATGCAATGTTAGTGATGTTAGCAAAATCATCAGCATTCAATCTAACAACGGGCACAGGTGAGATGTTTGATGATAAAACTCTTTCAAAATTAATATTAGGAAAAGAAACAGGCATTGTGGTATCTGATGCAAAATCTTCTGATGAGAGAATATCAAATATCTCAAACATTGATACAAATGTAGCCTCAATTCTTGAACTATTAGAAAGAGGAATATCAGTTAGTATAAATAATCCGACTGATTTAGGAACATCTTTTACATAGAGATGAGGAGGAATTAATATGTATAAATTTAACAATCATGATATTATAACAGGATACATAAAAGAACTACTACTGTCTTTTAATCTTCCTCAGATTCATGTAATAACAAAAAATACAGTTGTTTTTCCTGGTCATGATTATATATATAAAAATAAGATATATAAATACAAAGGTACAACTGTAGAAACAATTACAAATACAAATGCATTGCCGTCAACACTAAAAGAGATTAATAACTATGTGTTTGGTCAAAGCATGTTAAACATAACAAAGAATTTAATCTTAAAAAGCAATATATATGATACATATACACATGAGTATTTAGGTGATTACTTAAGATTTATAAGAGATTATCTTGACTTTAATTTAATGTCAATGTATAATTGTTTTAGTAACAGAATTGCAAGGTATGTTAATGTTAAAGTGTACAACTCTACATTTGACTCTAATGATACATCACATAAGATTTATGCAGTTCCTGTTAAGTTTTTTAATGAGTATACAATAGGCATTGACTGTGATTCAAAAATTGAAATGTTTTGTGGATTCTATCAAGATGGCATGATTTCAGTTTCATCATCATTAGATAATGATTTTTATAGTTCCACTTACACACAAAGAATAAACACCAGATTTAAGAAACCATTCTTATACTCAAAATTAAAGAATATGACAAACATAAATAATTTACAATATGGTCTTGAGAGTCAGTTATTTTTATTTATAAAAGTACCAACCTCTTGCAACTCTTCTGTAACAGTTTTAGAAGGTAATTACTTAGACAACTGTGAGCATTATTTTGATGAAGATGCTGAGAGAGTTTCAAATGTGCCTCTTCTATATAAATTTAAGGATGAGACAACAGGAAAGATTGGTGATGAATTAACAAGATATAAATTTATCAGCAGACTACAGTTATTTAATTTTAACTCAGGAATATCAACTCCATTTGCTGACAGACTTGTTGAGTACTTATTTGGCAATGTTGTGAGTAGTGTTGATGATATTGGAGAAAATGTTCTTAGAGTTCAAAAAATTCTTATGAGAGGCACAACTCCTATTAAATTAAGAAATGTGGATAAGTATGGAGAGTGGAGTGAGAATTTAAGAAAAAATATCTATGCAAATGAAATACATCTAGGCATTGTGCATAAAGCACTTGATGTACTAGGATTCTATGATAAAGACATAGAAGGATTGTTAGGAGAATAGTATGGCAGAATATACAAATAGACCTTTTAATCTAATAGACAATTATATTTATTTATTTCATACAGATGAATATCTTTTAATTCCAACCTATCCTGACACAATTCAAGATTCAATGACAACAAGATTCTCAGAGACAAATGCCTTATCTCGTTCAGCGCCTGTATTTGCATTTAGTAATGCAGGTCCAAGAACTGTACAAATATCATTAAATCTTCACAGAGATATGATGGAGGCAATTAATTATAATACAAGCAATATGAATATTGAAGATATTGATGATGATTATGTTGACACATTAATTAAAAAACTTCAGTCAATATCAGTTCCTAAATATGTAGCGTCATCAAAGAGTGTGCAACCACCAATGATTGCTGTTAGATTTGGTAATGAAATATTTATTAAAGGCATTGTTAATGGAAGTATCACTGTAACATATGAAAAGCCTATATTGACAAATAATAAATATGCACAAGTACAAGTAGTATTCACAGTTACAGAAGTTGACCCTTATGATGCTGAATCAATTCAACAATATGGAAGTTTCAGAGGATTAACAAGAACTTTCAAAAATGGTATTTACAGTAGTAATGATTAATAATTAAGGAGATGATATCATGGATGTATTAAAAAATAAACAATTTAGAAAGTATGAAGATATCTCAAGATATAGTTCTTTTCCTATTTATTACAACTCTCTTGATGAAAAATATATTTATGGTATTACATCTCAACTAAGTGATAAAAGTGAGTATGTTGCCCATAAAGTAACATTTACTGACACATTGGAATCATTAGCATTTAAATATTATGGTAGACCAGATTTATATTGGGTAATAGCAGATTTTAATAGAATTCAAGACCCATATTTAAAATTAATTGATAAATTTTCAGTTATCAAGATTCCTTCATTAAGCACAATCAATTTTGAGGTATAATCAAATGGCATTGATAAATTTATTAAATACAACCGCTAGAGTAGAAACTCCTTTTGTTAAAGTGACAATAGGTGATTTTACTTTTGGTGTTTTTGATAAAAAGACAATGAGAGGTATTGATGTACAAGGAGTCTATAAATATAACAGAATACAGTATCCTAACTATGTTCAAACATTGACAATAACAAAAATTAATGGTAAAGTAAATACATATGTACTAACTCTGAAATATCCAATTAATGAGTCAAATGACCCTAACTTTATTGAAAAGGTTTTAAGTAGTGTATCACAAACAAGAAAAATTGTATTTAGTTATGGTGACCTATCTTTACCATCATTTGTTTATAGAGATGAGGAGGCAATAATTACAAATGTTGACTCTCAATTTGGTATTGCAGATTCAACAATAACATATAAAATCAGTGCAGTAAGTCAAGCACTAAAACTAAATGCAGGTAATTTTACATTTAAAGGCAGACTTGCTAAGCCAAGTGATGTTATTAAAGAAATACTATTTAATAAAACATATGGTCTTCAAGAAATATTTTATGGAATGAGAGACAGAACTCTTGTTGAGACTGCAGGATTAATTCCTGGTAATGACCGTGTTGTTCAACTTCAAACAAAAACAAATATTACAATTTTAGAATATCTTTCATATCTAGTATCTTGTATGTCTCCATTAACTTCAGACACAGGAAAAATTCTGAAGAAATCAATTTATATACTAAGCATTGTTGATGATATAACAGGCTCATTTGATGGTACATATTTTAAAATAACACAAGTTGGAGAAGGTCAAACATCTTCAATTTTAGAGACATATGAGATAGACATTGGATATCCATCTCAAAATGTTGTCATATCATTTCAAGTGAATGACAATCAAAACTACTCTATTTTTCATGACTTCACAGATTCAATAACAAATGATGTATATGTTCAAAGAATCAATGATGATGGTGAATTAGAGAGTGAGTTTGCACCAATTTTAAGTTCATCTACAGAGTTATATAAAACGACAGAGGCAGAAAGAACATGGTGGACAAAAGTAACATCATATCCAATATCCGCAACCTTAGTTTTAAAAGGACTATTAAGACCGTCAATACTAATGACTCATGTTAAATTAAATGTGTACTTCTTTGGAAAGAAACATATTGCAAGTGGACTATATATTATAACAAAGCAAGTTGACCAAGTTGATACATCTGGCTTCAGAACAACTTTAACATTAACTCGTGTTGACTCAGATAAGGAGTTATTAGCATGATTACAAAAGCGTTTATTGTAGAAAAAGTAAATAACTCAAATAAATTTATAGTTAGAATTTCTGTATTTGAAAAGCCAGGAATTGATACAACAGATGATAGAACAAATCATGTTCTTTTTTCTGCTATTTTAAGTCATGAGCCATCAACTAATAATCAATACAAAGTTGGAGATTGTGTATTTGTAGGCTTTGAAAACAATGACCTAGGAAGACCTGTTATTTTAGGTAAACTTTATAAAAATAATGATAAAGAAGTTCGTGGCTCTTTAGATGCTCATGCTTTATTTATTCAAGATAGGGCAGTGCTTCCAAAAAACACAACAATTGGTGGCATTAATTGGCAACAAGTTCAACAATTGTTTGCTGAAGTTGATTATATCAACGCAAAAATTGATGGAAAGAAAACTGATGTTGAAATTGAATATGATGGTGAAATAGGTGGTACATTAGTAAGTAATGTACGAGTTGACATTGATAATAAGAGCAAATTAATTGTTACTAAAACTACTCCTTCTGAAGTTTTAACATCTGAAGAAAGAGAAAAGATAGATGTAATTGACTTAGATGGAGATGGTACAAAATATCTTGCTGATGATGGTGAATATAAATTTTTAGACTTAGATAGTAAGGTAGACAAGATTCCTGGAAAAGGACTTTCTACAAATGATTACACCACAGTAGAAAAGAATAAACTTGCAGGAATTGAGTCTAATGCTCAAGTAAATATTATTGAAGAAATTAAAGTAAATAATATAACTCAAACACCTGTAGGAAAATCAGTAAACATTACAACTCCTGATATAGCAGTTCAAACTACAGGAACAGGTGTAGTCAGCAACATAGTTGTAGATTCAGTAGATAAGCATAAGTTAAATGTAACAAAACAACAATTAAGTGTTTCAGATTTATCAGATGGTTCAACAGTAGCGACAAAGACATATGTTGATGATGCTATTTTTAATCTACCTTCTTTTGAAATTGATGTTATAAATGGAAATGCAGAATCTGGTAAAGCAGTTGTATCACTCACAGCAGATGGTACAGAATTAACTGTTGTTAAAGAAACTTTTTTAAATAGTTTAAATGTCACAGGTTCAGGTAATGCATTAACAAACATAACAGTATCAGGCAATACAATTACAGCAACAAAAGGAAGTGTTGGAACAGTTACATCAGTGTCAGGTACAGGCTCAGTATCAGGATTAACATTATCCGGCACAGTTACAGACTCAGGCTCACTATCATTAGGAGGCTCTCTATCTTTAACAGGCTCAGAGTTTGGTTCAAAGACAGCAAAATACTTCTTGGCCGCTCCAAATGGAAGTAATGGAATTCCTACATTTAGAGCAATTGTAGCAAGTGATATTCCTATATTAAATCAAAACACAACAGGTAGTGCAGGCTCTTTAGCAACAGCAAGAACATTAACAATTGGTGGTACAGGTAAATCATTTGATGGCAGTGCTAATGTGTCATGGTCATTAGCAGAATTAGGAGTAATCACATCATGGGGAGCAAGTCCAACAAACTCAACATTTCCATCAAGTAAACTAGTTAAAGACACAATTGATGCACTAGTAATGGGAACTGTTACAACCATTGATGGTGGTACAATATAAATATTGCATAATATATAATAAGGAGAACCATTATGGGAACAAGAATTAAAATAAAAAGAGGAACTGAGAGCAGTATTGTAGCAAACAAAGACTCTTTAGAGTGGTATGAAATTGTATATGCAACAGACTCAGGAAGGTTAGGTATTCGTGGAGATGAGTCACAGAACTCTCTTGATACGGAAGATGGTATTGTCTGGTTTATACCAAAAGACACTTATAACATTGAAATGGGAAAAGGAGCATATTCAAATGGATATAGTGGTATTGCTATAGGTGAAAATGCCTATGCAGGTGAGACAGGTATAGCAATTGGAGTGGATGCTAGTACTGTATCTGATGAAATTGCAATAGGACTACAGGCAAAGGTAAAGACATCAGCAAATGGTGGTGTTGCATTAGGAAAGGCAGCGGAAATAAATGTAGGCGCCTCAAAATCTATTGCTATTGGACAAAATGCCAAAGCAAATACTTCAAACACTGTTCAATTAGGTGAAAATGCTGTAGACTTCACCTTGAATGTTGGAAATAAAAAAGCATCATTGATTGGTGATTATACATCATACTCAGCAACCTCTTCTGAATTATCATTAACATTCAATCAAATATTTGGTGATAATGCTCCTATAGGAACTATTGCAGAGATGATAATTACTACATTAGGGGCAACTGTAAATGTTTATTCTCAGAACTTCTTTGTTTATCCTCAATTTATTGATATAAAAAAAGATTCATCATTATTTTTTAAAGTGGATAATGGTGCATCAACTCCCACCGGTCCTAGTCTCACACCTATAAAACTCATATTATTTAAAAATGATACAAACTCAGCGATTATATTAGAATGTGATAAGTTAAGAAATTTAAATGAGACTTATACAGAAACAACATTGACATCAACTAATACAATTAAAGTAGTAAGTTATGGCTATAGAAATACAGCACCTGGTGAGACAGCACCATATGAGTCTTATCATAAAAGTAATACTAGGACAACTGTTTATATAAAAAGAAGATAATAAATTATGCTAAAATTATTAACAGGCTCAAGACTATTTCTCAATGATGAAGAAAAATCAAAAGATATAGATTTTAAAGTAATTGTTGAATCAGAGAAAGAGTACTATGAAGTAAAAAAGTTGAAAACAACTGAGAATGATATCTTTGCTGTAATAATGAAATCATCTTATGATGAGGTAAGTTCATTTGAAAAAGAAGGACTATTCTATCTCGTAATCACTTGGTTACTTCATAAGAAATTAAACATGAAAATTGAAAATGAAGATTATTACAGTGACTTTATAAATTTATGTGTGCAAAATATAAAAGATTTATTAAATAATACAATAGGTTTAGGAGGTAGAATACCAAGAATAAAATGGTTCTGGTGGTATTGGTGTGCAGTTAAATTCATTAGAAATGAATGGGAATCATTAACAATAGATGATATAAAATCAGTGTTTACAAAGTCTCGTACAAGAACATTAACTGAAGAAGAGATATACTATGTAGATGATTATATTGTTGAAAATATTCTTCTAGGTANAGAAATAATTGAAGTTAGAGGTAGATTAATTCCTTATCAATTAGAAATGATTGATGCATATAAAAGAAGACATAATAAATAATAGTGTAAATGATGATTTAGCAATATAAATTTTATGCTAAATTAAATGATAGTAAATTTATAGAAGGAGTACTCAAGTGAAATCAATAGACTTTCCAAAAATGTTCAATTCAAATTCAACAAGAATTATAACAGATAAAGAGGCAACAAAGAGAAATCTTGAGTCTCTTCTACTCAGTGAAAAGGGTGAGTTTTTAAGTGACCCTTTTTATGGTTTTAGATTAAAAAAATATTTCTTTGAGCAAAACTCAATTGCCTTAAGAGATATTATAATTGATGAGATTTATACTCAAATAGCACTATTCATGCCACAAATTAGAGTAAGAAGAAATGATATAACTATTAATCAAGATAGATATAAATTATATGCAACAATAAAATGTACATATCTAAGTGACTTTACAACAGATATGTTTAATATCGTAATCTTTCAAGAAGGAGCACAATAAATATGATTAATGAGACAGAATTAACAATAGCCAATAAGTCTTATACAAATAAGGACTTTGCAAGTATTTATCCAGAGTTATTAGAACTTGCTAAGAAGTTAACAAACAAATGGGACCCATCAACTTCAAATGAGAGTGACCCAGGTGTTGTTCTTTTAAAATTACTTGCATTTATTGCTGACAAGAATAACTACAACATTGACAAGAATATTCTTGAAAGTTTTATGCCGTCTGCAACTCAAGAATCTTCAATGAGAAAATTGAGTGAGATGAATGGATATGAAATGGAATACTACAAATCAGCAATGGTTGATGTAACATTCATGTACAAAGGAAGAATGTCAGATGGTTCTGGAAACACTATGACAATCTCATTACCAGCATATGATACAGTTATTACAGGAGTTGAAGGAATTTCAACATATGTGCTTTTAGACAAAGTAGATTTAACTGAAAGAGGTGTCTCTGTAACAAAGAAAGCAATTGAAGGAACACTTCAGTATCTAAGAGGAACTGATGGCAGTTATATTCAACTAAATAATTTAGATGATAATAATAGATTATATTTTCCTGAGAGATTTGTAGCATCAAACGGTATTTTTATTACAAACATTGGAGAGTTAAACAACTTATGGGACCGTGTAGATAATTTAAACACTGAAGTTCCATCTACAAAATGTTTTAAATTTGGTTTTGACTCATCAAGAAATTTACCTTATATTGAATTTCCAAAAGACATTGCATCACTTATTGGTGAAGGACTTGATATAAGATATATTATTACACAAGGTGTTGATGGCAATGTAAAGGCAAACTTTTTAACAAAATTATATAACACAACAGACCTTTCATTATTTGCTCATGTATCTTCTGAAGATGCTGAGGCAATCTTAAAACCTGAATTAACAAATTTAGTTATCAATAACAATTCAGCATCTATTGGTGGTGCAAATCCTGAAAGTATAAATGAGGCTTACAATAACTTCAAACGAGTTGTTGGCACATTCAATACTTTAGTAACATGTAAAGACTATGCTAACTTTATTTATAGACTAGAAGAGAACTATAGAGTGTCTAATGTTCAAGTTGCAGACAGAAGAACAGATATTAACTATGGTAATAATATATTAACATTTAATGAGTTTGGAAAATATGTTACTTCAAATGAAGATAAAACAAAAATAACACCATTTGATTTATTAGTTTATCCATTAAATAGTACAAACGATAATTATGATGAGACATCATACTACAACTCATTTAAACCTAATAACTCACCTAAAAAGAGTCTAGAAGATTCTATTGAAAATGTTAAGACAATTTCACATGACATTAAAAATTTAATTAGTGATGATATTTTCTTATTTAAGAACTACTATCTCTTAAATGTGAGAATAACAACAACTACAAAAGTAAGTAGTTCAGAGGCTACTTCTATTGTTAATAATGTAAAACAAGCATTATACAAACATTTCAATGCAAGAGAGATTGATTATGGATATGAAATTCCTTATGACACTATTTACTCTGTAATTGAAAGTGCAGACCCACGAATCAAAAACATTAGTCTAGATGAGCCCGAGATTCAAACAAAGGTAATGAAAGCAGATTCTACTGGCACTGAAATTAATTATACTGATATTATAGATAATGAAAGTGAACATGAAAAACTACTTGCTAAAAATATCTTAGCAGGAAGAATATCATTGTTTGATTATTATGAAGATTTTAAATTTGATTTCTATAAAACACAAAGAACAGGAACTTCTCCTGTTATTGATGAACTAGAAAAGATATCTACAGAAGTGTCCATAGACAAAACAGATTTACAAAGTGGTTATGTTTTAAAGGAAAATGAAGTTATTCAATTAATTGGACCAAACTTAACTACAAAAGTAACCTATCCTTCTTACATCAATTTTAGATATAGTGGGTCACCTGTTGCATCAGGAACTGAATATAAACTAAATACAGGTGAAAGTTTAAAGATAAATTATACTGACACAAATGATTATGAACAAAATATAGAATATGGTCCTGGAACAATTATAAGAACCAATTTTGAATTAAAGGACACTGGAACAAATTCAGACAGAGCAACAATTACAAAAGAATTTAATGGTGTAAATATAGAGATGAATACTCTAACAGTAAATGAGACTATTGAAATTAGAGATTATGTAACAAGCACATTAAACAAAACATTAAAGTGCTACTGGCTACTTGATGAACAAAAGAATCCAGATAACTGCTTATTTAGAAATGGACAATCTGAGATAATTTTATCTGAAGGAGAGTCCTTCTTATATACAGATGATGCAATGACAGAGTTAGTTGTCATAGGTTCAGGAACAAAATTAACCATTGCTACACCACCAACAGACAGTTTAACATGGTCTATTGATAGAACAAAATTAATAAGTAAAGAAAGCATTTTAGATAAAGGATTGGCTGCCTTCTCAATTTTTGATTGGAGAACATTTGACTTTACTGCGAATAATTTAATAATTCAGGAAATGGCTATATACTCATTTGGTAAAGATGTTACTGTAAAAATCAGTGATATTCAATCAGGTAAGACAGCAATAACTAATGAATTAATTGAAATTCCATCCAATGCTACTATTGAGTACAAAGAAACAGGTGCAACATCATTTACAAAAGTGCCTCAATATTCAATATCAGGAGTTACTTGGAAAGTTCGCTCTAGATTAGATTTAAACACTGGTCCAGACAGAGGACAAAAAATTGAAGAGAATCAAACCATCACATTTAAAAAAGGTGTTAATGAAGAAATTAATGTGATAAAAGAATCAGGTAAAAATACAATGTTTAAACTAAATGTGCCAATTCAACATGCAGGTGGTGAAGATATTGATGTTATGGTAACAACATATGTTGACCAAGTAATTGATAGAGTTGCAAAAGTATCCGCATTTGTATATAATGATGCATCAGAGACAGGTGCTCTTCAAAGAAATGCTGATACTAACTTAATTTCTTATGAAATTAAAAATTACACAGAACCAATTGTGTTGCCTGTTGTTCTTCCGGCAGATAAGACAACATTGATTATGTTCTATTGGAATAAACCAACTGATGATAGTGTCACTACAACTGACATTGAAGTAGAAGTTACAGGTGGCACAATCACTAAATACAATCAAACTAACTCAGATGGAGTTCTAAGTGCTGGTCTTAATATACTTGAAATATCAGAAGCAGTTACAGAGATAAAAATAACTGCAACAGGTGCAACATCAAGCACTTCAGACACACTTCTTATTGGAGAGCCTACCATTATAAATGGATTAAACTACAGTAGATTTGGTTGGAAAAATACTGATGTTGCATTAACAGAATCACTATTAGCAAGAATTGCTGAGTTATCTACAAGAAAAATTGATGGTGAAGATGTTAATATATTTTATTACAATGCACCTTTAGATGCATCAAATTTAATTGAAGTTGAAGACTTATCAACACCTCATGCATTATTTGATTCTAACAACTTGGCAAATCAATTTACACTTGCTCAAATAGATGTTCGTAATTCATTCATAGATGTTGTAAGGTCATCAAGATTATAAGGAGGAATGTTAAATGATTATAAAAACAAAAGACATAACTCCTAGTGTTTATAGCAAAGAGTCAAGAGATTTTCAACTTATAGGAAGACTATATGATGCTGTCTTCAATAGTGTGAAAATGTCAATAGATAGTATGATTAATGAACCATTATCAAAACACTCAGATGAAAGATTTCTTGACTTAGTTGCAAAGACTTTAGGTTTTGAGTCAAAGCATAATTATAATATTGAAAATCTTCATGCTCTTTGTAGCAGTTTCAAAAAAATTATGTTTCATAAAGGCACAGAACTTGCTATTGAAGAGGCAATTAACATGCTATTAAAAGCACAAAATATTGATAAATTTTATTTTAAAAATATTGATAAAGTGAATAAAACAGTTATTATCTATATTCCTCAGGAGTTGAAAGATGTTGTCTTGCTTGAAGATTTAATGAATTATATTCTTCCTGCAGGCTTTGTCTATGAGATTTATGTGGGAGACATAGAAGAAGCAGACAATATAAAAAATGATTTTTCATTTGAGGCTTCTGTAAAAGTTGTAGAAGGAACAAGTTCTCAATTATCAAGAATTGAGTCATTTATAAATTCATCATTGGTTACAGAAGGTCCAAAAGAGACAAGTGCTATTTCTGGCAAGGATTATATTGAAGAAAAATTGGAGGAGTGAGAATAAAATTATGGCAAGAAAGAAAAAACAAAAACAACAAGAAAATAATAACATGCAAATATCTTACAAAGGTGATGTAAGTGTAGTCGCTGTGAGTGCTACAACAGGAAAAGTTAAGAAAAGATATCAAAGTCACAACAAAGGTTCCTCTCAATTTTTTGAACTGCTTGTGCAATGTATAGTAGGTGATACAAAAGCGCCTTTATCAATGCCAAAATATATAAGAGGATATGCTTCAGATAATACTCCAACAACATCATCTTTTATTGCTTATAATAATCCTATTATCACAAGAACAGAAACAACAGCAAGTGTTACATTAGAATTTTTAATTCCATTCTCACAATTAATAACAACAAAATCAACAACTAAATTAAGATTATTTAATAGTACATCATCGTCTGCACTTCCTCTTNCTGAAGTTGATGTAACAGAGTTTACAGGCTCAGTAGATACAAACTATCTGATTGTTTGGAAAATGACTATAGGCAATAATTTATAATATAAAATTGCTAAATTAAATAAGGAGAACTATTATGGCATATATAAAAAGTAAAGACATACAATTATTTCCCTCAGCCTTTAGAGGACAGCAAGAGCAAGAAGGTGTTGGTACTGTATACAATCCAGGCTCAAGATTAACAACAGAATACAATTTAACATCATTAGCATCAAGAATGAGTAGTGTGCATAAATCATATGTAATTGAATATAATAAAAGTGCACCATCAAAAGATATTCTATTCTCTCTTAATGGTTATCTTTTTGCTATTAAGATGAATGGTGGAAATATAAATTATTTTGATGAATTTGCAGATAGCAATGAGATATGGGCAAAAATAAAATTAGTGCCAATTAGTGATAATCCTGACATCAACAATACAATTGAAACAAAGCCTGTATTAAGACCTCTTTCTGAAGATTCATCAGTTCTTTTAGATATTGATGATGAGTTTGTTGGATTAGAGTTAACAAGTACAAAGCCAGATGACTCTCAATTCAAAGTTTTAAAGTTATTTGAAAAACAAAATGATACTTGGTTTGTTCCAAAATCAAGTTATTTCAGAATCTTCTCAGAAGAAGTTGAAAGCAACTTAACAGAGGGACTATCCATTAATGATGAATTTGATGTAGCAAAATTAACTGCTGACAAAATTAATAATGTTTTTATTACTCCTGCTAGTGATAGTGCAACACTAACAATTCATGATGGTAAGACATTGACAGCAGAGAATAGTATAAAACTTGCAGGTACAGATAATGCTGTATTAACATTAAATAAGAATTTAACAGTTGCAGGAACTCATAATATCGCTCTAGAGACTTCTGGTGCTAATAGAACATTAAAAGTATCAGGAAATGATAAAGAACTCGCAGGTGCTGGTTCTGTGCTTACCATGGGCGGTAATTTAACAACAGAAGGTGCACACACAACAAAATTTATAACAACAGATGATACTGAACTTACTTTACCAACTACAGGTACATTAGCAACTTTAGATGGATTAGAGACACTAACACAAAAAACACTGACCTCACCTATTCTAACAGCACCAACATTAGGTGTTGCTATAGCAACAAGTATAAATGGACTAAAAATTGA
>JGI24711J26586_10000520_pt1 | contig 29866 bp, 20 predicted proteins | sample BioPla3DNA1_FD_26586 | JGI IMG/M metagenome (IMG submission 26586)
CCCAGAACAAGAAGGGGCAGGAGAATTCTAAAAGCCCTGACTCCCCCTGTACGCAAGGCAGCAAGCTCGCTGTCTCTTCCGAGCCGCATAAGAGAAAGCAAGGCTCCACAAAGAGTAGCTACAGGAATNGACTGGGCTACAGCATCAGGAAGTTTGTAGAGAAGCAGCTTAAAGACTGTNCCTGCAGCTACTTTCTTCACAATTATCAATTCNGCGAGCCAGAACAGCTGGCTCGCGAGGATTATCAGTATAAATGCGCATATACATCCCAGAAAAGGCAGGATAAACTCTTTCGATATGTATCTGTCNATAATCCTCAGAACCTTACAGTCACTCCTATCTGATGGGTACCTCCGAGACCGGGCTGTCCNGGCACTGTGGCAACGTCAAGATAAGCATAATCTATGGAATATCTCCCGGCATTCAATCCGATCCCGCAAGTTACTGCACCTTCGCCTCGTCGTATCCCGTAGTAACCGAACCTTGCAGCCACGTTGGAAGTCAACCAACGTTCCACTCCGATCCTGAGACTCGGTCCNATCCTCCCGGAAGCATCGGAAGACGAAGCCAGTCCTAACAAGTCATACACATCAACAGCAATAAGTGTATGAGGATTAGGCCTGTATCCGATCCCGGGACGAACGTTTATCCCTACCGGTTCACTTTTCCCGTCAGCCCAATGCAATTCCGTTAAACCTGCGTCTTGAAGCAAGCAGCCCATTGACAGCTTACTGTTTACATGGTACAAGAGCCCAATATCCAACCCGAGACGCGATCCTCCGACACTGTCTTCCCCTTCAGGCCGACTTGAATGTCTCTCATATCGAAGATTCGCGCCGATAGAAAACCTGTCTGATACTACCTTAGCAACAGAGCAGGTAAACCAGTCCCCTGCCTGATACCAGCCTTCGCCTTTTAACTCACCAAGATGCTCACGGATAAGGCTGAGGCCTATTGCAAAGTCACCGCAGGCAGGCCAGACACAGACGAGAAAGTCATCGTAGTTGTACGTATCCCTGTTGTTAATGGTTGAAGTGACGTAAAACGCAGGCTGATCCAGCATTCCGATGCCTGCAGGGTTCCAGTACACAGAGCTTGCGTCGTCTGCCACCCCGACAAATGTACCTCCCATCGCCATTTGCCGTGCACCGACGCAAGCACATGCATAGTCTGTGGCGAAACCTGCGGTAACAAGCATTGCGATTACGATTATTATGTATAGGCGGAATTTATTGGGCCTTACCATGCAAGACTTCCTCCTTTCCGAATAGTATTTTCGCTTTACCGCGGTGAATCCCTTCATATATCCCGACGGGAGAAAGTATCCAGAAAAAGAAATATGCCCCTGCCGCAAGGGACAGAGGCATAAGGTAATGGCTACCTGGGAAGCTCGCAGGCCTTGCTGACAGCTTACCCGGTTAGAAGCTGGTTGTAAATGACACTCCTGCCGACAAGCGGCTGGTATCAAGCAAGCCTATGCTGAAGCTGAGGCCTTTAGGGAATTCAAACCGGGCTCCGATATTGAACGAGCCGCCGACATATTCCCCCATCAGAGTCGTAACCGGCACAGGGATCCCTGAACCGCTTGAAATGGTCACAGGGTTGAGGACATGGTCAAGCCCTATGAATACCCCGCTGAACTTACCGGTTCCAAACCCTAAATGAGCCCTTGGCCCGGACGATAATAGACGCTTACTGGCAGCGAGGTACAAGGCCTGGCCTTCGAGCCCTACAGCAACTGCAGGTAAGTCCGCAGTTTCACCCATAAGCCTGAACTTCAACATGGGGTAGACCTCAGCTCCGAATCCGAACCCTCGTGAACCCAGGCCTACCTCTAGGTTGGGTATAACCCCTGCATTTATGTACACACAATCAGTAAGGCCCAGCCTGCTGTATCCTATAGCTAAGCTGCCCTGACCCAGAGTGTCAGCGGACGGCGCCAACAAAAGCCCGCTCTTGCCTGATTGCGACGGAGCTGCAAAAGCCGGCTGAGATACACTGAGAAAGAGCGCCAGCATAATTACTACACCGGCCAAGATCCTTGATTTACAAATCCTTCTTTCCATAAAACAATCCTCCCACTGATACCATTTAGGAGGATTATTCTCTAACATACCCTTGTTTTCCTACATTAACCTCGGCATGATCTATTTGCAAATTCATCCAACAAGCACCTGAGAACGATTTCATCCCATTTTCACATGTCTTATTCAGTCTTCTTATTCGATCTCTGAAACCCTTCGCTCCGTCTCACGCAGCCTCTCCAGGACTTCCGGCAGCTTTCGGACTGCAGCCTCCATCTTCAGCTGTTCCTTGTGGGGGCGGGCAGGCCTACCTGATACAAAGGAACCGGGAGGAAGATTTGTAGATACCAGTGTCATACCTGCTACTGTACTCCCTGGGCCAATCTTGACGTGGTCTTTTATTCCTACATGCCCTGCAATGACAGACCCTTCCCCGATCTCGGAGGATCCGCCTATCCCGGTCTGTGCCACTATAATACAGTTTTCACCGATTTTGACGTTATGACCTATCTGAACGAGGTTATCTATTTTTGTGCCTTTACCGATGACCGTAGCACCCATTGTGCCCCTGTCGATACACGTATTCGCCCCGATTTCCACGTCATCTTCGATTATCACAGTCCCTGTTTGAGGGATTTTGTAGTGTTTGCTCCCGGACGTTGCGAACCCGAATCCGCAGGACCCGATTATCACCCCTCCGTGTATAATCACGTCCTTGCCGATAGATACGCCCTCTCGTATTACCACATTGGGGTATATCACAGTCCCTTCGCCAATCTTTACGCCCTCACCTATGTAGACACCGGGATATAAGATAACCCCGTCTCCTAGGACAGCACCTCTGCTAATCGTCACATTAGGGCCTATCCGAACGTTTTTGCCTATCACTGCAGTTTCATCTACAATGCTCTTCGGGTGAATCCCCTCAGGCGGATGAGGAATAGCAGGGGCAAATATCTCCAGCACTTTTGCAAAGGCAAGCCTTGGACACTGCACCAGTATGCCGGGTTTTCCCTGCAGGTCGTCACCGTGCTTTCCGATAATCGCGCCTGCACGCCCTTTGACAGCCAGGCTAAGGGCTTTAGGATTCTCCGCAAAGGTTATATCACCGGGCCCTGCACTTTCTACAGGTGCTGCTCCCAGAATACGAAACCGGGCGTTCCCTACAAGAACACCCTGAACAAGCTCTGCCAATTCCGCCAGCGTTATCTCTTTATCCATCTTAATACACTCTCACCTGGAATTACGCATAATCCGAATAATCTCAGATGTCATATTAACCCCGGAAGCGTCGAGATCTCCGGCTTCATAGTCACCGTCAATCAGTTCTATAGTGACTCCTGTCTCATCTCGAAGAGCCGCAACTGCGCTATATATGTCCTTCCTGATGGCGTCTTCAATCTCGTCCCTGCGCCCTGAGAGCTCTTCAAGTTCCTGAATGAACTGAGCTTCCCTGGCTTTAAACTCTTGGAACACCTCTTCACGCCTGGTTGAGAGCTCGGCCAAGCCGCGCATGGAAATCCCTTCTTGCATTAAACTCAGGCCGTCAGCGTTTGCAGGAAGACATGCGTCGAGAAGGCATTCAAGTTCCTCAGTCATCCTTTGCCGTTCCTTCTCAAGCTCCGAAGCTACCCAGCTCGCTTGTTCTTCTCGGAAACGCGAAAGGAGCTCTTCACTCTTAGCAATCTCGTTGCCGCTATATGCTGCGTAAACTTCGTCCAGTTCCTTTCGCTTGGCATCAAGCCTGGACTGGACTTCGTCTTTTATACCACTAAGCTCTTGTTCGAGAGCACTCCGTTCATCATCGGATAACTCCAAAAGCTGCAGCTTCATCTGTATGTTTACGATAGAAAGATAGGTCTCCTTAACCACCTTATCGCGGAACTCGTCAAATTCATTGTTAAGCTCGGCCTGTTTTGCGTAGAGCCGATCCTCCAGGCCGGCCTGGAGTTCCATTCGTTTCGCTTCTACGCGCTGTTCAGCCTCTTCCACAAGAGACGCTTCAATCAAGGCAAGCTTCGATTCCAGCAGGCCGGAGTATTCGGCAGACTCAAGCCCTTCGCCACGGCTCGCCAAAACCTGCCCGTCTAAGATATGCGCTGCCACATCTATGCACTGTGCAATCCCTTCTTCAGCCGGTATCGACGCATCCACATAACTCTGCCACCGGCTTTTACTTGCATCTATCTCCCGCTCAATACGGACTTGCTCCATCCATAACGGATGCCTTTTCACAACTTCATCAACCAGGACATAACCTGCCTTCCGATCCTCCCGTATCGGCAGGATATCGTCTATCCTTTGGTTATCTGAAGTCCCGGTCACCGCAGCCTCACTCTGCTCTTCTAAAGATGCCCTCTGATAGGCTTCACCGGTATCCATATGGGAGATGCCTAAAGATCCTGAGCTGAGCCGGCCTGCATCTCCATAGAGATCCTCGTCCTTTGACTCGAGGGATGCTATATCCTGTAGAATCCGGTCTACATCGTGAGATAGAGTGCTGTCAGCTAACTCATGGAGCTTAAGATCCCCTGAATCTGGCAATGAAAGGGTAGGAGCCGCCTTTTTGACAACAAGGGGCTTTACGGGTTTGAGCTCACTTTGCGAATCAATAACATACTGGACTGCATGAGGAACAGAGGCACCACCTGATAATGAGACCTCTTGTGTTGCCGGAGTCCTGACTGCAACTGCAGTCAGGACCCCAACGCACGCAATTGTCACACCGTACAATAACCGCTTCATCGGTATCCCGCCAGAGTTCGGTATTTAAACCGGCATAGGTAACTTATCAATTACTTAACTCCGAGCTTATTCAAGACAGGATCGGTAAGATCCTTGCCGCCTGCAACAACAACAGGTATTGACATCGGTGCATATTGTGTGCCGACGATGTTTTGATCCTTGTCTATGAGAGGCAGAAGCGCCTCAAACTCCACCCTTTGACTAAGAACGACGGAACAGCCTTCGCTCTTGGCCACTTCTTCAATGGCCTTCTGGATCTTGTCCTGGAAAGGTTTGTTCAGCTCTATTTGCTTCTCAGCCAATTTCATCTCCAGCTCGGAGAGTTTCTTCCGCTTGCTTTCTTCGTCAAGGCCTTCAGCTTGAGACTGGTACTCTTTTTGAAGCTTCTGGGCAAACTCCTCATATTCCTTCTGTGCTTTTGCATACTCGTCAGAACGCTCTACTGCTGCGATTATCCTTGCCGAGTGTACAAATCCGACCGGGCCTGCTCCATCAGCAGCTCTAAGGCTCCTGTCTCCGATCAGGCTAACAACAACTGCCACAGCAGCAATAATGACGACAAGTAAACCTAAGAGTTTTGTCTGGGATTTTGACATTCCTACACTTCCTTTCACCAACACTCGCACTCTCTGTCAATGGTATCACACACAATGGTACTAACCACAATGGTATCACATAGCGGGAGGAACTTTCCAGGGTTTATTCCAGGGCCGGTTAGAACATTTGGCCAATACTCAGGTATGCCTGTCCTCCTTCCTTACCGAACCCGTAGTCAACCCGGAGCAGCCCAATGGGAGTGTCGACTCTGACACCCAGGCCTGCACCTGTTGAAAAGCCTTTTGCTGAAAGCTGCTCTTCCTTCAGCCATGCAGTACCCGTATCTACAAACACCACACCTTGCACGCCTTTGAATATCCGGAACCTGTATTCTGCGTTGGCAAGGAGCATGTTGTCACCGTAATACTCACCGTAATCATACCCGCGGAGCGTTTCACCACCGCCGATACGATACTGCTCATGGAGTGGAAGCTCTCCTATGGAAAGCCCGCCTAACACTCTGACTGCAAAGACCTGCTCAGGCCTGACTTCTCGATATGTGCTGCATTCTCCTTGGAATTTGGAGAATGTGTAGCTCCCGCCGAGGAGCCCGCCTGCAGTTTCAGCAGAAGCCCGCCAGTAAAATCCCTTAGTGGGATTCAGATAATGATCCCTTGTGTCACTGGTCAAAGACAGTGTAAGGCTTCTCGTCTCACCGCTGGGGTTCTCTCCCTGCTTCCATGTCCACCTTACCTTATCCTCATCTTCCTGCGGCACGGGGTTAAGACGGGTCGCGTCGATTCTGAGGGATAGCGCCAGCCTCAGATCCTGCTTCAGAGGCCTTCCTATAGACACATTTCCGCCTCTCCTAACCTCTTCATACCTGACCTCTTTAAGCTCCGCCCCTTCCTTCAATTGGAATTTGTCATCATTCCATCTGGTTGTCACTGTCTGGGTGCGGTTGTAGAGGTTAATACCGAACGAGGTCTGCTTCGTATCAATCCACGGATCATAGAAGCCTAGGGTGTAAGCACTTCTGCCCTTTCCAAACTGCCAATTGACATTCACAGTTTGAAGCCTGCCGAGGAAGTTGGATTCTGAAACCTCTATGTAGCCGATGAACTTTTCAGCAGTGCTGTATCCTGCTCCAAAGACCGCACTGCCTGTCCTCGTCTCTTTCAGCACATAGGTAACTATGTAAGAATTCTCATCATCAGCTACATCCAACTTGATGTCGATGGTTTCAAAGATTCCCAGGTTTATAAGCTTGCGTTGATCTTCGCGGAGCTTATTGATGTCAAGCAGCTCACCTGGCTTGACTGAGATGTATCTCTGTATCACATGGTCTTTGGTTTTCTTGTGACCCTCGATCTTGACATCTGCAACTCGAAGCTCTACAAGCTCTATTGTAATCTCACCGTGCTCCTGGATGCTGACGTCTTTGATCTTGGCGGAGTACCCTTCATTGTAATAATACTTCAAAATCCGCTCCAGGTCGCTGTTGAGCTTCTTTAAGTTGAGGATCTCAGCCGGCCGTATACTCATGAGGAGTTCCAGCTTATCCTCGCTGATAGCCTCGTTGCCCTTGAAGCTGACAGAGGTGATCTTAGGATTCTCTACGACCTCGTATACAAGCCTTATCCCTCCCAGCTGAGGATAAAACCTGGCTACTATGTCATAGAACAACCCGGTTTCACTTATTGCCTCAAGATCAGCTCTTACTGCACTCTCTGTCAATAGATCCCCGGGTTTGACCTGAATAACTTCGAAGATCTCCTCTTCAGAAACGTTCTCAAGCCCCTGAACTTCTACTGAGATTATTTTCTCACCTGTAGGCACCTGCGCCGAGACACAGGGAGCAAGCAGGAAGAAAAAAGATGCAATCAAAGCTACAACCAGCGCTGCTGAAACAAGTCGCACGCGGGTATTCTTAACTGCTGATTGGATTTCCCCGGATAGTGGGTTCACAATTGTCCCTCCTTAATCGTAGCTGGCATGTATTCACTTTTCTATTACTTTCACGGCTCCCTTTGGATGGTGTTCCGACGGAAAGAGAAATATCGGTATCCTCTTCTACCCGCCTCACGTAAATCCTTCCCATCTACGCATCCAAATATTGATGGTAGCAGCAAACAGTCCCAAATTATCTTCTGTCGCCCCGCCTAGAATCTCAGCCTTGCCTCAATGCCGAAGATCCTTTCGCCTTTATCATCAAGAGTGCCTGTGAATACCACGCCCGGACCGAGAAGGTAGTCAAATCTAAAAAGATCCGATGCCTCAGGGCCTAATCCCTTCTCATAACTGAGGTATAATTCGTCTACAAGATACTTGCCTATCCTCAAAGTCAACTGGTTGGAAGCACTTCTTTGGATGCGGAATTCATCTAAGGCAAGAAGGTCTTCAAATATCCGCCCAATCCCTCCTGATACGCGCAAGCGGAGCTCTTGCTCAAAGATTTTGGTTATTTCTTCTCTGAAAGCGCCTTCAACATCACCTGTAAGTATCCTTGTAACTGCACCGGGGTAGTTCAAAAGCGCAAGGATTTCATCATGGGTCAAAGGCGGGCTTGATGATAATTCCAAACCCAGGTTGTCAGGTAAAACCCCACGAAGGCCCAAGAATACTCTGATATCGCCTGAGACAGTCTCCGCATCCACTTCGATTCTGGGCATGAACCCTTGATGCTCTGTAAATTCGGCTGAAGCTTGCCGTACAGTGAATTCATTTCCGAAATAGGCAAACCAACCTCTTCGAGCTTCCATCCTCCCTGACAATTCCGGCTCTTTGAGAGTGCCGCCGACTCTCAAAGACCCTGATGCAGGGATGTCCATGATTCTCGTCCTCAGCCGAACATCCCCTTCAACATCTACAGTCAATGCTAAATCCGCATCAAAGGAGAGTTTCTGTTCAAAAGACCATGTGTCCGGAGATAATATTGCCTTAACCAGGCTAATACGTCCTGATATAAGAGGATGATGCACGGGACCGTCAATGTATATGTCAGAATTTACAAGGCTTCTGAATATCCCCGTATTCACCATGGCATCCTGGGTTTTGAGGCTCAAATCCAGGCTCAACCCTTCTTGCTCGTCAAGGAATGCTACACCACCTGATACATTGACACCGCCGCCTCCCAGTGTGCATGAGAACTTTTCAATTCTTGCCTCGGTCCCTTCGAACTCGACCCGGCAGTCAATGTCTCTGAACACGTCGGTAATGGGGAAAAGCTTTAGAGTCCCATCCTCTACTATGGCATAACCGTAAAGCCTGGGAGATTGGATTGTCCCTGCGATATAGAGATCTATATCAGTGGTGCCCTCCGCCCACTCGACTTGCGGCCAGAATATGGTGATGAGCCCCAGGTTTGCTTTGGTCATGGTAAGGCTTACGTTCAGCTCTTCATCGGATGAGTAAGACGTTATGCCTATTGCGTCAAGGCTATCCTTGGAAACGGGGATCCTTCCGCTTAAAGTAGCCTTGTGATGTCCCTGGAGTATCTCACCTTCTTCAATAGTGATTACGCCATTATTAAACGTCATTCTCGCATTGAGAAGATCAAACCCGAACCTGTCTACACTTCCGTCACGAATCCGAAGTGATAATGCCATGGACGGATCTTCGAGTTCTCCTTCTGCTCTAACCGCAAGATCGGCATTACCTGCAAGTTGGGATTTCCATCCTGCTACTGAGGAGAAGATGCTGACATCGAAATCCCTTGCGGAAGCTGCAAGAGACATGGGAGCGGATTGCCCCAGGCTGCCGGCAGCCTCAAAATACCCTCCTCTTGCCTGGGACAGCTGTAACAGTTCCACATTAACTGAGTCGCCTACCATCCTTGCATCAAGTGCAGCCTTTTCAAAGGGGACCCCTGCTATTGACAGGGAATCCGATTTAAGCCGCAATTCGAAGGAAGGCTCTCTAAGATCGCCCGTGACAACGACTTTGCCGCTGATCCTACCTTCAATGGGATCTCTCTTTCCGGGGCGTATCACTCCAAGGGCGGTCTTTGAGTCAATCTCCTCTATCGTCAATGTGAGGTTTATCGTTCTGTCCTCATTTAAGCCTATGTTTCCTTCAGCCATGACCTGGCCTAATCCGTCCTTGATTACTACCTGGGTCAATCTAATATCATCATTGCCTAGTTCCATGTGACAAGTTACATCATGCAATACGGCGTCCAAGACTTGCACATCTTCTGCGACAATCTGCCCTTCCAAATGTACGTTACTGAGCTGACCTGTTATCCTTCCGGTAAAACCGGCTCTTCCCCCTTTTACCGGGTTGTCGGGGATCTCCACAGGCAGGTTCGACAAATCGAAATCTTCGCCACGGACATCGAGACTGAGCTTGCCTTCACGTGTTATGTTTCCTGCTGCGCTGATCCTAATACCGCCCATCTCGATTAATGAATCCTCTATGTTCAGGGTATCTTCGGAATATGCAAAGCCTGTTCTTAAATCGTCCAGCTTGATGCCGTGTATCTCACCTGATGTAAGCCTCACTTCTCCGCCGGCTTCCGGGCTCTTTGTCGTCCCTGAAAAAGCAGCCTTACCGGAAAGCGCTCCTCGCAGCGGGATTTCACCAAGCCCTAAAACAGATGCAAGGTCATCAACAGGCAATGCATTAACAGTCGCAACAAGGTCGAATTCAGGGTATTCTCCGCCAAGCTCTATTACTCCTGAAATCTGTCCGGTTGCATCCCCTTTAACCACTGACGTATTGAAAAGGCGGATTACGCTATCCTTGAAGCTCACACGGCCTACTGTTGAGTCCAGCTCAATCTCGCCAATCGCGGGATTCGTAAGTTCAAGGAGTCCGTCTATGGAAAGGGCCTTCTCCTTGCTTGAAACAGTCCCGAGGAAATCGCCGGTGCCTGTAACCTCCGGGTATTCAAGAAGGTCACTCAGCTTTTCCAGGCTAACCGCCTGTGCAGCCACTTGCAGCTCAAAATCGGCATTATCATAGACTGTTCCTTTAGCAGTCAGATTCCCGTCAGGGCCTTCTGACACCAGCCCGTCAATGATCACCTTTTCCTCATCTGCTGTGAAGTCCACCTTTAGATTGTCAAAGGAGTAGACATTAAGAGAGCCGTCTTGGACAGTGCACGCTCCTTGAACACTCCAGAAATCTCGCTCAGCCTCAAGCACGACCTTGCCTGACAAAACACCTTCGGTTATGATGTCTTCCCATGCAAAGTAGGATGCAGCTTCCTTTGCCGGAAGCTCATCTAACTCAAGGGACAGCCACGTCCATGGATTCTGTCCCAAGCCATCTTCCGCTTGCTTGAAGAGGGCAACACCGCTTACTGAAATCTCTCCGCCCATAGCAGCAACTACAGTATCAGAAAGAGTGATACCGTTCTTTCCGTAGCTGAACCGCCCTTTGGCCTCTGTTGCTTCAACAGGTTTTCCCAGGACTTCAAAGGAGAGATCTGATACCCGGAACCTGCCTTCTGCCCAGAGATCCTCAAAAGGCCCTGCAATGTTCACGGAAAACTCGCCTCTCCCTTTCATATCACCTGGGATGTCCAGGTTAAACAGGTCTTTAACATCGGCTAACCCGATATCGCCGGCGTATACGTTAATATCAAAACTGGGGTTGCCCAGGTCAGTAATTGAGCCTTCAACCTCGACAGCAGAATCTCCGAGCATCATTATGAGCCCATCTGTGCTTATGCTGGTTCCTAACAGCCTGACTACGCCTTCAACATTTGAAGCAGGTGAAGGCAATCGGGCATGTTGGATCTCCACGCCTGAAAACGAAACCTCACCTGTGAAATCCAAGTCCGGGTAGAATCCTTTAATAGCTATATCAAGCACAGCATTGCCTGACACGCTAAGAGGCGCACCTGCCACAACGATTTCTCCCAGTTCTTCGAAGGCCAAATCCCTACTTCTCACTGTGATATCTATCTCAGGCGTTTGACCTAAGTATAATAAGCCTGATGCCTCAAACCGTGACCTTCCGAAGTCTCCGGTCATTCCCTTGATATCTACGGACTCGCCATCAAAATCTATCTCAGCAACGATGTTATCAAGCAGTTCGCTGACTGCTTCAAGGCCAAGGATTCCTTTCATTATTAGAACCTTGCCTTCAAAGGACACGCTGCCGTCTGGGATTCTTTCGAAGCTCAAATGAGCTGCACCGTTTCCGCTGAGTTCTCTAATCCCGGGATAAATCCGGTCTGCCGCAAAAGATGCGCTTGACAAATCAACTGTGCCTTTCAATGAAACAGCACCGTCAGACCGGCTTTCAAGGCGAATCGTGCTCCTGGCCTTGCCTACAAGGCTTTTGACACCGTCTATGACATCTGATGCACTAAACAAAGCTTCGCTTAAACTAAGCGTACCGTTATATGACGGTGTAAGGCCTGAGCCTCCTGAAAACGAGATCTCCAGCCGGGCGTCACCTTCAATGGACTCGATTCCTTTCAGCAATTTACCCGCTTTGAGCCTTCCACGAGAGACAACTGCATCACCCTGGAAAGACCCGCCTGAAGCACCGCCTTGGAACTTCAAATCCAGGACTACATCACCGTCAAGCCGGTGAAATCCTTCAATCAAGTCCTTAAGCACGACTGTGCCGGATGCAACATTCAGAACTCCGTCGTATTCGATTCCTTCACCTGTGCTTCTGAAAGAGAATTCAGAAGTTGCGTTTCCATCAAGGCTGTCAATGCCCTGGTAAATGTGTTTTGTGCTGATGTCGGCTGAATGCACTGTTGCTTTTCCGTAATATGTGAGATCGCCTTCACCGGATGATGAGAACTTTATGTCAAGGTCACCTAAGCCTCGGGCTTTCACAAGACCGGGCATAGCTTCATCTGCAACAAAAGAGCCGTTCTCTATCATAACTTCACCGGTATAGCCTTGGACGTTAGGCCCTTGGGCAACAAATCGCACCCATCCTTCGGCATTTCCGCTGAGAGAGCGTATGAAACCACCGAACTCTTCTGCCTCCACAGCGCACCTGCCGGTAGATATAATCAGTTCAACAGCCGTGTCTTCTTGATGCTTCCCTTTGAAACCTAAAGTACCGGTAATCGGGCCTTCCAAGCGCCGTATACCTTCTGCGATTTCTGAAGCTACGAGATTGCCTTGCTCTATACGCCCGCTGCCTTCATACTGTAAAACAGTGTCCCCTTCGCCACGGAAGCTGATGTTGAGCGAGCCTTCACCTGAAAACTCCTCTATTCCGGAAGCGGCATCTGATGCTTCCAGTGTGGCTTTACTGATGTTCACATCTCCGCTGTATTTCAACGATCCTTCAGAATTTGCCACAAAGTCTATGGCGCAGGAAACCAGCCCCTCGGCGTGTTTCAGCCATGGCAACCCTTCGTAGACCTTAGCCGCTCCTTCTGAAAGACTGATCTTTCCGCCGTACTCTGTCGTCCCGGGCAACTCGCCTCGAATTATAATATCTCCACCGGCTCTCATATCTGACACTTCAAGCCTTGCCGTTTCAATGGTGCCGTCAACCTCTGCCAAACCGTCTCTAAGCTTCAGCACGCCGTCATACTTGAAGATCCCCGGAAACTCTCCTCGAAATTCGAACCTACCTTCTAAAGCTCCCTCAGATAACCTGATCTCTCCGGAAAGATCCTCCTCACCGGAAGGCTTATCAGGCAGAAGCTTATAGTCAAGAACTACGCCGGAACCTACGACATCAAGGAAGCCTGTATATGTCAGGTTTTCTCCTTCTTCTTTGGAGAATCCCAAAGCCCCTTTTAACTCTCCTTGAAGCAGTTCAATGCCTTGCTCGGGAAACGCAGAATCAGCGTACCCTGAAATCAGCCTTACCTGTCCCTCGTAACCTGTGAGGGCTTTCCCGAAGCTTCTGAAGGTGAAGGAGCCTTCAATATCTCCTGATATTTCCTTCATCCCCGGGAATACCTCAAACGCGCTCATAACCGCCTTATCCATTCTTACAGTGCCGTAAGTCTCTATCCCTGTGTCTCGCCTTCCGGCAAGTGCAAGGTTGATACGTGCAGGCCCTTCCAACTTGAGAGAAGAATCCTCAAGCTCAACGGCTTTCTTCAAGGCTTCACCTGCTGACAGGAATGGGGTATCTAAAGCCACGTCCCCTTCAAAGGACAGAAACTCATCTTCAGGGTTCTTCCAGAACTCAACCTCTGCCTTACCTTGCGCCGCGGTTTTCCCAAATCCTAACTCCTCGTCATGCCATTCAAGACTCAGAATATCCAGGCGGCTCATCCCCTGGTAGGCGAGGCCTTCGTTATCAAGTTGAAAGTCTAAAGCAAGGCTCAAACGGACATCAACATCTCGCAACTCTCCGGCATACTCTCCGGCATCCGGAGTTATGCTGTCCAGAGTGATGGCAGGCGCACTGAACTCGGCACCCGCTATATTGACGTTACCTCGAATCCTGCTTCCTCCGTCAGGCTCAGGCCTTATGTGGGCCTCTATGTTGACTGTTCCGCCATGAAGGTTAGCAGCATCAAGGATACTCAGGATCTCTCTTGCGGTTGCAGGGATCCCTTGGCTATCTTCGCCGGGTTCAACTGATTCAGCTAAGAGGGCATCTAAAACACCTGACACATCTCTTAACAGGTCTCCGGATACAGGCCCGCTGAGGCCGATATCGCATGTTAACCCATGTGTCATGAGATCATATCCGCCTGTTGCTGCTATGCGAGTCCGGTTTTCGTCTCCTGCGAGCAGCCGGATCTCGCCTGCGATCTCAAACCCGGTGAACACAGCTGCCCCTGTTATTCCTGAAAGGACAACAGGCCTTCCCAGTCCCGGAATTCCAATGATTTCGCATCTTCCGTCTTTGACAGATATTGAACCTTGGAATCCATCCAGGAAACCACCTGCGGATTCCAGTTGGAAATCCGTATCGACCTCTGAAAGCCTAAAATCCGGTGGGAGTTCTATCCTAAGGTCGGGTTCGATTAGAAGTATGCCTGTTATGGCTTGGGCAATGCTCTTACGTTTCGTGATGACATCAAACAGGGAATAGCTTACTTCCACTCGGCCGGCTGAAAAAACCGGAACATCGGCACCGGAACCGTCTGAAAAAGACAAGTCAGACAATACTACTTCGTTTAAGTTCTTACCTGTGATAGATCCGATCCCCACATCGAACCCGAGGGCTTGCTCGAGGGTCTTTTGTATGGGTTCACGCGCAGCTTGGAGAAGGGCGTTCCGGATCTTGAGGAGATTGCCATAGGCATAGAGAAGCGCCGCAGCAATGACAACAATTGCCACTACAAGCACTATTCTCCTTTTGCCCAATGAAGATGGCATAATCTCCCCTCCCAGCTTAAACATAGTTCGACGTAAAGTATTTCATTCCTCCATAAGTAAGCGCCCCCACGCTGCGCGCAGGGGCGCCAGTTCATGCTACTGATGGAAAGTAGAGCCAAACTACCTAATAACAGTCACTTTCAGCTCTGTCTCGCCTTCGATTACATAATCCGTTGAGACTACGACTTTTACCAGGTCATCCGGCTCATCCAGGTCCATTTCGACTTCGTCAAGCCGAGGCGCCGTCTCTTCCGCGCGCTGCGGAATCTCATCTTCCACTTGAAGATTTGCTGCAAGAGGCATTGTGTCTGTCTCCAAAACACCTTCATCTATTGGAATCGCCTCATCTGAAATTGCCTCATCGAACTCCTCTTCCCTACCTGGGAAGAACTCTACCACTATTTCATTGTTTTTCTCCCTTTCGGTCATGTCGCGAATGTATTTCTCCAGGCTTTCAACGGGAGAACCGTCATCTTTAGTGTCTTGCTCTTCTTCCTCAGAACTCAGGGTGCCTCCACCCCGAACCGTAAGGTAGAGTGTCCCGGATTCTGCGTACTCAGGAATCTCCACGTACACACTTTTGATCTCGGGCTCACCTCGATAAGGACGGAGACTGACTTTTATCTCTACAGTTTCACCAGGCAAGACGTCCTCCTTTTCAGCTTCAGCATGGAGAATGCGGGCTGTTTTCCTCTGCTCCTCAATCTCCATATAGGCTTTAATCTCGGTGACATCGACTTCTTGAAACTCATTATCCACCAGCGCAACGAGAACATCAAGGAGCTCTCCGGTGGACATTGCCGATATGTCGGCAAAACTGTAGAACATGTTTTCCCTTGAAATCGGCGTATCAAGGTTTTCAGTGTTGATCTCAAAGCTGACAAGGCTTGTGCCTTGCCCGATCCTGTCTATTGCAGAGTCAAGGCACTCTATAAGGAATGTAAACAGGAAGCTGTCAATGAGCACTTCGCTCTTGACAATCTCAGCGCTGAACGTCCTTACCGCACCTGTATCTTTGTCCTTTACAGTCAAGGCCACAGGAATGGTCCGAGGCGCCCCACCTAATTCAACAAGCACTCCTGTGGAGCGGTCTTGCGTTACTGCACCAACGACATTAAGAGGGCTCCCTACTTTGAAACACCTGAGGATTGAAGACACAACCCTATGCACTTCAGCTGCGGTTGCGATGTAACCTGCTTTTCCCATAAGAAGCACTTCGTGTCCGAATGCTACCACAAGGTCGCCTTTTTTGTAAGTTGCAGTACCAATGACAGTAGCGGAAACATCGCCTCTCATGAGCTGCACGCCTACAGCTGAGCCTGGCTCAAGCGAGACTTCATCCTGTGTAGACGGGGCTTGGGCAATCCCTGCGCTTACCGGCTGAAGGCCGTATCCTTTCAACTTCTCTGCCAAGGATTGAAATGCCCGTCCTCTGATTCCGCTCAGCATTACAGGGCTCTTTACAGGGGCCATCACTAAAGGAGCTTCAGTGTCTAGGCCTAGCTGCGTCTTCAAGCCCTCGCTGACTACGACAGGATCACCCAACGGGCCGGCTGCAACGTGATATCCCTGCTGGGCTTCGAACACTCTGAGTATTTCTCCGATAGGGGTAACAAGGCCGAGATACGGATCGGAACCTGCATCTAAGGCGTGGGTTATTGCACCGATAAGACGTCCGTCTACATACACGGGACTTCCGCTCATTCCTGATGCCAGCCCGCCTACTGCTTCTATGGCGTCTCCGCTTGCCTTTATAAGAACATAATCGCCTGAGGCTGCCCCGCCTTTCATAACAGCCAAGACTTCTATGTCAAAGGTGTCTATCTTTGTACCCGAGAAGACAGTCTTGGCAATACCTTTCATCCCGGGCATCACCTGGGAAATGGGCATAAACTCCGGATCCTGCTGCGCTTCTGCCTCAGAATACGGAAACACCCCGAATCCTATTAGCAGTAAACCCAAGACAACTGCAACAGTTGCTGTAAAAAGCTTTTTACCTGCTGATTTCCCATTGATCCAGCCTACAATCATATCAGTAAGATTCTCCCTTCACCATTCTTCGCCAATCACATGCGTCATTCCCATGGGTCAATCACATGATTCAATCGCATGTCGCTCACCTGTGTTACGGACTCTCGGACGTTGTCTCAGGTGTGCCGGCAAACACAAGAATCGCGTCAGCTACTTTTCGTTCTCTCCCGTCTGACGGGGTATTCATGACAAAGTTGCGAACAACCATTGTGGAAGAGCCCCCGCCGTCTAAATTCATTGCATCCTTTGCACCTAACTCAAGTGCGATGTGGGCTAATTCGTCCAAGGTCACTCCGACGCTGTGGTATGCCTTGCGCCCGGTAACAGCAATCAAAAGGAGCTTGCCGTCGTCGGTCACTCCGACAGCAGTTCGGGGAGCACGGCCTGAAGCTACATCCGGCTTGAACTGTTCTTCAAGGGAAGTCACATGGATTTCTCCATCCTTTACCAGCCGCGGACCGCCACCTACAGCGTATATCACTCCTTCTGCCAACCAATCAGGAGTCAAATTGCCTGATGTGTCAACTGACACATTATCAATGAGGATCCTTCTATCACGGGTAATCCCCATGGCAGTCCTGTTCATAATCGGCAAGCTCTTGAGTTTTCCGTCTACGATGATGAGGCCGAGAGGTGTGCCGTCTGACGCGTGAAACACGCCGTTAACCCCTGCTATCGCGCCAGACCGTGATACAAGTTCACTGACAGGGGCCAGGCCGAAACTGTCATAAGAACCTGCAAGGGCAGTCTTTACCTCTACGTTTTCGTCACTTACGTCGATCTCGAGGACATCAACGACAACAGGGCCGGAAGGAGTTCCGCTGTTCAAGGTAATGTAGCGGATTCCGGGNCCGATGGTGAGCGCGGAAATACTGCTGTAGACCGTCGGCACATCTACAACAAGCCGTACAGGATCCTGCAGCCAGAACGCGGTCACATCAGGAAGCGCGTAATTGAGGTCTATAACCGCCCTGGCCTTTCCTTGCTCCAAAGCGGAAAGTCTTACTTGACTGACTGCCACATGGTCTAAGAGTGCATCAAAAGCCTTATCCAAGTATGTATCTTCAAAATCAATTACCACTCTGGGCGGGTTTTTCATCTGCATGACCTTGAACGGGACTTCCTTTGTCACATGAAACACAACCCTGACTTTGTCAGGATGGATTCCATGCCTTACCTGGGTCAGATGGGCCATTTCATCTATGAGCCAAGGCCTGCGGATATGGACTTCCATTGCCCGCAAGTCCCACGACACATCGTAATCCCCGGTTACTCTAAGAAGCTCGACAGGGACAAAAGGAACACCGTTTATACTGACAGGAGGTTCGGTAAAGGTCCTCTTCTCGCCGGAAGATAGCTGCCAGTCCGTACGATCGAGCAAGACTTCAAATTCACCGCCGGGTACGCTGTAAGAAACCCTTTCTGCACCGGGATCGTATCTCATGGAGATATTTAGGATTTCAGCTACGAAGGTTGCTGGCACAAGGAGAGCATTGCCTTTAATAACGGCAGGCACAGGAAGAATAGTTCCGCTTTCATCAATGGCCAGCCTTGCGTCGTGGATTTTGTAGGCTTCACCGATTGTCACCCACGAGGCACTGCAAGGTGCCGCAATGAGCAAGAAGATGATACAGAAAGCAATAGCTGCCCGAACTCCCACACAATTGCAGGGGTGTTTCATGAAATAAGTAGACCTCCTTCCACAGGCAACCTTAACCTTTTCAGTTCTATATTAAAGCCTGTTATCCTCTTGAAAGAAAGATGGTTCCGGATGGATCTTTTTGAGGATTCCGGAGGTGATCAGGCCGGAACGCACAAGACGTCGGTTTACACAGGTATAGAGCCTGCTACCAGGCTGTTTTTGAGAAACTCCGGTGACCCGAAAAGCTTGCTTGTGCCGATAATCACGCAACTCATGGGGTCTTCTGCGATGTGGACAGGAATTCCCAGCTCTTCTGACAGCCGCTTCACAAATCCATTGAGAAGGGCGCCTCCGCCGGTGCAGACTATTCCCCTGTCAATAATATCTGCAGCCAGTTCAGGAGGAGTCCGTTCCAGGACTCCTTTGACACTGTTGATAATCTCGCTGACAGGTTCAAAAAGAGCCTCGTAAGCTTCCCAGGAGCTTAAGTTCATAACCTTTGGCAACCCTGTGACAAAATCCCTTCCCCGCATTTCCGCAGTCTCCGCGGGTTCGGTCGAACTCACGGGATAAGCTGACCCTATTCGGATCTTGATGTCTTCCGCGGTGCGCTCTCCTATCAGGAGGTTATGCTCGCGTCTGACATATCTGATGATAGCTTCATCAAACTTGTCTCCTCCGATTGCACAGGAATCAGCAACAACGATTCCGCCAAGGGAGATGACTGCAATATCAGTTGTCCCTCCACCGACATCAACAACCATATGGCCGGAAGGTTCCCATATGTCGAGGCCTGCTCCGATAGCTGCGGCCATAGGCTCTTCCACGAGATAGGTCTGCCTTGCCCCGGATTGCGATGCGGCTTCAAGCACTGCCCTTCTGTGGACCCCTGTTACCCTGGAAGGAATGCATATTATTACCCTGGGCCGTATCAGGACTTTTCTGCCACATGCACGGTTTATAAAATGACGGAGCATCGCCTGGGTTATCTCATAATCGGCAATAACTCCGTCCCTCATAGGCCTGATAGCTGATATGGAACCGGGAGTCCTCCCAATCATCCTGCGGGCCTCTCCACCGACTGCTAACACTTTGCGTGTTTCGCCGTCAACAGCAACAACTGACGGCTCGCTGAATATTACTCCTTTCCCTTTGACGTAAACCCTTGTATTGGCTGTTCCGAGATCAATCCCGATATCCATAGACAGCCCGAGCATGGGTTTATTCCTCCTAGATGCGTGAATAGGACGGTTCCTCAATGCAGCCGGATTGGAAGGCTTATCCAATGTAGAAATAACAAAAAACCGTCGCAAGGTAGTTTCTTCTACGTACTGCGAAGATTTCCTCCAAAGAGAGAAGACACCTATCGCCGTTTTTTCTCTCTATATTTCCTTCTTGTCGCTTCCCCGCCACGAATATGACGTTCTGCCTTATTCTGCTCCAGTACTTTTTTGACTTTTTTCGAGAGAGGCTTACTTATCAAGGGAAGTCTCTCGGTTACATCCTTGTGCACAGTACTCTTGCTGACATTATAAATCTTGGCCGTCTGTCTGACAGTAGACTTAGTCTCAATAATGTGGCCGGCAATGTCAAGCACTCTACGCCGAATGTAATCCCTCATACTCGCTGCCCCCCTGCCCCGGTTTAATACCATGTATATTCCTGGAACAGCGAGATATGTCAGGCTTACCTATGAGAGAACAGTATAGGATTACCGAAGTGTTACGGCATTACTGAAATGTTAAAGGGTCCACTGCTTCGTTTTGAGAAATCACTTCAAAGTGGAGATATGACCCTGATGTAACACCTGACGAGCCGGATCTTCCTATAATCTGTCCTTGCTTCACTTGATCTCCCGGCTTCACAGAGACTGACTCCAGGTGACCGTACTTTGTCGTGATACCGTTTGCATGCTCAATGACGACACACAGGCCAAGCTCCCTTTCGGTGTCTGACCCGACGATTTTGCCTGAAAAGGCTGCACCTACCGGAGAGCCGTCGGGTGCCTCAATATCGACCCCCGTATGATACCGCCAATCCCGATACACAGGGTGTTTCCGCCATCCGAAATCTGACAGGATCTTTCCTTGAACAGGCATTACCATCTTTTCTTTGGCAGGTGCTGCACTTTCTCTGGTAGTAGTGCTCGTGGTGGCAGGTGTAGTACTCTCCCTTACAGGCGCAGTACTCACCTTGGCCGGTTCAGTCCGTCCTTGTGTGGGCTCCGGACTTTCTTTAACTCCACTTTCCTTGGTAGATGCGGTGCTTTCTCCAACAGGTGCAGCACTCGTTCCGGCGGATACAGAGCTTTCACCGGTTGGCGCGGTTGACTCGGTTTTCGCGGGAGTTTTGCCGGCAGATCCGGCGCTTTCTCCTGCTGATTTCTCAGGCGGGATCTCAGCCGGTATAGGCCCTACAACTCCTGCGTCTTTAACATGGACCGATGATGGGGTTGTATCTGTCCCTTTCGAAGCCCCAGGGCTTTCCGTCACACCGGCAGACTCTTGGACCGCAGTCTGATGTGCGGCACCGTCTCCCGGTATTGCGCTATCACCGGGTGTCACACTTTCTCCTGGAACCGCACGTCGCTCTGATATTGCGCCTTCTCCCGGTATTGCAGCTTCTCCCGGCATTGTGCTTTCTCCTGGTATCGTGCCTTCTCCCGGTATTGTGCCTTCTCCTGGCATTGCACCTTCCATAACAGTAGCATCAGCTAATTGAGAGCTCGTCCCATGGACATCGATTTCCTGGATAGTCACGAAATCACTTGGCAATATGGGCTCCATAGTCGCTCTGCCGACAAAGAATCCGGATGAAAAAGCAATCACGGTTAGAGCAACCAAAACAACAATGTCTCTTAAAGGAGGCATATCATTCCGCATCTTTACGAAGAACTCGCGGATGCTCCGTAGGCTCGCATCGATCCTGGCTTTGAAACCGGAAGCTTGGTTTTTCTTATCAGATGGAGATTTTGTCTTAGGGTGCTTCTTATCTGCACTACTCTCCATAGCATCACCCCAGACAATATTCTCTCCAATACTTTCCTGTCTATACAGACAGAGGATTTACAGACAAAGTATTTACAGATAGAGGATTCACAAATAGAGGGTTTTTCAGATATAGGAGTTTCAGATAGAGGGTTCTCAGATACAATGTTCCCAAACAGAGGATTCCCGAACAGAGAATTCATGCTTCAGCGGTTCCCCGCCCCCTCCTCGGACCCTACCGTAAGCCGGTCACATTCATTTAAGAGCCTTTCCGTTGCTGAATGGCGCATCTCGAGAGCCAATGAAAACAGTCTGAGGCTCTTTAGGTAGTTAATTGGTTCACCGGGTGAGCCATCCACGCTTCGTTTCGCGCGGTTCGACTGGAGGATGGCTCACCTACAGAGCCAAAGAAACATAATTTGGGAGCCTTTGGTCGCAGATTGGCTCATTCTGAGAGCCATTTGCGTCTCTATAGGCGCGGTTCGACTGAAGGGTGGCTCACCTGCGAAGCCAACGGGAACCGTCAGCGGTGCCTTCAGCGGCTGAACGGCTCATTTCGTGAACCGATCCAGCGGTCTCCGGGGCTTCCACGGGTTCGAACGGCTCATCCGCTGAACCAATCAGAGCGTTATAGGTGTTTTTCAGGCGCCGCCTGGCTCATTCTACGAGCCATTTGCGTCTCTATAGGCGCGGTTCGACTGGAGGATGGCTCACCTAGTGAGCCAATAAGATATGATTTGGCAGCTTTTTGCTGAAGATCGGCTCATTGCGTGAGCCACCTAGAGCGATTTCGAGGCTTTAGTGTAGCCGGATGGCTCTTATCGAAAGCCAACAACACTCATTTAGCGCTGTTTCGGCTGGCGAATGGTTCACACGTTAAGCCGTTCCGGACGTTCTGGAGGCTTTATGGCAGTAGAATGGCTTAACTCGTAAGCCAATCAAAGAGTTTCGTGACTTTCCACGGCCGCAGATGGCTCAGGAGATAAGCCGATAGGAGAGGTGCAGACGTTTTTCGCTTGCCGGTTGGCTCATCATGAGAGCCGTATGCGCCTTTTTGAACAACTGGTCGGTGATTGCAACGTGCAATACCGACCGCCGAAGCATAGGGACACTTTAAGGCACCTAAACAGCAGGCATACCTATCCACGTATACCTATCTACGTATACCTATCAGAATCGTCGATCATCTAATAGCCGCCTATTCAGTGTAACTCACGACCTCGATCCCCTGGTAATAGTGCTTAAGGATCTCCTCGAAGCTCTTTCCTGCTTCAGCCATAACATTGGCTCCATACTGGGACATTCCGACACCATGGCCGTACCCTGTGGTTACAATAAGGATTTCATTCCCGACTACACGATAAGTCATCTTAGTCGAGGGAAGGCCCAAAAGGGTCCTCAACGTGTACCCGCTGAATACTTTGTTTCCGATTCGGATTTCTTTGACACGGCCTGCTTTAGATGCAGCCAGTATCTCAATGGGCTTATCCATCCGCTCTGTAGAGATGACCTGGACGTCCTTGCCTGCAACCTTATACGTCGTTGCTTTCTGCTCCTTTAAGCTGGTATCCAGCTTCTTCTCAAGGTCATCCATGGTAAATCTGAACTCCTTGCGGAAATCGGGTTCTTTTGCTTCGAACTCAGTAGAGACACCTCGCAAATACGGAAGAGGATTAGACCACACTTCTTCTGAGTTATCAGTGGCTCCTCCTGATGCAGCATGGTAGCAAGCTTCTATCAAGTTCCCCTGGTATACGGTGACCAGTCCCCTTGTAGAGTTTACTGCGTCTTGGATTTTCCTCGCGTATATCGGGTAATTGATATATCCTACCCTTTCGCGCAATTCATCCTGGGATATCCATGCCTGACAATGCGTATGGTCTGTGCACACGTCCGCCCCCGGATTAGCAGTGCATCCTGTCCCGCCGAAAGCTGTCATCTTTTTCAGAGCAAATGTTCTAGCTGCCACAGCCTGCGCCTTCAGAGCTTCAATGCCGAAAGATGCCGGCATTTCTGCAGCTACTACTCCTTTTATATACTCTTCTAACGGCATTTCCTGAATCTCATTGGAAGGAACGACGAAAACCTTGACAGTGTCCTCATCAGAACTCAATGGGGGAGTGGGAGGGGAAGTAGTAAGTCCGCATCCTCTGACGATGATTGAAGGGATGACAATCACCACGAGAACACAAAACCCGACGCACACAATGATCCATTGGCCCATATTGTGTTCCTCCTGCTAAGAAATAACCGCTTGTCTATTGATCTACCTATAGACTTATCTATACTCGGCAGAAGGATCGATTAGAACAGGGAAATACTATGAGGCAGTCGCAGCAGAGGCTTTTTCCTTTTCAGAAGGGGATTTCCGGGTTATACTGGCCCCAAGGGCGCATAGCTTCTTTTCAAGATCCTCGTAACCCCGGTCTATATGCGCGATATTGACTACTTCGGTCGTTCCGTTAGCAACCAAACCGGCAATGACAAGGGCAGCTCCTGCCCGAAGATCAGTTGCAGCCACCGGAGCACCTGACAAGCCGCCTACGCCTTCGATAATCGCGGCTCTTCCGTCGATCTTTATCTTCGCACCCATCCGAGCAAGCTCATATACATGCATGAATCTGTTTTCAAAGACAGTCTCAGTAACAATACTCATTCCGTTAGCTAAAGACAGAAGTGCCATAAACTGAGCCTGAAGATCCGTTGGAAAGCCCGGATACGGCATGGTCTTTATATCTACTGCAGTAGGCTCTTTGTCCGAAAAAACGTGAATCTCCGATTCTTCCACATCAACATGAGCGCCGATCTCGCGCAACTTAGCGATTACTGCGGTAAGATGCTCAGGCACTACATTCTCAAGGATTACATCGCCTTTGGTGATGGCTGCAGCTGTCATGTACGTGCCTGCCTCTATCCGATCGGGGATGACTGTATGGCTTGTGCCTTGCAGCTCGCCTGCACCACGGATTCGGATGACACCTGTGCCTGCACCCACGACTTTCGCACCCATCTTAGTCAAGAGGTTTGCAAGATCTACGATTTCCGGTTCCCTGGCCACGTTCTCCAAGACAGTATCGCCCCGGACGAGAGCAGCCGCCATCATCGCGTTTTCAGTCGCTCCTACGCTGGGATAGTCGAAATATATATGAGCGCTCTTAAGGCCGTTGGGAGCACGTGCTTCAATATACCCACTTTCCACAGACAGCTCCGCCCCCATGGCACTGAAAGCCTTAAGGTGGAGATCTATCGGCCGCGAACCTATAGCGCAGCCTCCGGGCATGGGCATGCGGGTGTAACCGAATCTGGCCAACATCGGACCGGCGATAAGAAATGAAGCCCTCATGCGTTTTACGAGGTTATAAGAGACTTCTCCTGCAACTGCATCCTGGGCATTAAGGGAAAGGCATCCCGGACCCCAGTGAACACCTACACCGACACTCTCCAGGAGCTCACACATGGTGTTTATATCGTCAAGGCCTGGCACGCCTGAAAGGTTCACCGTCTCTCCGGTAAGGAGGGCAGCAGCAATAACAGGCAAAGCGGCATTCTTTGCCCCTGATATCGCCACGCGTCCGGTTAATCTTGCTCCTCCTTGAACGAGGAGAGTTTCCACACAACTTCCTCCTCTCAACCCAGCACAACTCAGCACTCAATAAGCAGAAATATCAGCGTTTTAGAAAAGAACCTCGTCCATCAGTCTATCATCGCCAGAATCAGGCTTCAACTGGAAACATAAACCTATTTACCTATAGCATGTATTATGCCCAGATTATCCCTGAAAATCCACAGGCTTCTCCGGAACCAGCCCAAACCTCCACAGGATCGCGTCACGAATGCGGAGTGCAGCTTGTCCGTCGCCGTAAGGGTTAGGCGCCTCAGACATCTTTCTGTACTCATTGGCATCATCAAGAAGCCTCTGCGTAAACGTGATGATTCTCTCTTCATCTGTGCCCACAACAGCCAGAGTCCCTGCATCGACACCTTCAGGCCGCTCCGTGACGTCTCTCAGCACAAGGACCGGCTTATCCAAAGAAGGCGCTTCTTCCTGTAAGCCGCCGGAATCTGTAAGGACCAGGTAACACCTGGACATGAGACCTACCATTGTTTGATAGTCTACAGGGTCCAAAAGACGGATGCGGGGCATGTCAGACAGGATCTGAAAAACGTCGTCTCTGACTGCGGGATTCATGTGGACAGGCCAAACCACCTCAATATCAGGCCTTGTTTCCACGAGCCTCTTGATAGCCCAGCAAATCCTTCGTAGCGGCTCCCCCAGATTCTCGCGGCGGTGCGCAGTAACAAGCACGACTTTCCTATTCAAATAGTCAATAGATGCAAGTTCAGGCAAGGTAAACTCAAACGGCATTCCCGCAATATCAAGGAGAGCATCAATCACTGTATTGCCTGTAATATGGATTGAATCACAAGGCGTGCCTTCGCGCACAAGGTTATCCTTGTGTGTGGCAAGAGGGGCAAAGTGGATGTCAGAAAGGCACCCTGCCAGGCGCCGGTTCATCTCCTCCGGATAAGGCGAGTACTTATCACGGGTCCTGAGGCCTGCCTCAACATGGCCCACTTGAACGCGGTGGTAAAACCCGCAGAGCGCACCTGCGAATGTTGTGGATGTATCTCCATGCACCAGAATCAGATCAGGCTTTTCCTTTTCCAACANCTCTTCCAGCCCGCTCAGTGTGCGGATTGTGATCTGAGACAGCGATTGCCCTTCCTGCATTATGTTGAGGTCATAGTCAGGGATAATACCGAAGATGTCAAGGACTTGATCGAGCATTTCGCGGTGTTGGGCAGTTACAGCCACAACCGTTGACAACTCATTGGAACTCCTGAGAGCCTGCACCACCGGAGCCATCTTAATTGCTTCCGGACGAGTTCCGAACACTGCCATGACTTTCTTCTTCGGCATTCCGATCCCCTTTCAACAATCTCCTACAATAGCTCTTACTCTGATTATTAGGAAGCCCGCAATCTAACACATGAGCCGCCGGACTCTTCTACAGATCAGAAGACGTCTAATGCAACATATCAGCGTCATCCGGCAATGCACCTTCGTATCGTATCACTTACCTATGCTGGGTTTCTACGTCTCCTCTTTGTGTATCCCGCGTGCGGGTGATCCAGAGCTTTCGGCTGGATATTAAGATAACGCTTAGAAGCGCAGCAACTACAATATAACCGGTAAGCGTCACACCTGCCTTTGCCATAAGAATAGCCATCAGTCCAAGGCAACCTGTGATCGCATATATAAGGACTACCGCTCCCCTGTGGGAAAACCCGTTACTCACAAGCCGATGGTGGATGTGCTCCTTATCCGCCTCGTAGAACGGTGTACCGTTATGAACTCTGCGGACTATCGAAAAGACCGTATCAGCAATAGGCACACCCAGAGTAAACATAGGGACAGCCAAAGCAAGTGTAGCTGCACCTTTCAACGCGCCCTCAACCGAGATCACAGCAAGCGCGAAGCCCAGGAGCATGGCGCCTGCATCACCCATAAAGATGGTGGCAGGATTGAAATTATACGGCAAGAACCCCAGCGCGCTCCCAGCCAAGGCTACGGCAAGCATAGAGGCGAGGACTTGTCCACGAGACGAAGCCACCGCAAAAAGAGCAAAAGCTGCAATAATAGATACACCTGCAGCCAGCCCGTCCAGGCCGTCAAGGAAATTGACTATGTTCACCATTCCCACAATCCAAAGGACTGTGAGGGGTATTCCCCAGAAACCCAGGTAAATCATGCCAGAACCAAAAGGATTGGTAATAAACTCGATCTTGACGCCTAACCTTATTGCAACCAGAGCAGCCAGGATCTGTCCGATCAACTTAGCCAGCGGCTTGAGATCNCTTATGTCATCCCAAAGCCCAACCAGAAGAATAATAAGCCCACCTAATAATAGGCCCGGTATATCATAGCCGAGGCCTATCCGATGGAGAACAGTCACACAAAACGCAATAAAAATAGCTAACCCACCCATAATGGGCATAGGGCGTTCATGAACGGTACGCGGATTCGGCATGTAGACAAGACCTGTTCGACGTGCCCCTGCACGTATGATGGGGGTTAAGACAAACGATATGACCCAGGCTTCTAAAAGGATTGGAATGTAAGTTATCATTCGAGGCCGGCTTTCTCCTCTCACTTCGAGGCCTTAAGTAAGTGCATCTCGCGTATGTACACTTGATAATGATGAGGTATCATTGAAGATTAAGGAAATACAAACGGCCATCGTTCACATTCTAACCCAGCTATATGGACATGTCAAGAAAAGCACCTTATCAAAGCTACGTCTATTAATCTGTATACTTGCGTATTCTCAAACCGGCTTCTTCAGCGATTTCCAAAGCCAAGTCATCAGGGTAAGCGCCGGAATAAACAATCTCCTCGATTCCTGCATTGATAAGCATCTTCATACACAGTGAACACGGATAGTCTGTACAGTATACCGTAGACCCTTGGATACTTATTCCGTGTAGAGCAGCCTGGATTATCACATTCTGCTCCGCATGAAGCCCTCTGCACAGCTCATGGCGCTGACCTGAAGGCACTTGCTGCTGCTCCCTTATACATCCCACTTCCGCACAGTGAGCCAGTCCCGCAGGTGCACCATTGTATCCGGTAGCCAGAATGCGCCGGTCTCTTACCGCTATTGCACCTACTTGCCTTCTTAAGCACGTAGATCTGCTGGCAACCAGTTTTGCAATGCCTATGAAATACTCATCCCAAGACGGACGTTGATTTCTTCCGCTCAATCCTAATCATTCCTTCCGCGACGGGTGGCAAACCCTGCGTTTGCCACCTGAGACCATGCTTAGCATTGGGTGGCGCGTGATCGATGATCGCACCAGCCATCTCCGGTGGAGAGTGGTCGGTGATTGCATCACACATCTTCGGCGGCTCGTAATCGGTGTTGCGCTCGGGACGGCGCCTCTAGCGGAGGCGCCTTGGGAAAAATCCGGCCTGCAGGTGATTGGCGGGATTCTTACACCCCTCGCTGCAATCACCGATCACGCGCTGCAACAGGAAATGTGTCCGAGCGCAAAACCGGACACGCTCCCCGCAAAAGAGCCTACTTGGTGCCGAACAGCCTATCTCCTGCGTCTCCCAGCCCAGGCACTATATATCCATGGGAATTCAAGCACTTGTCAATCGCAGCGGTATAGATGTCTACATCAGGATGATTATCCTGCACCATCTTAATACCTTCCGGCGCAGCCACAAGTACTACCAGCTTAATGTTGGTTGCACCTCTGTCCTTAAGGAATCTTATTGCAGAGGTAGCAGATCCGCCTGTAGCTAGCATGGGATCCACCAGTATGAGATCGCGTTCTCCCACATCCGGCGGAAGCTTGCAGTAGTAATCTATGGGCTGCAGTGTATCAGGATCTCGNTAAATTCCGATATGTCCGACCTTGGCTGTAGGTATCAGCCTCAACATCCCTTCTATCATTCCAAGGCCTGCCCTCAAAACAGCGATAATCCCGACTTTTTTCCCGGAAATAACCTGAGCATCGGCTGTACCTATTGGAGTTTCCACCTGAATCTTTTCCAATGGCAGGTCGCGAGTGACTTCATAAGCCATCAGAGTGGAGATCTCAGCGACGAGATCTCGAAAATCCTTAGAGCCCGTGTTCTTATCCCTGACAAGAGACAATTTATGTTGGATAAGGGGATGATCAATTAGATGAACTTTGGACATGCAAGCCTCTTCCTTTCTGGTTTCGCCCATAACTATTTTATCTACACGCCTTTTGTGGCGACCTCCGGCAAATCCGGTCTCTAAGAACACCTTTGTTATAGTCTTGGCGTCATCAAGACTCGTCACTCTGGCACCGAGGACTAAGATATTGGCATTGTTGTGTTCCCTGGAAAGCCTGGCGACTTCGGGATTTCCCACCAAAGCCGCCCGAACACCCGGCACTTTATTGGCAACGATGGACATGCCAATTCCTGAGCCGCATATCAGGACACCCATGTCAACCTTTGAACCTGCTACCGCTTTCGCCACCGGATAACCTATGTCAGGGTAATCTGCGGCTTCAGCGGATTCTGNTCCGAAGTCCAGGACTTCTATCCCGAGCGAGCCGAGGTAAGCCTTTAAGCTTTCCTTCATCTCAAAGCCCGCATGGTCACTTCCTATCCCGATCTTCATCAGTATCGCCCCTTAGTTCAAATGATTCTTTAATCTTTCTTGCCACTTCTTCAACAGCCATACCTATTTGTCTTGCACTTTCCCTGTAAATCTCAAGAGAACCTCCGAAAGGATCTTTGATATCGTAGCCAAACTCATCAACTAAGCCGGAGAACTCGGTGAGGGCCTGTACCTTAGAAGATAGGGCAGGGTAGGCTCTTTGCAGTTCATCCTTTATCGCAGCAGTCATGGCTAACACAAGGTCGGCGCCGTCCAGGGCTTCACGAGAAACACGACCGGCCCTGTGGAGTGACACATCGAGGCCGAGNTCTCTCATNGCCTCTTCAGCGTGGCGAGATGCAGGATCGCCGGGAAACGCGTATACACCGGCTGAAGTGACTGTTATGTCCCTGGCCTGATCCCCCATGATCTTTTCAAGTTCATGCCTCAACATAGCCTCAGCCATGACACTCCTGCATGTATTCCC